>Ga0066421_1000412_pt1 | contig 8172 bp, 11 predicted proteins | sample LakWasMet31_HOW6_2_FD_59548 | JGI IMG/M metagenome (GOLD analysis project Ga0066421, IMG submission 59548) | Freshwater sediment methanotrophic microbial communities from Lake Washington under simulated oxygen tension - Sediment Metagenome 31_HOW6 | ecosystem: Environmental > Aquatic > Freshwater... | reverse complement strand
CCAAAATTAGGTGGTGTTTAGCTGAGCATGATCTAGCCGGTGCTAGAAAAGTGGTTAATGGTGGGCATCATGGGCTTAGTGATTTTACCGATGCTTATAATATTGGCAATCGATTGATTGATTGATTGATTGAGTAATCAGCTAAGCATAAATAAGCATTAAAAGATGTGAAATATTGCACTCTACAGTGTAATTAATCACAGTCTATAATCAGCGTTTATTTAAACAAGGAGGCAAAGTGAAAAAACTAGTGATTTTAGCAGTAGCGGTAATGTTATCAGGATGTGCCATTAAATATCCAGGCTATGAAACCGTAGCAGTGGAAAAAACCGTACTAAAAAAGCCCTGTAAATACATAGGTCAGCAAACGTGTAAAAGCGAAGGTGGTTGTACAGATTGGCTAAAAAAACGTGCGACTACCATGGATGCCAACACCATCATGCAGCCAAGTAATGGTACCACCGGCTTAATGTTTAGTTGCCATACGGGCTACCCGCTGTTTTATGACTTACCTGGTGGCATTTGGCTAGTAACAAATAAATTTAACCCAGCTGTTACCAAGTTAGAGTTAGAAAAAACTATAGCGGAATGTACCTACCAAACTCATGTTGCCACGGTGGATACGAGCCGAAATGCACCGGCTCGGGTATTTATACCTACCAATAACCTAAACTTTGCTATCAACCAATGGGGCGCGGAACTTGCCGATCAGCGGGATGCCATTAACCATCAAACGCATATGCAAAACACTCAGGTCAGCTTGTTTGATGAGTGCTTAAAAGCAAAGGGATTTGTGCAAGAACGCGGTAATGATGAAGCGATGTATAACCAAAGGGAAAAGTATTGTAAAGGGATTAATAATCTGGCGGAACCGTGTTTGATACCTGCAAATTAAATCAATAATTGAATGATGTTGGGTGGGCAGAAAGGCATTGCCCACCTTACTACTTAGCTAAAATATATTCTTACAGCCGATTCAGTTAACGAAGGCCAACCAGTTAACAGGTTTACTAGATCTAAATGTTCAGTAACATAAGAGAAAACGTTGTACCTGCCTGCTTTGCTTTTTTTGATAATACCTAATTTTTCAATGGTGTATAAAAAGAATCCTGCTTTATTTTTGTCTAGTTCTAATTCGCTGATAATATCAACTTGTTTTGCTTGACAATCTCTTATTAAGATGTCTTTGATAGCAGTCCATTGTTGTAATCCGTATAAAAAGCTTTCCAAATCATACTGCAAAGTTTGCCATCCTTTTATAGGGGCTAATACATCTTTTCCATCAACTTGCTCACCAATACCAATAAGGTATTCTATGCCATACGTCATATCTATTAGCAACTGACAAGGTAAAATAAATTCATCAATGCCTTGGTAAAAGATACGGTTAAATGATTTCTGTTTTTCCAATCGTTGATCCCGCTGAGTCTGTTTTTGTGAGATTTGAATATCAATAGAATTGCGCAATTCTGCCATTTTACTTTCGTTGTAAATTTTAAAACTGTAAGCACCAATAACAGCACCAACTAACATCCCAATACCTAGACCCATTAAAAGCAATAACATATCTACTTCTAATTATTACCACTCATGCATGGATGCTACAACCCGCCCGATGATTGCAATGTCCATTGCGGCATCTTCAAAATCTACTGTATAAGACGGAAATCCAGTATTAAAACTAGATACCTGGACTACCCCGCGTGGCAGTAATTCAAGGTTTTTAAGCAATAAATGCCCGTCTAGCCGAATTACATAAGTTTGGCCATTCCCAATATTTATTTGTGATCTATCGACTAATACCAGATCATTATTTTTTAAAAAAGGCTCCATTGAGTCACCAGTAACATCAACGATTACAAGGTTTCCAGGTGAGAGCCGCCTTTTAGTTAGCCAGTCTCTTCTAAATGAAAGCGGCTTTAACTCATTTTCATATTCGTTTAGCGCACCACTTCCTGCTGCAACTTTAATGTCGAAATGTGGGATTGCGATATAGTCATTTTTATCATATTGGTTAATTTTCTCGCTAATTTCCATGATTGAAAATTCACCTACAGCGGCAGTGACTTGGGAAAGGTTTTTAATGCCAGTAATGATGTAATTAATATCAGCACCACACTGTGATATTCCACTCAAATAGTGTCCATCTGGACATCTAATCCCATTCTCATAGTTAACTTGTGCACGCTTCTTAACCCCGCCAGCTATAGCAAACTGGTCTTGACTCATCTTTAGTCGCAATCGTTCCTCTTTTATTCTGATATTTATGCTCATATGTGCCTTTTTCGGCTTGACATAGTGTCCGTTCGTGCGCTATTCTACAACCATAAGTTGTTATTAATGTGTTAAATAGTTCACAACAAACAAAGGGGTAATTATGGCACCACCACTCACCGCAGAACAAGTTAAACAGAACTTTAGGGAAAAAGGATTAACGATCAAGAAATGGGCTGAACAAAATGATTACAACCCAAATTATGTCATTCGTGTGATTAACGGCCAATTTCGCGGCCATTATGGTAAAGCGCATGAAATAGCCACAAAGCTTGGCATGAAAGCATCCAATCAATAGGTAACTTAAATACGCATATGAGAAAAATAATTGGTGGACGCCTTGAAGAAGAGCGTGACAGATTGAAAAAAAAGAAAGGTGAAATGGCTAAATTAGGCGGAGTTGTTGGTAGTGCCTACACGAACTACATAAATGGAGATAGGGCTCCTGATGCAGAATTTTTAGCTGCAATTGCTGCGGCAGGTGCAGATGTTCAATACGTCCTGACTGGTATACGTTCGATTAATCCGTCTGGAAAATCTTCACTAGAGAGACATCTGACTATTGTTAAGGCGGTGGTAGAAATGGCAGAAAAATATAATTTACCGCTGAATACAGTAGATCGGTCATCCATGACCACGCAAAATATTAAACGGGCAATGGGCTATGTGGCTTATTCGCCTAGTTGCTCCAGTTGTGCACATCGTGACGAAGATGGCATTACACAATCAATGCAGTGTACCCATAACCCACACTTTATTTTTGACGTGGAGCCAAGACACAGTTGCAAGCGCTATCAAAGTATTGATGAACTGCATCGTATTGATAGCGCCCAGCAGCATTTTAACGCCAGCATAGATGGCTTTGCTGCGCTTGGGGGTGAGTGATGACTATTACACGCGTTAATGGATTTTACTTAGCACGTATTGACTGCTTTGTCTGCAAGTCGGTCAGTCGGATCGAGGCATTAAGCATGGTTTTGCGGGTTTTTAACAATTACAAAAATGGTACTGACAATGGCTGATAAAAATATAAAAAAAGAGCTAGCGCAAGTTGAAGCAAATAATGCGTCAGCATTAGATCTTATTGGTTTAGCAGATGGATCAGCTGATAACTTTGAAGCCATTAAAATGATAGGTCGTATGGAATCAATGCAATTTTTCGCGACCGTCGCGGAAAAAGCGCAAGCCGAATTGTTTTTAAGCTTTAAAGAATCTAAGAAATACAAGGGATTAACGTATTTAGATGGAAATGGAAATACGCGACGTGTCGCGGATTTAGATGAATTCTGTCAAGTATTCTTAAAAAAATCAGCACGGCGAGTTCAAGAACTTGTTTCTAACTATAACCTGCTAGGTGCAGACCTCTACGAACAATCAGAAAAACTAGGCTTTAGACAACGCGACTATAACGCCCTTAAAGCGCTACCCGCCGATGACCGCATATTAATAGCTGAGGCCATTGAATCTGAAAACCTTGAAAAGGCTTTAGATTTAATGCAATCCCTTGCAACCAAACACGCCTTTGAGCGTGAAAAGCTAACTAAAACCATCGAAGATCAGCAAAGCACGCTGATTGCCAGGGAAGAAATTATTAAAGACAAGCAATCCCGTCTGGATGAAAAAACCGAAGAAGTTATCAAGCTGGAAAATAAGGCCCGTTTGGCTACTGTAGACGAGCAAGCAAATAAGCTGCGCGACAAGATACAGCATGAAGCCGCGTTGGTAAAAGCCACCGTGATGACCTCCATGACAGCGGCTATGGGTGAGTTATTTAACCTTCCTGGAGACCACCGCGACTTTTGTGCTGCTTGCTTGCTAGAAGTTAGCCGCGAGGTTTCTATATTACGCGGATTGTTTCAACTGCCATCCCAACTGACAGAAGACACGATGCCGGAATGGCTGTCTAAAGAACAGTTGGCAGAAATTAATGCAATGGGCGGCGAGTGATTGACGTGAACGCATTGCAAATAGAACGCATATCACAAGTGGCTCAGCAAGCGATGAGCGCTAAACACGGTGAGCGCGGTAATTTGTATGAAGCTGTTTGTGCAGAGCTGGGCATATCAATACAAACTCTGCATCGAGTGTTGAATAAAATTAGCGTGCGTCCTCCGCGTAAACAGCGTTCAACCGCAGGTAAAACAGCATTGACTTTGGCAGAGGCCAAAACCATTGCAGCTTACTTGCTTGAGCATATCCGTAAGAATAACAAAAAAACCAAAAGCCTAGAGCAAGCCATTGCTGAGTTACGCGCAAATGGCCTGATTCTAGCGGGGGTAATTGATGATGATGGAGTGGTTAAGTATTTGTCGATTAGTGCAATTAGTCGAGCGCTGGTTGGGCACGGTGTGCATTTAGAGCAATTGTTGGCACCTGATCCAGTAACACCGCAATCCAGCGAACACCCAAATGATGTCTGGCAGTTAGATGCTAGTTTATGTGTGCTGTACAAGCTACCCGATACAGGTTACGGCATTGAAGAAGTTAAAACCGTAGACCGCTATAAAAACAAGCTAAGCCACTTTGCCAAGATTGAGCACAAGCTGGTACAGCGTTATGTGATTACAGACCACGCTAGTTGTGCACTGTTTATTTACTTTGCTTTTGGTGGCGAAACTACAGAAAGCGTATGTGATTTGCTGATTTCTGCCATACGGCAACGCGGGTCTTATCCATTTTACGGCATACCTAATATTTTAATGGTTGACCGAGGCAGTGCTAACCGCAGTGCCATGTTTAGAAATTTATGCAAAGCATTAGGCATCCGGCTAATTATTACCCAGGGGGCTAGGGCAAAAGGCCAGGTCGAAAAGATGCACGATGTGGTTGAAAGTGGTCTTGAAAGCGGCTTAAAAATGGCTATCCATATCCGCACTGTGGAGCAATTAAACAACTTGGGCAATCAATGGGCCCATTGGTTTAACGGTACAGCAATCCATAGCCGCCACGGTAAAACCCGCTATTCAGCATGGCAGTTGATCAAGTCTGAACAGCTTAAAGTAACCAACTTAAGCGCTGAACAATTGGTCATGCTGGCACGAGAAACGCCGGTATCTAAAAAGGTAACTGACTACTTAACAGTTAATTTTAAAGGTGCTGAGTTTGATGTGTCCCAAGTGCCATTGGTGATGGTTGGGCAAAAGCTGATGATTTGCCGGTGTGGGTTTAAAGCTGGATTTGCCCAGGCCGTGCTAGTAGATGAAAACGGCAATGACATCTTTTACTCCTTGCCAGAAAAAACCCGTAGTGGTGATTTTGGCTTTTACGATGATGCCGCCAAGATTGGTGATGAGTTTAAACGCCATACCGATACACCAGCGCAAACAGCCCGCAAAGAGCTAGAGCGCTTAGTGATGTCAGCTGGAACCGATAAAGAAGCCGAGGACAAACGCAAAGCCAAGTTTACGCCGTTCGGCGGGGCGGTTGATCCTTACAAAGCAATGAAAGAATACGAGCATCCGGCTTATATGCCAAAGCGCAGTACTCCAGCCTTAGTAGATCAAGTGCCGGTGGTGGCAGCACGTAAAACCATAGCCCAGGGCGCGGCATGGCTTAAACAGCAGCTAGGGGGTGCTTATGACAAATCCATTTATGCCCAATTACAAAAGCAATTTCCTGAGGGGGTAACAGAAGAAGAATTAGAGCAAGTAATCGTTGAATTAACGGCTGGCCGCACTGTAGCGGGGACAGCTAAATTAAGGGCTGTGTGAGGTGGTTATGACATTAAAACTTGTAGTTGAGTGCGATGGAAGGAGTTGCGGTGCTGAAATTGAAATTGATCCAGATGGTGATACCGAAAGCAATATTTTGAGCGAAAGATGGAGTATTGATGATTTTTATAATGGTCACTATTGCAGTGATTGCACCCGAAAAATTGCAGCGGAGAACTAAAGATGATCGGCTATTTAATCATAGAAGATAGACTAGAAGGCGGCGTGGAAATTAAGGTATTACGCGTCTTTAAACCTAGCGAAACTGATGGTGAACAAACCCAGGCTAACATCATGATAAGCAGTCTGGATGATCATATTAAAGGGGTAGACAGTAAAGTTAAACGTCTGCTGGCTGATATGAGAGTGATGGAAAGGGATAACCAATGCTTGCATTAAAACAAGTCTTGCAAGAACAAAAGATTAGCCAGGCCGCATTAGCACGCTTAGTTGATTTAAGCCCTGCCACGATTGCCGAGCTAGTTAATAAAGAGAAATGGCCGACCAAGCCAGACAAAAAAACCTTGCAGGGTTTAATTGTTGAGGCATTAGCCGACCAAGATATAGCCGTTGATGCGGCTGTTTTTAAACCAGTACTTGCTGTTGACGCAGAAGTACCTAAGACCCTGGAGGTCATCACTATGTTACTAGATAAACAATCTCTGTCACAAGAGGCAAAAGAGCATTTTAGAGTATTTAAAAACCCGTTTGAAGATGATTTGAATGATTGCGATGACGTGTTTAAAAGTGCTGGAATAGTACGAGTGCGCGAATGGCTGGAGAGCGCGGCTAAGTTTGGGGTGTTTGGGGCCATCGTGGGTGAAAGCGGGTCGGGAAAAACAACCTTACGCATGGACTTTATTGAACGCGTAAACCGCGAGAATATGAAAATCCGCATTATTGAACCCACTATCCGCCGGTCTGAAGATAATGACAAAAAAGGCAAAACGCTAAAGTCGTCTGATATTGAAGATGCCATTATTTACACGCTTGCACCCCTAGAATCTCCGCGCCGATCACCAGAAGCCAAGGCGCGGCAAGTTGAGCGCCTATTATCTGAAAGTCGCCGTGCCGGTTATGCAAACGTGTTGATTATGGAAGAGGCGCACAGCTTATCCATCCCCACTATTAAGCACTTAAAGCGGTTTTATGAGATCCGCGATGGCTTTAAAAAGCTGCTTAGCATTGTGATGATTGGGCAGACTGAGTTAAAGCTAAAACTGAAAGGCCAAGCCGGTGATGTGCGTGAAGTTAGCCAGCGTTGCGAAGTGATTGAACTGGGGCCACTGGACAAACAGCTGGAAGCCTACTTGCGCTTTAAGTTTGCCAAGGTTGGCGCAACGCTGGAGCAAGTGTTTGATGCCGATGCACTAGACGGCATTACCGATCTTTTAACACTAAAGCAGTCAAATAAAACCGGTAGTCAATCGATTAGCTACTTATACCCGCTGATGGTTAATAACCTAGTTATAGCAGCTATGAACCATGCGGAATCCATTGGTGCACCACTAGTTAATGCTGATTGCATTAAGGGGGCTTAAGTGCATAACAAACATTATCCCAACGTTGCGCAAGTGCGCATAAGACTAGACAACCTGATTAAAACACTGGGTTTGCTTAAAAAAATAGGCATACCAGTTGAGCAGATCACTATTCCAGAGGTAGGTGTGCCAGTTGTGCAGGTGATTAATAGCCCTAATACCTATCGATTAAATGGTGAGCTATGCGGCATGGGCAGTGATAATCATGGCTTGTTTGTACGCAAAGAACGCTTTTTATTTAGCTGTAAAGTCACTTGGCTGGAGGATAAAAGATGTTGAATCATTTAGAAGATTATGTCGGTTTGTTGTTTTGTTGCTTAGTCGTATTGATGTTGGAATATCTGTATTTAACCAGGGAGGATTTGTGATGGTTGCCAGTTATTTATCAGCAGCTGAAATAGCAGATAAGTATCGAATAAGCCGTGCATATGTTATCGCTATAGCAAAAAAAGATAGTTTTCCACCTATTTCACATTTTGAGTTACGTGGAAAAAACAAAGTGAAAGCTTATGTTTATGAGGCAAATGCCGTTGCTAAGTACTTTGAAAAAAATATGACTGCTCATCATAAAGCCAAGATGGCTACACCACTAACGCAAAATCAATTTAACCGGCTAGCTTTGGTTTTTATCACCAAGCAGTTTTTAA
>Ga0066421_1000410_pt1 | contig 8184 bp, 3 predicted proteins | sample LakWasMet31_HOW6_2_FD_59548 | JGI IMG/M metagenome (GOLD analysis project Ga0066421, IMG submission 59548) | Freshwater sediment methanotrophic microbial communities from Lake Washington under simulated oxygen tension - Sediment Metagenome 31_HOW6 | ecosystem: Environmental > Aquatic > Freshwater... | reverse complement strand
AGCAAAAGCAGAAAAATCAGCAACACCTGTGTTAGGTATTACAGGTACTGGTGGAGCTGGTAAATCAAGTTTAGTAGATGAATTAGTGCGTCGTTTTTTAATTGATTTTAAAGACAAGCAAATTGCGATTATTTCGGTTGACCCTTCTAAACGTAAAACAGGCGGAGCTTTATTAGGTGATCGTATTCGTATGAATGCAATCAAGAACGACCGAGTGTACATGCGTTCATTAGCCACTCGTCAAAGTAATTTAGCATTAAGTAAATATGTTCAAGATGCGGTAAACATTTGTAAAGCCGCAAACTTCGATTTAATTATTTTGGAAACGTCTGGTATCGGACAATCTGATACAGAAATTATCGAACACTCTAATATGAGTTTATATGTAATGACTCCAGAATACGGAGCAGCTACTCAGTTAGAGAAAATTGATATGTTAGATTTTGCTGACATTATTGCCTTAAATAAATTTGATAAACGTGGCGCATTAGATGCCATTCGTGACGTAAAAAAACAATACAAACGCAATCACAATTTATGGGAAATTGCTGATGAAGATATTCCAGTGTTTGGAACAATCGCTTCTCAATTCAATGACCCGGGTATGAATCGTTTATACAAAGCAGTGATGAATAAAATGGTTGAGAAAACCAGCAATACAGCTTTAGCTTCTCAGTTTCATATTACCGAAGAGATGAGTGAAAAAATTTACATCATTCCTCCTTCCAAAACACGTTACTTATCAGAGATTTCTGAAAACAATCGTAATTATGATAAACGAGCAAACGCACAAGCAGAAGTTGCTCAAAAATTATACGGTATTCAAAAAACCATCGAAACGATTACAGAATCTAAAATGGATGATAAAGATCGTTTGATTAAGGGTTTGCAAGAAGTATTCGAAAAAACAAAATTAGATTTAGATCCTCGCCATTTATTAGTGATTGAAGGTTGGGAAGCAAAGAAGAAATTATACAGTAGCGAATTCTATGAATTTAAAGTACGCGATAAAGTATTAAAAATTGAAACGCATTACGAATCTTTATCTCATTCAAAAATTCCAAAAATTGCTTCGCCAAAATATACCTCTTGGGGAGATATTTTAAAATGGACTTTACAAGAAAATTTCCCTGGAGATTTCCCTTACACTGCTGGTATTTATCCATTCAAGCGTGAAGGCGAAGATCCAACGCGTATGTTTGCTGGTGAAGGCGGACCAGAAAGAACCAACAAACGTTTTCATTATGTAAGTAAAGGATTACCTGCAGCTCGTTTAAGTACAGCTTTTGATAGTGTAACCTTATATGGTAACGATCCTGATTATCGTCCGGATATTTATGGTAAAGTGGGTAACTCAGGTGTAAGTATTTGTTGTTTAGATGATGCTAAGAAATTATATTCTGGCTTCAATTTAGCAGATCCTAAAACATCGGTATCGATGACGATTAATGGTCCGGCGCCAACGATGGCAGCATTTTTTATGAATGCAGCGATTGATCAACAATGTGAAATATACATTAAAGAAAATAAATTAGAAAAAGAAGTAGAAGCAAAAATTGCCGCTATTTATAAAGCAAAAGGAACTGTTCGACCAACATATCAAGGAGAATTACCTGAAGGTAATAACGGCTTAGGCTTAATGTTATTAGGTGTTACAGGAGATCAAGTATTACCTAAAGATGTTTACGAAAAAATTAAAGCAACAACTTTATCACAAGTGCGTGGTACTGTGCAAGCAGATATTTTAAAAGAAGATCAAGCGCAAAATACCTGTATTTTTAGTACGGAGTTTAGTCTACGTGTAATGGGTGATGTACAACAATACTTCATCGATCAAAAAGTACGTAACTTCTATTCGGTTTCTATTTCTGGTTATCACATTGCAGAGGCAGGGGCAAATCCTATTTCTCAATTAGCATTTACGCTAGCTAACGGTTTCACATTTGTAGAATACTACTTAAGCCGTGGAATGAACATTGATGATTTTGCTCCAAATTTATCTTTCTTCTTTAGTAACGGTATCGATCCTGAGTATAGTGTGATTGGCCGCGTGAGCCGTCGTATTTGGGCAAAGGCGATGAAATTACGATACGGTGGAAACGAAAGAAGTCAGATGCTGAAATACCATATTCAAACGTCTGGTCGTTCGTTACACGCACAAGAAATTGATTTTAATGATATTAGAACAACTCTTCAAGCGTTATATGCAATCTATGATAACTGTAATTCGTTACATACCAATGCGTATGATGAAGCTATTACAACTCCTACTGAAGAATCAGTTCGTAGAGCCATGGCAATTCAGTTAATCATTAATCGTGAATTAGGTTTAGCTAAAAACGAAAATCCATTACAAGGTTCTTTCATTATTGAAGAATTAACTGACTTAGTAGAAGAAGCTGTATTAACAGAGTTCGACCGTATCTCTGAACGTGGCGGTGTATTAGGTGCCATGGAAACCATGTATCAACGTGGACAAATACAAGAAGAAAGTTTATACTACGAAACATTAAAACATACGGGTGAGTATCCTATTATTGGGGTAAATACATTCTTATCAAGTAAAGGAAGCCCAACGGTTTTACCTCGTGAAGTTATTCGTTCAACTACTGAAGAGAAGGAATATCAAATTACGATGTTAGCAGAGTTACACAAAACACATGCAGATAAACATGATGAAATGGTGAAACGTTTGCAAACTGCCGCTATTCATAACAAAAATATTTTTGCCGAATTAATGGACGCTGCTAAGTTTATGAGCTTAGGGGAAGTAACTAAGTGTTTGTTTGAAGTAGGTGGGCAGTACAGAAGGAATATGTAGATGATATGAAGTGTTTAGCTTTCATATTAAGTGTTTTTTTATTTCAAAGTTCATATTCGCAAATTACAGCACTATCAACTCATCCTATTCCTGTTGGACGATCGGTGCCAATTAAAATAATTGCTCAAACTGATTCGAGTGTTTTTTTTGTTGGGAAGAAAATTGCAGAAAAAGGAATTTGGGATTTATATATTTCTAAACGATCTGCATTTCAAAATAAAATTGATTTTGAAGTCTGCTTAGATGTTCGGAAAATATATAATGGAAGTTTTAATATTGATAATATTAATTTTGAGTACATGCATTGTAAGAATAACATTATTTTCTTATTTACTGCAGTTAGCCCCTCAAATAAAATTTTATTTGCTAAGATTGTAAGTTATGAAGGTGAAGTTTCAGAAACGGTTGTTGTTGATAGGACTGATTATACAAATGAAAATTTAGAAAGTTGTTCTTATAGTTATTTTCTCACAAGTAAGAAAAATATTTTAATTTTTAATCAACGCGATTACACAAGTGGATTTAGAAGAGATAAGTGTATTTTAATAGATAATTTTCTTAATAAAATATGGGAGCAGGATTTACCTACTATTAATGCGCATAATCAAGAAAACTTAATTGCTGATGTTGATAATGCTAATAATTTAATATTTTATAATCTTTTCTATGACGTGTATACGTACCTTAACACTTCTAATAAGTTGGTCTCCCAAAAAGTTTATAACTATGCCAGTAACAATGTTAAAATAAAATATGAACTTGGAAAACTTGAATACGATTTGCTGATTAGACAAGATAGCATTCAGCTCTTTTTTCTTAATGGATTTAAAAAAGAAATAACTTCCAAGAAATTATATTATCCTTTTTTACAATTCCCTACAATCAAATCAATTTCAAGTACACAATTATTAATGTATAATGTTGTTGATATAGACGATGAGAAATATATATTTCCCGGAAAAAAAGGAATGTATTACAAACGATTTGATTTAAAAAACGACGCGACATTATTGGATACTTTAGTAGTATTAAGCGATAAACTTCAAAGAAAACTGAGTTATAACTATGGGCCTGGAGGGAAAAGACCAACAGGAAAATATTTTAAACTTATGAATGAAAATTTTGTTGAAGGAAAACTTATTTCGCTATTCGAACATGTCTTTAATGGCCAGTTTTTGGAGATAATGGCATGTAGCTACAATGTTACTGTAAATAAATTTGAGTGGGTTGAGTTACTTCCTAGAAAAATAAATATCTATTACCCCAATATATATGACGTTGTTACAAGATATTATGATAGTAAACTTAGTGTGTCATTTTATGAACATCCAAAAAATACTTTAGTAAATAATGATTATAATGATTTTGATGCATATAAACTTTTACGAAAGCCTCAAGATAAAATGTTTGCATCTTATACCTTTTTTCCGAGCGGCGAAGTTAAAAAACAAACATTTCAAAAAATAGATGATTCTTTTATGTTTCCTTGGCTAAGCGGCAAAAAAGAAGTAGATCGCAATTATTTTTTTTCAAAAAGAGATTTTTTACCTATTGAATTTTTGTATAAATAATTTTTAGCCCTTTTTTGTTTTTATTTAAAAGCCCTTTCGATCTGAAAGGGCTTTTTTTGTTATATTTATATGGTGAAAAAGACTATTCTCATTCTAATACTTGTTGTTTTTTCTTGCAGTTTTTTTGGACAAAATATAGATTCATTAAATACGGAATTAAAAAAGGCTAAACATGACACAACGAAGGCTTTAGTATATTTGAAGCTAAGCGAGGTATGTTCATTAAATGAAATTATAGCCTTCTCTAACTCTGCTATTACTATCTGCAATAAAAATTTAAAAGGCGATTTACAAAAAAAGTCAATTAGTTATTTATCCTATAAAGCAAGAGCTTTAGGCAATATTGGTTTTTTTTACAGTGAAAATGAAAAATTTGAAACTGCCTTAAAATACTATGATAGCTCTAGAGTAATACAAGAAAAAATAAAAGATAAAGTAAGTCTTGCAGTTACTTTTAACAATATTGGCTACGTTTATGAATTGCAAGGCCTGGTAGAAAAAGCATTGGAGTATTATTTTAAGAGCCTTAAATTACATGAAGAATTAAACAACAAAAAAGAACTAACGAGTTGCTATAATAATATTGGCAGTCTATTTGACGAGTTAGGAGATCCTACAGCAGCATTAGAATATTATAAAAAGAGCTTAGCACTAAAAGAAATAATAAAAGATAAAAAAGGAATTGCAACTGTTTTAAATAATATTGGACTCGTTTATTATAATCAAAATGACTTAGAAAAAGCTATGGATTTTTATAGCAGAAGTCTATTAATAAATGAAGAAATAAAAAATACTGTTGGAATTTCAATTTCCCTAGACAATATAGGAGGTATTTACCAAAGTAAAGGTGATTTAACTCAGGCCTTAATTTATTTTAATAAAAGTTTGGCTTTGCAAGAAATTGATAAAAATTATGATGGACAAATCGTCTCCCATACTTCTATAGGAGAGGTTTATTTTTCAAAGAAGGATTACAACAAAGCTAAAGAACATACTTTAATTGGGCTGAAATATAGCATGGAGTATGGATATGTTGATCAAATAAGACTTTCGGCAAATAGATTGTATTCCATTTATATGAAACAGAACCAATTTGAGAAAGCAATTGAAATGCGGAATCTAGAAATACAGATGCGAGATAGTGTGATTAATGAAAAAACTAAAAAGGCAAGTTTAAGAAGTCAAATAAGATACGAATATGAAAAGAAAGCCATAGAAGATAGCTTAATTGTTGTAGAAGAAAGAAAACTAACAACATTGCAACTTAGTCAGGAAAGAACACAACGTTTTGCCTTATACACAGGGCTAGGATTATCATTGATCTTTATAGGATTTGTGTTTAATCGGTTTAAAGTAACCCAAAAGCAAAAAAACATTATTGAATTAAAAGAGCAAGAAACAAAAAAACAAAATGTAATTATCACTCAACAAAAAGAATTGGTTGAAGAAAAACAAAATGAAATTTCTGATAGTATAAACTATGCAAAAAGAATTCAAACATCTTTTTTGGCAAATGAACTTGAGTTTAAAAATCATTTCAACGACTATTTTATTTTATTTAAACCTAAAGCCATCGTTAGTGGAGATTTTTATTGGGCAACATCAGTTGAATCTAAATTATTTATGTGTGTTGCTGATTCTACAGGCCATGGTATTCCCGGAGCATTTATGAGTTTGTTGAATATTTCCTTATTAAATGAATCCGTTTTAAGTAGAAATTATAGTTCAACGATAGACATTTTAAATTTCATCAGAAATATTTTAATTCTAGGATTAAAACCTGATGAAACAGGACAAGGAGGTAATGATGGGATGGACTGTGTTTTAATTATTATTGATTTTAAAACGCTAGAGATGGAGTTTTCAGGCGCTAATAATCCTTTATGGATTATTCGAAATAATAACGTAATTGAATTGAAAGCTGATAAAATGCCTGTTGGCAGATCCCCGAAAGAGACTGTCTCCTTTTCAAGCCAAAAATTTCAGTTACAGAAAAATGATTTACTTTTTGGTTTTACAGATGGTTTCCCAGATCAATTTGGTGGGCCAAAAGGCAAGAAATTTAAGTACAAGCAATTCGAAGAACTATTAATTTCAATTTCTCATGAGTCTATGGAAATCCAAAAACAAAAACTCGAAGGGGTTTTTGAAAATTGGAAAGGCAATTTAGATCAAGTGGATGATGTTTGTGTAGTTGGAATGAAAATTTGATAATTACACTTTGTTTAAGCCGTTTATCTAATATTTTTAGTTGATTTATTTTTTTGTTTAACTTCGCTTAAATATTAAAAATATAATCTATGAAAAAAATTCTTTATGTTATTATTGGCATTTGTGCTCTGTATTTAATCTTATGTTTCTTTGGTCCTTCAAAGATAAAAGTGGAACGTTCGATAGATATTAAAACTGCATCAGTTGAAGATCTTCAACATAAATTAGCGGATTTAAAATTCTTTCATGATACATGGAGTCCATGGACAAGAAGAGACCCTAGTATGAAAACAATTTATACAGGTGTATGTTGTGAACCGGGAAGCACTTACAGATGGGAAAGTGAATTGGATAGTGTAGGAAAAGGAACCATGACATTTAATAAATTTACACCTGACAGTGTTTTGATGACTTTAAATTTTGATGGAATGGGTGATAATGAATTGTATTTTATAACTAAACCATCTAATAATGGAAGCATCAATGTTACTTGGGGAGTTATATTTGATATTGGTTTCTTTGGTCGTGTTCCTATGATGTTTATCAATATGGATAAAATGATTGGACCTGATTATGAAACAGGTTTAGCCAAATTGAAACAAGAAATTGAGTCAACTCCGATACAAACTTCTACTAATTTTGAAGTAAAAGAACTAAACTGGGATGCAAAAACTTTTTATGGAAAAAGAAATAAACTTTCATTAGAAAAAATACCAGAGTTTATCGGTCAGACATACGCTAGTGTAACAAACGCGCTTTTAAAAGCTAAAACGGAGCCAATGGGTATGCCAAAAGCTATTTATTTTTCTTTTGATGAAAAAGCAATGATGGCAGATTTTGCCCCTGTTATGGAAGTAGCTAATGGAACGAAATTAGAAGGGGTTGAAAAATTTGAAACTCCTGCCTCTAAAGTATTATTGATTGAATATTTTGGGGCTTATGATAAGTCAGCTAATGCACATTATGCAATGGATGCGTATATGAAAGAAAAAGGCTTAACTCAATCTTTTGTTTTGGAAGAATATGCTAATGACCCAATGTTAGTAAAAGATACTGCTAAATGGCAAACAAATATTTTTTATTTAGTGAAATAAGCCAATTTATTCATCAAATTCAACAAAGCCCTTGTATATCAGGGGCTTTGTTATTTATAACCTTATTTGGTAATTTATTATGTTTCTGTTTATTTGTAAAATAGCTTGAAATAATACCTCGAAAACCATTCTTTTTTTAAAATAAATTAAAAAATAATTGTCAATTTATAAAATACATGTTACTTTTAGTTTAAAACATCACTATAAATTATATCATCATTATTTACTATTATAATTCATTCGTATGAACTTTAAAAAAATCGCCACTTTTACCATTCTGTCTTTTTGTTTTTCTTCTATTATTTCGCAACAGGAATATGTTCCGATAGATTTTAGAACAATTATAAAAAATGGAATTCAATTTCATGATGATAAAAAGTATGACCAAGCAATTGCTGAATTTAAAAAAATTCAACGCAATGATTCTAGCTTTGCTTTAGCATCTGTTGAACTAATTAATACATATCTTGCCTCTGATAAAGATTCT
>Ga0066421_1000401_pt1 | contig 8269 bp, 7 predicted proteins | sample LakWasMet31_HOW6_2_FD_59548 | JGI IMG/M metagenome (GOLD analysis project Ga0066421, IMG submission 59548) | Freshwater sediment methanotrophic microbial communities from Lake Washington under simulated oxygen tension - Sediment Metagenome 31_HOW6 | ecosystem: Environmental > Aquatic > Freshwater... | reverse complement strand
GCTTCTATTTTAACGGATTAAAACACATAATTTTTTAATGAATTTTTACAATAAAGTTGACGTATCTCATTCATTATAATGGTAAAGTTCTTTTGGCACAAAATTTGCTTTTTCCATGTTGCGCTTATTTATTTTGTCTCAATTATAAGTTTAAAAAATGCCTACTCATATGAACCGTATCAAGCAGTCTAACCCTATTGTAACAAGCGCCATGCGTAAGATGAGCATTGCAGTTATTTTAGCATTTGGCATGCAAAGCCATACACTATTAGCTGCCAGCCAACACAACACAACTGACGAAATATCAGAACAAACCCTTGCTACTTTGGCAAAAAAAGCACGCCAAACCGGTGACTTTACACAAGCATTACAACATTATGAAACACTGATTGTGCATAACCCTCAATTGGTAGACTACAAAATTGCACATGCATTGGTACAAATTGATCGCCAGGAATATACGCTAGCCGAGGCCGAAATTGCCATATTAAAAGAAAACTATGCAGGGAATGTAGAGCTACTAAATGCACAACTCTATTTAGGTCAGCAAACACACAGCCCAATTAAAATACTGGATGCTAGCCAACGATTGCTGGCACTGAACCCCAAAGACACAGCCATGGCAGGCACACTGGCTTCAGCCGCAAGCGATTTAGGCGCCACCAGCAAAGCCAATGAGCTACAGCAACAATATCAATTTGAAGCCAATCAAGCACAACCTATTAAGGCCAGTCATGCGGCTTCTTACGTACGATGGGGTGAACTTGAGCCACAAAATCCATTACGCCCGTATGCTGATACCGACCAAGCATTAAACGCATTGGACAAGGCCTGTCAATGCGACTGGGCAACAGTAGACGTTAACGATATAGCGAAACGCAAGTTAGTGTTTGACCGCATGTTGGCATTACGCGACCGCCACCGCGCGGCAGAGGTCATTGCTCATTTCAATCAACTCAACGCACAGCATATCGAACTTCCAGTTTACGCAATGAGCGCTGTGGCAGATGCCTACCTTGAGCTACGCGAACCTGAACATGCGCTTACTGTACTGGACGCAATCCTTGTCAAGGATCCGCAAAACTACAATACCAAATTAGATAAGTTTTATGCGTTGATCGAGTTAGAGCGATTTGACGAAGCAACAGCGCACATTCAAAAAATCGCGGCGGAAGAACCAAGCTATCTGAATCGTAATGACAACCCTACAGTACGTCAAAACGACAAAAAGCTTCAGGCAGATACCGTGGCCGCCATGGGAATGGCCTATGGTGATAACTTAGCGGGGAGTGAACAAGCGCTCGTTGCATTACAAAACATCGGTCCGAGCAACCCTGAGCTTAAGAATAACTTAGCAAACATTTGGCGCTGGCGCGGTTGGGTTGATTTGGCCGGAAAAACATACCAAGACAATCTGGCACAAGATAAGTACGACACACAAGCACGCTATGGATTAGCCCACACTTACTTGGATGGCAGAGACTGGGTGCTGGCTGACAAAGAAATTCAGACACTCAACACCTACATCACGCCCGATGATCCAGCGCTCAAGGAATTGAATAAACGCTGGGACTTGCATCAAAAACGACAATTCATCAGTGATTTCAATACTGGCAAATCTTCAGGTGCGGCCATTGGCACTAAATCTAGTTATATCAATGCATGGTTGTACTCAGCACCATTTAACGACAACTACCGTGTATATGCGAATACAGACTATAACCACGGCACTTTCCCGGAAGGATCAGGCGCCGTACTTGCACCAGCAGTTGGACTAGAGTATCGCAGCCACGATTGGCTGATATCCTCACAGTTAGGGCTCGCCACCCAAGATGGTCATGGCGCGACCGGTGCAGTGCGCGCTGAGTACCGCGCAGATGATTACTGGTTATTCAACTCAGAAATTGCGTTTAACTCTCAACAAGCACCGGTAAGAGGCCAGCGCGTGGGTATTCAAGGTGACCTGATGACTGCAGGCCTGACTTACCGCTGGAGCGAGCTCACGCAGGCCGCCGCGTCCGCAGGCTATATGCATATGTCCGATGGCAATACACGTGAGAACCTACAAGTGGCTTGGGATAGACGCATGTACACACAACCGCATTACAAAGCCAATGTGCGCATCGATGCATCAGCCTCTCGCAATAGCCGTGATAACACAGTGTACTTTAATCCTAAAAGTGATGTTGCCATTGGCGCTACCTTAAGACAGGATTGGCTGACATGGCGCCGTTACGACCGCTCGTTTACCCAGCGTTTGGCGCTCGGTGTAGGCAATTATCAGCAGCAAGACTTTGGTAGCGGCGCTACTTGGGCGATTAGCTATAGCCATGATTGGGATATCAATCGCTGGCTGAACTTGGAATATGGCATCGGTCGCCGCAGCCAACCTTACGACGGTATCAGAGAGTCTCGCAGCAGCTTGTTTGGCCACATTAACTTACTTTTTTAACAGCGACTTTATTTATGTTTAACTTGCTATCCCACGGACTTCTACTACTAGCGTTGCTCACAACAACAATGGCTGAAGCCACGCCAACTGCCATCAGTTACGATGTGCTTTGCTATCATGATATCAAAGACGAAGTCGATGGCAGCTTGGAAAAAGAAACCACCCTACTTTCTACCAAACACTTAGCCAGCCATTTAACTTGGCTCAGCGACCATGGCTACCATCCTATTAGCGTCAACGACATTCTAGATGCGCAACAAGGTATCAAACCATTGCCATCTAAACCAGTATTACTCACGTTTGACGATGGCTATCAAAGCTTTTATACGCACGCCTACCCATTGCTCAAGTTATTTAAATACCCAGCTGTGGTTGCGCTGGTAGGTAGCTGGTTAGATGCAGCCCCTACAGCCATGGTTAATTATGGTGATGTGCAGGTGCCAAGAAATGATTTTTTAAGCACGGCACAAATCAAAGAGATGGGGCAATCCGGGCTGATTGAGTTTTCTTCACATAGCTACAACTTGCATCGTGGCGTGCTGTTGAACCCGTATGGCAGCACTGCGCCTGCAGCAATCACGCACCAATACGATCCGGAAAGCAAACGCTATGAAACGCAAGCGGCTTACGTCGCACGGATTACTGACGATTTAAAACGTAATAGCGACTATCTAGAACGTATTACAGGAAAAAGGCCACGTATCATGACTTGGCCTTATGGCAGATACAACCAGACCACACTCGATATCGCCAAGCAGCTAGGCATGCCGATCACTTTTTCACTGGATGACAACACTGAGCACCCGAACAACATCCAAGAGCTATCTAGTATCAACCGTGCGCTTATTGACGCTAACCTCAATGAGGAAACACTTATCCGCATACTCAGCCACAAAATTGAGCATGATCAGCAGCGTGTTGTACATGTGGACTTAGACTATGTGTACGACAAAGACGAAGCGCAGATGTGGAAAAATCTGGATGGGCTAATTGAGCGTATCAAATCACTCGCGCCAACCACCGTGTATTTACAAGCCTTTGCCGACCCAGATGGTGATGGCACGGCAGATGCCGTGTATTTTCAAAATCGCCATCTGCCGGTTCGAGCAGATATTTTTAGCCGCGTAGCGCGCCAGCTCAATACGCGCGCAGGTGTTAACGTCTACGCTTGGATGCCAGTACTGGCCTATGATTTACCGGATAAAACCTTGCAAGCAAAACTTAGCGTTACGGCACTTACCCAGCGCGCAAATACAGGTACCTATCGCCGCCTCAGCCCGTTTTCGCCAGAAGCTCGCACCCTGATCAAAGACATTTATGAAGACTTAGCCACACACGCGCTATTCCAAGGCATTATTTTTCATGATGATGCTACCTTCAATGACGAGGAAGATAACAGCCATTTTGCACTTGATGTATATGAAAAGCAGTGGCAACTGCCCCGCTCCATAGTCCGTATCCAGGCCAATCCGACACAAAAAGCACAGTGGATCTCTTTGAAAAGTCGCTGGATAACTGACTTTACCGTCGAGCTAGCCAATGTGGTCAAACAATATCAACCGGGTCTCAAAACTGCGCGGAATCTATATGCAAACGCAATGCTGAACCCACAAAGCGAAGCGTGGCTGGCCCAAAATTATGCAGACTTTTTAGGTCATTACGATTACACCGCCGTCATGGCCATGCCTAAGATGGAAAAGGTATCTGATTCCAAACAATGGCTTACAACGCTTGTGAAGCAAGCCAAGCGTACACCAAATGGCATCAAAAAAACTATTTTTGAATTACAGTCTTTTGACTGGGCCAGCAAACAGCCGATTCAAGATGCAGTATTAGTTGAGCAGTTCTCACTGCTATTGCGCAATGATGCGCAACACATTGGCTATTACGCTGATGACTTTATTCACAACCAACCCAATGTGGAAAAAATCCGGCCTTATATGTCGGCACGTGATTTTCCCTACTTACCCAAATAAATCATGATTCAATTTCTCTTAGATTTTGCATTTTATTACCCACTGTTTATGGCTTATTTGTGGATAGTGGGCGGACTTTATTATTATTTCCATTGGGAAAGAAAAGACGCTGACTTTACACAAGCGCCTATCCTGCCCGAGTACCCACCGGTAAGCATAATTGTGCCTTGCTTTAACGAAGGTGCGCATGTGGTAGACACCATAGAAGCCATGCTGCAACTTGATTACCCCGACTATGACATTATCGCGGTAAACGACGGTAGCAGCGATGACACCGGAGATAAATTAAACCGGCTAGCGGCCAAGCATCACAAGGTAAAAGCCATTCACTTGAGCAGTAACCAGGGCAAGGCCACTGGTTTACGTGCAGCAGCCATGCTCTCTAAAAACGAATTTTTAATGTGTATTGATGGCGATGCCGTATTAGATACACACTGTATTACATGGATGATGCGCCACTGTATTGAAAGCCCACGTGTAGGCGCAGTCACGGGCAACCCCAGAATTCGCAACCGCTCTAGCCTGCTGGGCAAATTACAGGTGGGTGAATTCTCTTCTATCATCGGCTTAATCAAACGCGCGCAACGTGTTTACGGCCGCATTTTCACTGTCTCCGGCGTAGTGTCGATGTTCAGAAAGTCAGCTCTGCATCAGGTGGGCTACTGGAGCACAAATATGATTACCGAAGATATTGATATCAGTTGGAAACTCCAAACCAATCATTGGGATGTGCGCTTTGAGCCTAATGCTTTATGTTGGATTTTAATGCCAGAAACATTGAAAGGTTTATTTAAACAGCGCATACGCTGGGCACAAGGCGGCGCCGAAGTCTTATTGAAATATTTTGATATTTTCAATTTATGGCGCAAACGCCGCATGTGGATTATCTACTTAGAACTGATCACCAGCCTCGTTTGGGCATACGTGATGGTGGCTATTATGTTGCTGTGGGCTATTGGGAAGTTTATCCCATTACCTCCGGCTTTGTACGTCAACACCTTGCTACCAGGTTGGAACGGTGTGATTTTAGGCTTTACCTGCTTGCTACAGTTCGGTGTCAGCCTGCTGATTGATAGCAAATACGAGCATCGTATTAAACGCTATTACTACTGGATGATTTGGTACCCCATGCTGTTCTGGGTGCTGTCTGCCATTACCTCCGTCATTGGCTTTCCAAAAGCAATTCTCCGTAATAAGCAGAAAAAAGCAGTCTGGACCAGCCCTGACCGCGGTTTACATCATTTACCCAAATAAGGTGATTTTATGATTATTGAAAACGCACAATTACAATCTAAAACGCTCAAATCTGTTTGGCTGTCCGTGACGTTATTTTTATGGTTTATCTACGTTTACTTATGGCTACCGCTTATCTCGCTAGTAGCGTGGTGGCTGGGCTACAAAACGTTTGTGTACCATATGATTGATCTCAACGGCATATTAGGGTTTAAGCATCTGCTGCTCAATTACCTATTATTCATTGTGATGCTGTGTGGCTTTTTAATTGCTTGGGCAAACCTTGAACAGCTAAGGTTCAAGAACAAAACTAGACGGCGCGGCGCCGAACCCATCAAAAGCAATGTAATAGCCAGTTATTTCAACATAGATGAAGCAACATTAACGCACATGCAAACAGAGAAAAACGTGACGGTTGATTTCAACCAGCATGGGGAAATGACAGGGCTGCGTTCATTGGGCCAATAGTTGTTGTTCATCGAGCACTAACTATTAATCGAAGATTTTTCCAGCTCAGGGTCTTCTTTGGGTAAGGGATAAGGGTCTGCAACATAAGCGGGCCCTTTCATGATCATCACCAGCACACATCCAATTGCAGTAGCGCCAACAAAAAACCAATAGCTAAAAATCAAACCTAGCGCCATATAAATAGTTTTTTGTTTTTCTAAATCAATGGGTTGATTAAAAAAATACGCATAGATGATTGGCGTGCTGGCGAGCAGTGTGCCCATCAAAAATAAAATAGGTAGCCTTTTAAATAACACCCATTCAAACCCTGATGGACTTTGTATAAAGCCAGGCAATTTCTTGAATAGTTTAGTCATACTTAGGTTGAGTAAACAGCATTCAAATCAGTTCCAACTTTTATGGCATGTCTCTACTTTTTGTTTGATTGCTGGATCTTCAATACAAGCACGATAGCAGCCAGACAGAACGTAATGCTATTGGCTAGTATCAATGGCCAATCGTGTTTAAGCACACCATACAACAGCCACAGCCCTACTCCCAACGTAAAAATACTATACATGGAGAGCGAGACGCCAGATAAATCACGCGTACGGTATGAATGGATCACTTGCGGGACAAATGAAATGGTTGTCATCACCGCCCCTGCGGAGCCGATATAGTGTGAATAATCCGATATTATCATGATAAATTACTTTAATATTTAAACTTAAATTATTGATTTTTATTAATACTATTTTAAATCTGGCATTTCAGCGCCAAACACCCTCAACTTGAGCTTTTTGAGTTGATCTCTAAAATTAGCCGCTTTTTCAAACTCTAAATTCTTGGCTGCATCATGCATAGATTTCTCTAAGCGCTTCAGCTCTTTGGTCAACTGCTTTTCACTTAGGCTTTCGTAATTAGCTTGCTCTTGCGCCGCTTTACGCTCTCGCTTGCCATCTTCCACATCGTACACGCCATCAATAATATCTTTAATGCGTTTGCTCACCCCTTTAGGTGTAATGCCATTTGCCTCATTAAACGCCGTTTGTATCGTGCGGCGGCGTGTGGTCTCGTCCATCGCCAGCTTCATGCTGCGTGTAATACGATTGGCGTAAAAAATCACGCTACCATTTAAATTACGTGCTGCCCGGCCAGCGGTTTGAATCAAACTACGTTCGGAGCGTAAAAAACCTTCTTTGTCTGCATCCAACACTGCCACCAACGAGACCTCCGGGATATCCAAGCCTTCTCGTAACAAATTAATGCCGACTAACACATCAAACTCGCCCAAGCGTAAATCACGAATAATTTCCACGCGTTCTACCGTATCAATATCGCTATGTAAATAACGCACTTTCACGCCATGCTCAGACAAATAATCGGTTAAGTCTTCAGCCATGCGCTTAGTTAAAGTCGTGGCCAATACGCGCTCGCCTACTGCTGTTCTTAGTTTAATCTCTCCCAACAAATCATCCACTTGCGTATCAGCAGGTTTCACCGTGATTTCTGGATCGATTAACCCGGTTGGGCGCGCAATCATCTCCACCACTTGTTGCTGATGGTTTTTTTCGTAATCAGCAGGCGTGGCAGAGATAAACACACATTGGCGCATGATGCGCTCAAACTCTTCAAATTTGAGCGGTCGATTGTCCATGGCCGATGGCAAGCGCCAGCCGTAGTCCACCAAATTAGATTTACGTGAACGATCACCCAAATACATACCGCCAATTTGCGGCACGGTGACATGGCTTTCATCAATAATCATCAGCGCATCATCGGGCAAATAGTCAATCAACGTAGGCGGCGGATCTCCCGGTTTAGCGCCAGACAAATGGCGGCTGTAATTTTCAATGCCTTTGCAAAAGCCGATTTCATTGAGCATTTCCAAATCAAAACGGGTGCGCTGTTCAATACGTTGCGCTTCTACCAGTTTATTTTCTTTAATAAAAAAGTTAACCCGGTCTCGCAACTCATGTTTGATACCTTCCATAGCGCGAATCGTAGTCTCTCTGGAGGTGACATAATGACTTGATGGGTAAATGGTAAAGCGTTGAATTTTATTGAAAACTTGTCCGGTCAGCGGGTCAAATAAGGTAATGGTTTCCACCTCATCATCAAACAAACTCACACGCACAGCGGTTTCATTATTTTCTGCTGG
>Ga0066421_1000375_pt1 | contig 8549 bp, 6 predicted proteins | sample LakWasMet31_HOW6_2_FD_59548 | JGI IMG/M metagenome (GOLD analysis project Ga0066421, IMG submission 59548) | Freshwater sediment methanotrophic microbial communities from Lake Washington under simulated oxygen tension - Sediment Metagenome 31_HOW6 | ecosystem: Environmental > Aquatic > Freshwater... | reverse complement strand
ACAAGAGCGCTATTATAACTGATGTTAAGTAATTGTTTCATTGATAATTATTTTATGTTTCATTGATAATTATTTTTAAAGCGTAGTCATGCTTGAAGTGAGGACACGTCGATGAAAAGCCTTCAGCACGCTCTTACTGACATTGGATGGTTAATGATTGCCTTAATGCTGCCACCGCTGGCAGCGGCGCAGTCCGCAGGCACTATTTTGTTTAAAAGCGGCAATGCCATCATCACGCGCGCAGATCAATCTGTGCACCCCATACTTCAGCACGATGCCGTACTTAATGGCGACACCATAGACACTAAAGATGGGCGCGTACAAATCGGCTTTATTGATGGCGGAAAAATTTCACTACAGCCCGAAACCATCTATAAAATCAATCAATACAGCTTCTCTGGCGCACAAGACGGCACAGAGTACGCCTTTACCGAGCTAATTAAAGGCGGGTTGCGCGCAATCAGCGGATTGATTGGCCATCAAACACCTGACCGCTATCAACTTGCTACGCCAGTGGCCACCATCGGCATCCGCGGCACGCAATTCACTGCAATATTTCTGGGCAATAAGCTTGTCATGACCACCCAACAAGGCAGTGTAGATGTATGCAATGCTGGCGGCTGCCGCAATGCTATTGCAGGGCAATCCATCAGCACATCAAGCAAACAAAGCCAGCCACAGCATACGCATGAGACGGCCAACATTAGCACCGCACCACCTTCAGTCAGCAAACCCGTGTTTGTACAAGCCGAGCACTTAGGTAAAGACAGGATCAGTGCCGTGGTCACGGACAGCGTGATGCAAGCCTCGCTCACCGACCTTTCTGGCACCGGCAATAATCCACCAGGCACACCGCCAGATCCGAATGCGCCAACCACCAACACTCAAACGGATATTTTGCTTAGCGGCATTATGCAGCAGGGAGCAGTTAACTACGCCTTGCTGGATGGCACACTTGCCAGCAACGCCAACAACAATCTCAGCCGTTACCAAACGCAAGACATAGACTTACAATTGATTGCAGCCAATCTTAATGACTTTTATAGCGATGCCTTTGTCAGCATGGGACAAGTCAGGGGCAGCATCAACAATCAGAATGTAGGATTGCTCAGCTATATTGCTGGTGATGCAACACAGCCCGCAAACTTGTTGCAGCTCGCTAATCTGAACACACCCTTGCAATACAACGTGCTGGCCTCTACCGCGCCAGTACTAGGCAATCAAGGCCGAACTGTTGCTATAGGCACTGCTAATAGGGTGACCGGAAGCTTGAGCGTTAACTTTGCTACCTATGCTTATAGTTACGGCCTTAACATTCCGCTCGGCCCACTGACTTATACACTAGCAGGCAACAATACCTTGACGGCAGGATCGGCCGAATTCGCTAACAATGGCTCCATCACTTCAAACTTCAACAATATTGGCTGTATTGCCGGCTGCAATGGCGTGATGCGAGACGCCAGCGGCAATCCGGCCACCATTGTCGGGAGGTTCATTGGACCTGCTGCCGAGCGGGCAGGCATTCAATATGGGTTTAATATCGGCCAGACACATGCACTGACGGGCAGCATTGTGCTTGGCAGGTAGCCTCCAACAAAAAGCCCACAACATGTGTGGGCTTTTATTCATACACGCTATCCAATTAGAAGGGCTCTATTTACAATATTAAATGCTAATTAAGCACAAATCATTGAATTTATTCAGTAAATATAATATTTATATATACAGTTCTTTCATTATTGTTAGTTTAGAGGCAATTAATGCCTATTTAACTATTTTTACTAAACATTATATTGATTACAATTCTTGTATTCTGGAAAATCAAATGCAAAAATTCATACAATCAGCTACTCAAATAATCGATCAAAGATTTAAACATTTTGATCTGACTTTAAGTTTTATTAAGTTCACCTCTTAACAATTGTATTTGATCAATCGTATTTTTTGCTAAATCAAGAATTTCAAACGCTTTTTCAAACGATTGTCCTTGAACAAAAAGATCTCTTGCATGCACAACCAATTCCCCTGCAGCATTTAATAAATCATCAATTTTACAACTCAGCAATCTATTCCGCCTAACCAGCACTCTGCTTGGACGGTTTAAATGGAGCAAATTGATCATATATTGAGATGGTCCCTTCAGATGACTCAATTCACCATTAAGCTCAACTTGAAAATACTGTGTTCTGTTTGTTTCAAATGGTTCTATAAATCCATACAATCCATTATGAGAAACTTTTTGTGCCGCATCTATGGGCCAATGTGATGATTTCCATCTATTGCATTTAGCGCACGCAATGACTAAATTACTAGGATTATCTATCAACTCTGGAAAAGTTTTCTGCGGTCTAAAATGATCTAGATGGAATCCTTCATGGCCTATTTCACCTAGCATTACATCACAATAAACACATCTATTTTGGCAGTCTGTACTTATTTGCGTAAGGTAATATTTATAAGGATGATAAGACTCATCAGCTTTTTTGTCATACTTTGTTGCTCGTTTTATGTTGGGGAAAAAATATGTACTCATATTTTTTGAATAAGTTTTTCTTGTAAAATATTGATTTGAGCTTCTAAACTATCCAGGACTTTTAATTTTTCTTGAGAAAAGATTTCATCCACTTCAAATGAGGCTGAACGTAAATAACCCAACTCTGTGTATTTTATTGTTTCGTCTTTACTAATTGTTCCTTCAATAGATTTTCTTAGTAAATTTTCAAACTCTTTTTCGCGTGCTGACGCCAAGTCTAAAAAGGTATCAATTCTCCTCATTATTCTGGCGCCTACAACATCTTTTTTATTCGGAAAGTCTTGCTTACTCAATATATCTTCGATAGTGAATTCAGAATTTAAAATCTCTTCAGAATCAGGGTAACTGGTCAAAATATATATAGGAATTTTTTTATCTAAGCTACGAAGATAAATTGCCAAATCAATGCCTAAATATGTTGCAATCCCTGTGTCTTTTAGTTGCTCATCAAGAATAATGGCTACGATTTCTTCATCTTTTACTAGATACCCCATATCACTCAACTTGGGAGATGGTAAAAAACCAACTATTTCTATTTCTTGATTATTTTTAGGAAAACACTGCTCTAGCATCAAACAATAGGTTTGAAGTTGATCCTTGTCTTCATCAATAAATGCAATTTTCAATTTAATCCCCAATTTTTACTGTAGGTACTTTAATCAAAAATCTTGCTCCTCCTAATTCACCTTTCGGAGCAAGTACAATAGTGCCACCCGAGTGAGCCTCAACAAAGGTTTTCACAATAGAAAGTCCCATTCCCGTTCCAATTGAATCACCTTTCTTGTTTCTCTTTGTCGTGAAAGTTGCTTTAAAAATATGTCCTTCAACTCCTGCCTCAATACCGCTACCACTATCTTCAAATTCAATTACACAAAAATCTTCAACCATTGAAAGTTGTATCGCAATCTTCCTCTGCTCAGCAGGTGTATCAAGCATAAACCAACAAGAGTTAGTAATTAAATTAGCAAAAATACTCTCCCAATCGATTTCATAACCTTTAATTAACAATGCAGATTCCGCAAAATTTTGTATTTCGCAAACAATATTTCTTTTTGCAAATACCCCTTCAAAACTCGTTACTACATTTTTAACAATTGTGAGTATATCTATACTTCGTCTGGTCCTTTTATCTCTTCGAACATTCCCAAGCGAAAAATTCCCGAAAATTTTAATATAATTTAAGGACTTTTCGATTTGATTGAATCGATCATTTGCATAACCAATAGTCTCAGCAGGAAGCATAAAAAATCCTTCATTTACTTTGGTTTTTAACAAATCACTATTTGTTATAGCATTTGAAATTGATCCTAAGGTCTCGTGACCAAAAGAAACAAATAAGATACCTAAGGATGCTAAATTTGCTAACGTATCTTTCTCAGCTTCTAATTGATCAATTTTTTCTTTGATAGAGGCAGTTCTTTCTGTTTCCTCAGTTATTTTTTCTTCTATTACCGCAAGAGTGGTTTTAGTCGCCTGATCATTTGAATTCAATTTTAATTCACTAATTTTTTCAAGTACGTCTTTATAAACGTTTTGGCTTTGCTCTAAGTTTTTAGATATTTCTTCTTCGGCAATTATTAGAGGTTTATTTTCCTTCTCTTTACTAGTTATATGTTTCTCAAACAATTCGACGCACTTGAGTGAGAATGCACGTAACTCAAAATAAGCTGTCGTTTCTGTTAATCCCTCACGATTTGTTTGATCGATTAAGTGGGGATTAGTCTCTCGACCAATGAATACTGCTCCAACCACTTGGTTGTAACCAATCCTCCAGCCATCCATACCTATACTTGAGGGATTTACCACTCTCCGAAGTGCCAAACCTAACCAATCACCTTCACCACTAGGGTCACCATAAGGCTTTACACGGAAATGGTCTCTGTAAATTCTTATACCCTGATTGTTTTTTAAGAAAGTTCGAACATCTTTTGTAATATATTTATTTGTATCAACTTTTTTATTCGCTATATTTTTCATAAAATACAGCTCAAAATCTAGTGGCCCACAAAGTGGTACATCACCCCAACCTTTCATCCATGAAGACCATTTCTCTGATTGACTGGTGTAACTCTGTTTACCTTCTCTATCAAATATTGAAAGTGCTATTTCATTATTCTTAGTTATTGAAGCTTTCATTCTCCACTCTGCAGCATCTAAAAAATGTTCAGATTTTATGTACCCATCTAAATTTTGATAAATACCCTTTGTGTCAAACTTGATTTTAAAGTCAAGGTTTTTTGAGAATGGGGATAGAAGAAGTGAAAGTTCTTTTCTCAGTTCAATTAAAAAGTCCTCATCCCATTCATCTTTCAGATTTGAAAGAACGTATTGAGATCCATGATTTTTATCGTTTATCGGGAAGTCTTGATCTGGGAGAGTTGAAGAGGGAATTTCATAAACAAAATGTTTAATACTATCGAGCTCTGTACTATGAGATTGGTCATATTGTTCCCATTTAATATCGGCCTCAAAGATAAATTGATCCAATTTAGTTTTGGTGAACAGATTTAAATTTCCACACAACCTATCTAGTCCTAACCTACCAAGCCCCTTTGCCCCTGTAAAAACGCGGTTTTTTGTACTAGTTCCGATTTCAGATTTATGAGTTGTGCCGATTCGCATCCATTTTGAAATAAGTGTATTGTGATTCATGCCATCGCCATCATCAGTGATACTAATTGTTGCGAAATTCGTATCTAGATTGCTGAAGGTTAGTACAACCTCTTCTGCATCGGCATCATATGAGTTTTTTACAAGCTCACCGATTGCAACTAAAGAGCTAGAAATACTCTCTCTACCTAATTGAATAGCGACCCTTGCCTCGACGGTGAAAGGGTAACTTCCTAATTCTTTTTTATCTGTCATTGATATCTTTCCCTAGTGGTATACCCTTGATGACATCTACAGTTAAGTGCCTACATCTTATTTGGGAATTGATATATTCATTCACTGCATTTGTAGATAAATGTTTCAATAACTTGCGGCATGATTCAATGTCACAATTCTTGGGAACCGCTACAATAATATGATTTTCTACTGCTACCGATTCCTTACAACTCACAATAGTTGCTATTGCCCTATTTTTATCTTTAGGACTTGATGTTCTCCTAATTGCAACAAAGGGTGTTTTTATTTTTCTCCCTTGATGCGTAATCCTTTCATCAATTTCAGATATCTCCCCCCAGGCAGGAAGAGTCTTTGCGTGAATATAAGGAGCATTAACTCCAATTGCCTTGTCTCTATGTGGTACGACTGGGCCAACGGAAACATCGAAACTATCTTGTAATTTTTGTTGTAATATCTCTGTTGAAATGGGAGTCTTTTCAATAGCATTAATTAGAGTTTGCTTTATTCCTTTAAGAATAAAAACATCTACCTGTACATTTTTTTGGAATTCACCATAGACTTCAAAAGTTAGTGACAAAATACCTTGCAAATACCTCCTTAGCTTGTTATAACGGCTTCCAGCTCTGATTACATCAGGGAAAATACCTATAATTGTTCCATTTGGAGGTAGGATTTGTGCGGCATAGTATAAGAATAGCGCTGCGGCATTTAATTTTCCTGAAGACCATGTGAGTGCTTTGGGAGCATCGAAAGCACTAAATGGAGGGTTCATAATTATGTTTTCTACATGTCCTATATAAGATTTATATTCTTGAGTGAAATCCCCAACTTTTATGTTTTCCAGTAAAGCCATCGAAGAATTGACTGAAGAGTGATTAGATGGCCTACTCCCTTTATCGATAGCAAGTCTTATTAATTTTTTCTTTGTAATTTCAACGAATCTACTTTCTAAATCAAGGCCATAAATTTTACTATTCCACATAACTAACGTTTCTTCTAAATTAGAAGAAACTTCGAATGATTTAGCAATTTCAACTAATAAATTACCAGTCCCACAAGCCGGATCGAAAAAGCTTGCAGAAAGATTTATTGGTTTCAGTTTTGTAACTGATAGAACAACGAGTTCTGAGGGTGTGAAAAAAATTCCCTGCTTTTTTCTTTTTTCTTCGGATAACTTTAAAAGAGTATTTTCTTCCTCTTTATGAATATCAACCCAATTAAGTAACAAACTCAAATGTAACCCTAAAACATTTGAAGTATCATTATTTAAATTTGAAGACAAATTCACGTGGTTGCAATTGATAAAATTAATATTGTTTTTATCATCTTCTAGCAATGGTACCGAACCTCTTTCCACAATAGACGACTTCCTTAAAAGAGTTGAATCTGCATACGAATTTCAACTTGTTGTTTTATCTGTAAATATTTTTTCACCCTAATTAGATTATACATAAACACACAATAGTTACTTTAAGAAGTGATTCCGCAAATAACTATAATTAGTATTAAAGTGCACTATGCCTCGTGCAGTCTTACGTTAGGTTTTCCACTGCTTTTAGGTGTGAGTGGACTTCTTTTGCAACAATAATGTGGTATTCAAAAACTTTATGTATCCAAGTTAGTGCTTTGATCTCAATATCAATCTCTCTCTCAACAAAGTAGTCTCTTCCCAAGAATCTTTCTGGCTGGCCAGAATCTAAACAATCTCTTGCATACTGCGCAGAGTAATATAAAGGGAGTGTATTTATTTCGTCAGTCTCGATTCCAACGTATATTTTCTCTAGCTCAATCGCAGATGTTGAATGTATAAGATCATTTCGGAATTGAATTATTTCGGGTATTTGAGTATTTGTATCTTGTAAGTCAGCAATATTGTTTAGAACTTTTTCTGTAATAAATTTTGATTTAATCTTTTTTATTTCATGATATTGCTTGTCTCTAGCAGTTTTAAAAGAAACGTTGGAAACATTTATAGAGTTTAAGTATTGAATTAATTTAGCCGATAAATCTAATGATGAACAAAGGGATATAACCATCGATGTTACTGCAGATGCAGCTCGATATGAATCATTTCCTCTGTGGATAATTTCTTTGGTTCCGAGTTGCTCTAGGGCCTGATAAGATTTGGCAATGCAATTTCTATGACATCTCAACAGTTCTGCATAAGCGGATATAGATCGACTGATGAGTGACATTATGTCTTTGCAAATTCGCTTAACCTGATTAGTTACGAGGAACAGCTCTAAGTCCCGCTCTTGAATGGGGAAGCTTTTGTCACTGCACATTTTTTTAAAAGTGTCGTGAATTAGCTGTAAGCTATATCTTGAGCCATCTCCATAACCCAACTCATGATAAGCTATTGGAAATAATCCAATTATAGAATGATATCTCACAATTTCCTCTCGATTTATCAGGCAGGCTAAAAAAGCATGATCAATGTGAGCCATGTAATAGTGCTCCAACTCGTTCCACCTAAATTCAGAAAAATCTGGAAATTCTGAATCGAGGTTAATAGTTACTAGCTTTTGTACTTTAGCAATGGCGTTTGTTTTTTCATTTAGATCTTCTTCGATAGAATTAAACGGCAGTGAGCAAGTACCAAAAACATCCTGAATAACATAGGATTTATCACCAAGCTTCCTAATAAAAAGCCCTTTATTTGCAAAGTACATCATTCTTTATTCGCCATTCAGGAGATTGTTAATAATCGCTTGTATTCTAGCGCCTTAACTCACAGGCCTGCGCGCAGTTTTCTCTAACCGTATATTAATTTCTAACTAGCCAAACAAATATATTAATTACGTGCGCATTACACTGAAAAAAGCCACTAACAACTATTCCAAAAGACCACTTGTTATTGTAATTAAAAAATAACGTGCGACCATACAAAATAAAGTTCAATAGTACTTAATAAAGTTGGAACGTTGAGCGGTCAATTTTGGCCCTTAGCAGTCTGTAGCCAATTTGATATATCTGGCAACTAAGGGGACTAAGCAGACGTCAACGTTTGAATTAAGGGGCTGGCTTTAGCCAGTCCCGCTTGAATGATGGGTTAGGCATAATTTTGATTAGTATGGTTTTTGATAAACATAAAAACTATTTAATATTGCTCAACTTATCTTCTGTATTCTTTAGAAACGTTTCCACTACCTCGCAAATGTCAATGTTC
>Ga0066421_1000373_pt1 | contig 8589 bp, 12 predicted proteins | sample LakWasMet31_HOW6_2_FD_59548 | JGI IMG/M metagenome (GOLD analysis project Ga0066421, IMG submission 59548) | Freshwater sediment methanotrophic microbial communities from Lake Washington under simulated oxygen tension - Sediment Metagenome 31_HOW6 | ecosystem: Environmental > Aquatic > Freshwater... | reverse complement strand
TTTGGTCTCGCTATTTTTAAGAAAGCAGGCGAGAAGGTCAGCAGCTACTTGCACACTGTTTGCTAAATCTGGCTTATGTACCAGAGCAATACCAAGTTGATCACCATACTTTTTATAATTAGCACGCCCAGTTAACTGTACAAAGCCACGGCCTTTATAAGCACTACCATCGGGTATGCCAATATTGCCTAAATCTTTTCGGTTATCATAAAGATCAAAGGCATGGCCATGTGGTGATGTATTAAACCTGGACTCACCTTCTGAAATCGGTTTAAAGCTGGCTGTTTCGGCTCGGATAGTTGCTAAAGCCATTAAGACCATTGCTTTGTCTGCCAAGCTGACAGATCTTAAGGCATCCAATACAAACGGTAGATTTGTTTTAATATTGGCGGCGGGTGTTTGCGGAAACATTTTTGATACGATACTGCTAGTAACATTTGAAATAATAAAATACCCTAATCCATCGGTATTCATACCTAATGCAGTTAGTGTTTGTGGTCCGGCAATCCCATCAGCTGGCAGTTTTTCACTTTTCTGAAAGGCTATTAATGCGCACTCTGTACCAAAGCCAAATTGGCCATCAACTTTACCAGGATTAAAACCCTTTTCTTTAAGGGCTTCTTGCAAGTCGTAAACTCTGCGACCAGAAGCCCCGTCTTTAAGTAGTAACATATAACCTCGATTTGTAAGATTGTTATTTGATTTTGCGTTTTATGCTGTCATATAAATCTATCAACATAGGGATTAGCGCATAGCAACTTAAAGCAAAAAATAACGTTAGTTTTTTTGTATTGCTAATTTTGCGTTCAAAGTACATGCCATCGCGACAAAAAAGGTTTCTAGCTTCTCTGCAAATAATTCGCTCTTCAAGAATAGATTCCCCAGTCACCTCACAATAACCGATTAAATCGCTCTGTCGTTTTGTACACAGATGGCAATAATCGTAAACATGGTATTTACATTCTATGCACGGATTTAGAACCGGATGTTTGTTCATAGCCACTACCTTAAGGTTGATTTTTTAATGCAGAAATGTTTGGCTGCGCGTCTGCACCGGCTTATGCAATTGCACATCTTTACCAGCCATATTGCCCGCAAAAATAGCTTTAAAATCACGGTCATTTTGCGGTTTTTTAACAGTGCGAGTGTTAGTTTTAATATCAAACTTTTTAGCAATATAAGCATCAATCGCTTCTTGCTCATCGTCAGATCCGGCAAAGTCATGCACTTGGTTGTAGATTTGACCAAGCCAGCCATCACAAAATAAATCTGCCATGCGGATTTTGTTACAACGCTTGTAGCGTTTAAGCGTTTTAAGATAATTTGCTCTGTCACTAGTAATCTGTTTGCGCAAAACATCAAACGTATAAGCTGCTAAATCTGGCTTTATGCCAAGACCTAAAAAAATGACTTCAGAATCATTAAATCCAAATCCTTTATCTAAAATGGCTTTGCACGCAAATGCTTTTGCAATCATGTTAGCTAACTGACTTAGATAGACTGGAGCCTGATATTTACCCCCCGTTTTAGTTGTTTGCTCATGCACTTGGGCGGCGGCTATATCACCAGTTGTCATGTTGTATTTCTGCATTAATGAGTATGCCTGGCGTTTTGCATTTTCTGCTTCATGCGGATTGCTGGAACTAGCTAATGCCAAGCATTTGGCTATGCGTTCAGCAATGCGTTTTAACTCTTTTTCGGTCATCTTTTCCTCGGTCATCGGTTTACCTCCTAATGTCAATTGGTGGCGGCATATCATCTGGTGGTAACCCCAGCATCTTTCGCCAAAGTCGATTAAATAAAGTCGGGTTATTTGTAATTTTTTTCCATTCATCAGCACCAATGCCAGAGACATGGGCAAAGTTTTGGATACGTCGATAGCGCGTTATTGCTCGTTGTTGCCATGGTTCAATCATGTTGGTTTTAAAAAAGCCCTTTCAGAGATTTTATGTGGCTTTTAAAAAAATAAGATTGCGAAGGGCTTCTCATGCCTGCCCATTCCACCAATCCGTAAGCTACTGCAAACATCACAGGAGATATTTATGGACTCTAAATCAATTTTTTTAAGCCGCACGTTTTGGGTTAATTTGCTTTTTGGTGTACTTGCCTTATTGGCTGACCATATAGAGCTATTGCGCGGAATGGTTTCTGATGGGGGATATTTCGGCTTATTACTTGCTTCATCAATCAGCAATATCGTGTTGCGCACTCAAACCAACACTGCGGTAAAGCTTAAATGAGGCCGTCTTTATTAAGCTTTTTGTCTGCTTTCCTGCCATCGCTTCCTAATATGCCGTTAAAAAAGATTAAATCAAAGCGCCGCAGCAGTCGTTTTGAAGTGCGGGGGTGGTGATGGCTGATAGTGTTGATGATGCTAATGACATAGCGCAATTTATAACCGGTGCAGCACTTAAAAAACATGCTGCCAATCAAGATCAATCCTCCCAAACCATCATTGATAGCATTGTTTATTGTGCTGATTGTGATGCTGAAATTGAGCCTGATCGACTAGCAATATTGCCCCATTGTGTACGCTGTATTAGCTGCCAACAATTGCATGAAAAAGAGGAGCGGCTATATGGCAATAACTATTGATTTATGGCAGTTGCTAGGGATGGCTGTTTCTGTTTTGACGGTTTTTGTATCCGTTATGTTTGCAGCGGGAAAGTTATTGCTAGGCCAGTTTGAACGCCGACTTGATGACAAGTTTAAAACCCAAGAAGATGCCAGAATTGTTGGGCAAAAGCATTGGGATGCTAAGTTTAGTGTGCTTGAGCAAGCAGCTGCTAATGAGGCCAAAGAATGGCAGCGGGTAGAAAAAGAAATTTTAATCATGAAAGCAGACATGTCAAACCAGTATGTACGCCGTGATGACTACATCCGCAATCAATCAGTAATAGAAGCCAAGATTGATGGGCTAGCTTTAAAAATTGAAAATGTTTTTATGAAAGGGGTACAGCATGGCTGATTTGGAAAAAATACGGCGTGAGACCATTCGCTGGCAGATTTTGTTAACTCTGAATACTGCAAGGCCGTTAGGCGCATATGAAAAGATGATGTTGTCAGTTATTCAATCCGAATTCCCCGACAGCACCCAGAACGAAGTCAGGCGCGAGCTTGATTATTTGCATGGCAGAGATTTGGTTAAAGTTGATAAGCGTCCTGATGGGCGCTGGTTTGCTGAGATCATTCGCTATGGGATTGATGTGGTTGAATACACGTTACCAGTAGAACCAGGCATTGCCAGACCAGAGAAATACTTTAATGCCTAAGCTGAACTTGATTGAGTCTTTACCGGAAGATCAAAAGCGCTTAATTGAGGCAGAAATACGCGCGCGTAATTTTGCTGACTATGATGGTCTGGCTGACTGGTTGCAGCAAATGGGCTTTGAGATTAGCCGCAGTTCTGCATCCCGTTATGGGCAAAAACTAAAGCGCCGGATGAAGGCAGTCATGGATTCTACTGATGCTGCTCGGATGATTGCAGAGGCCGCACCCGATGATTCTGATTTGCGTTCAGCGGCTGTGATTTCAATGGTGCAATCTGAGCTATTTGAAGTGATGGTATCGTTGCAAGACTTAGATGAATCGGCGCCGGAAGATCGAGTTATGCTGCTAAAAGAGGCGGCTAGATCGGTTTTGGATATGACTAAGGCAAGCGGATTGCAGAAAAAATGGAAGCAAGAAGTTGAAGATGCTGTGATGGCTGCACAGCTGGACTTATTAAAAAAACTGGCCGTTTATATCGATAAAAATCATATTGAACACAAGCTTATTTTTGCTGCCATCTTAAAGCCTTTTGGCGAGGCGTTAACCCTTGGCAAAGCCTAAACGCAAACAGTTTTTAAGCGATATTTCCGAACTGGCTGAACAGGTTGCTAGTGAAGTTGCTACAGAAAATACACAGGCATTATCGTTTAGAGATTGGTGCTTACAAGCCAGCCCCGAATTTAGATGGGATTGGCCTCACTTGGCTTATATCCGTTCAAGGCTTGAGCCAATTTGTGACATGCTTGAACAGTCTTTGCGCGGTGAGGTATCCGATCATAAGCCACGGCATTTGATTTTATCAGTGCCCCCACGGCACGGCAAATCTGAGCAAGTCACTGTTAGATTTCCGGCGTATCTAATGGAACGGTGGCCAAAAATCCGCACGATTATTGGCGCTTACAATGCGGCTTTAGCACTTAAATTTAGCAAAAAAACTCGGCGGATTGCATCACAACGAATTACCATGGCTAAAGATGCCAATACCATAGGTGAGTGGGAAACTTCAGAAGGTGGTGGTCTGCGTGCAGTTGGTGTTGGCGGTGGTGTTACTGGTCATGGTGCTAACCTTATCATCATTGATGATCCAGTTAAGTCTCGCGAAGAAGCCGAATCAAAAACGTATCGTGAAAATATCTGGGATTGGTTTAAGGATGATATTTTTACCCGTTTAGAACCAGGCGGGGTGATGATTATCATTATGACTCGTTGGCATGAGGATGATTTAGTAGGACGTATTCAGCTAAGCGATTTTGCAGACGATTTTGAAGTAATCAACCTTGCAGCTGAAGCTGAGTATGGTGATCCTCTTGGCCGTCCAGTTGGGGCGGCATTATGTCCAGATCGATTTAATGAAACTGCCCTGGCCAAGTTGCGAGTTATTTTAGGCCGGAGTTATTACTCGCTTTACCAAGGCCGACCAGCTGCTGTTGAAGGCGATATTATTAATTTAACTTGGTTTAAACGCTATCGATATAAGCCACAGTTTAAGCGGATTGTACAAAGTTGGGATACTGCGCAAAAAGCTAATCTTAAGAATGATTATAACGTTTGTGAGACCTGGGGCGAGACCGAAGAGGGTGATGATTACCTACTAGATGTCTATCGTGAAAAGATGGAGTACCCCAAGCTAAAACGCGCGGCTTTTGAACAGAAAAAGCGCTGGAACCCTAGCGCTATATTGATTGAAGATAAAGGGCATGGCACTGCACTTGGTCAAGAACTTAAAGATCTTCCTGGTTATAACGTAATCATGATTGAACCGGAAGGCGATAAAGTTACACGCATGAGCGTAGAGTCATCGGCATTAGAAAGTGGTCGAGTATGGATACCGGAAGAGAATACTGAACCTTGGTTACCAGAGTTTGAAAACGAGTGCATGAATTTTCCTGCTGTAAAACATGATGATCAAGTTGACGGCATGTCACAGTATTTATTCTGGAAGAGAAATCCAGGTAAGAAAAAAGCAGATTATAAAGCGTGGAGCTTACCGTGGCTGTAGATAAACTCATTGATAAAACTTCCGATCAATTTTTAATTGATAGCTATGAAGGTCAAGGTAGTTATGCGACCGGATTCTATTTAATTAAACATACTCGGGAGTCTGATACTAAATATCAAAAACGTAGGCAATTAGCTATTTATCCAAACTTTTGCCGCAAGATTGTTGACGTTTTTTTAGGATTTCTCTGGCAACAATCCCCAACGCGTGAAGTTGATGATTTATACACTAATTTTATTGCTAACGCTGATGGTAATAAGGGCAAGCTAGATACACTGATGTTCAGTTATCAGCGTTTAGCTATGATTCTTGGCACTGTTTATATCATTGTCGATAAAGCCAAGGCTATTGATAATAAAAATGACTCTTCATTGCCTTATTTAGCTTTACGACTACCTAATCAATTAGTTTCTGAAGTTAAAAATGCAGCTGGCGTGTGGGAATCTGTCACGTTTTCAGAAATGAACGGCGGTGCAGTCGTTTATAGAACCTATACGGAAACTGGTTGGATATTATCCAAAAAACCTACAGGTGAAGGTATCATTGACAGCGGTGAATATTCACTTGGACAAGTGCCCGTTGTACCTTTTCATATCGCTAAACCGCTTAACCCAGCAGACAGCAAAGCCGTTTCATTCTTTTATGACTTAGCTTGCTTAAACTGGGATTTGTTCAACTTAACTTCGGAGTTGCGCGAGCTGCTACGTTCTCAGACTTTTAGTATTTTAGCTTTACCCGTTACTGACGATGCAGAGCGCCAAAAACTAAAAGATTTAACTATCAGCACGGAAAACGCTTTGACGTTTAACCCTGCTGGCGGTGGACAACCCACTTATATTGCGCCACCACCCGATCCGGTTAATTGCTATGAAACCCGTATTGAAAAGACGATTAATTGTTTGTACCAGATAGCTAGCCTTGAATTTATTGGCAGTGTTCAACCATCTGGCGAAGCGCTTAAATACCATTTTTTGCAAACTAATAGAGCATTAGCTGGCATGGCTGAAATGGGTGATGCTGCTGAAAATAAAATAGCTGAACTAGTGTATTTATGGGAAGGCAAAGAATTTAACGGCAATATTGCTTATTGTAATGACTTTAATCTGGCAGACTTACCAACGGCCATATCAATTGCAATGGATAGTACAACGCTGGGGCTTGGAACTGAGTTTGATAAGACGATTAAAAAACGCCTGGCTAAACAAATTCTTTCTAATGATACGGCAGCATCAACGATGGCGGAAATCGACAAAGAGATTGATGCACAGGGTGATATTTATGGTAACCGGATTGCTCAGCAAGCGGGTTTATGACCATTATAAATTTGTCGGATGAAATAAAAAAAAGGACTCCGCATATCTCTGGATATGCTTCATGTGTGTGCTGTCATCATACATGGCAAGCTGTTGTAGTGATCGGAACAAAAGTTCTTGAATGTCCAGAGTGTCAACAAAATAAGGGGGTATTTTGTGAAATTATATATCCTGATGATGGTGTTATTTGGGAATGTAATTGTGGATGCAATTTCTTTTTTTTAACCCCAATTGGTGAATTATGTCCAAATTGCGGGACTTATCAAAACAGATGATTTATGGCTAATATTCCTAAAATTTATCAGCAATTAGCTAAAGAGGTGATCAAGCAAGAAGGCCATATTGAGATGAGTGCTAAAGATTTTGTTGATAAATTTGTTGCTAAATTGCGCGACCAAGGGCGGAAAATAACACCAGCTGTGCAAGATGAAATGACGGCATATCTAGCATCTATGCACATTTTAATGAACACAAGCATAGTTTCTGCCGCGACCATCGCGGCTGGAACAGTTGATAAAAAAATGCAAAGTGCATTCATTTCAAAACTGACTGAGCAAGCTTACAACCAACGCTGGCCTGATGGCCTTAATTTATCAAAACGGCTATGGAAATGGGATAATTCAGTTAAGGATGGGTTATCAAAAACACTTCAGCAAGCTGTTAAACAAGGTCAATCAGTTAATAAAATTGTCTATGATATGCAGCGTTCAATTGAGCGTGCTCCAGGTGGTCGTCTTTTTCAAATTGTTGAACATCATAAAGATGATTGGGTAAAAGAACTACATGAAGCTGCCACAGGTTTAATTCATAATCCTGAAATGAAAAAATATTGGGATGAGGCAGTTGCAGAAGCCGAATATCGTATTACAACACTTAGTAAAACTGGATCACGAACAGCGGCTGAACAAGTCGTTAAACAGATTAAACTAGCCGTTCAAAATGGATCGGAAGAGTTAGCAGATAAGGCGGTAAAATGGTGGATGTATGATAAACAGCTTTATCATCTAAAACGCATCGCCAGAACTGAAATGGCAACTACATTACATCAAGCTGTTATTGCGTCAACCAAGGATGATGAAACTGTTATTGGCTATCAATGGCGCTTATCTAGTAGCCACCCAGTTTCTGATGTTTGCGATTATTACGCTAATATTGAAATTGGTCTTGGGAAAGGTGTTTTTACAAAAGAAACTGTCCCAAATATGAAAGCACACCCTCATTGTATGTGTATAATTCAACCCCGAGTTACAGCAATAAAAAAACGTGGGTCAAATTCTTACGATGATTTTTTAAAACGTTTTCCAGATGCCAAAAATGGTTAATTTTCATCTCGATAAGTCCAAATTCATCCCCGTTTATCTCACATAACCCTTTTAAATATCTCACTCCTCTTTACACAGTGTATTTGGATAGAATGGTGCCATTGGGACAGATTGCAGAAATTAATGACTTGCTAGCCGATTCTGTTAAACAAACCCAGCAAATGACTAACCCGCAAATTGGATCGGCATCTGAGTTTTTAACAAAAATCGACAGCAACAATGCTCAGATAGAAAAACTCTGGAAGAGCTATATGGCAACATATTTAACCCCAGAAGAAAAAACGCTAGCCGATGAGTTTATCAACTTGCATCAAGCATTTCTGGTTGGCGCGCTATCACCAGCAGTGGAAATGATTAAGAGCAATCAGACTGCTGAGATACATGCTTTTATTAATCAATCGGTATTGCCAAAATTTGAACCGCTGCAGGCGCAGGCAGATCAATTAAAAGAGCTGCAAATCCAAGTTGCAAAGGAAGAGTTTGAGTCAGCAACCCAGCGTTATCAAACCATCATGTACATTAATATTGGTGAATTGCTGGTTGGGATGTTATTAACGGTTGCATTTGGGATGGCGGCGTTTCGCAGCATTATGAAACAACTGGGCATAGAGCCGTTGTATGCCATGTTAATTGCTAAGGATGTGGCCAAAGGTAAAGTTAATCGCGACATCAAGCTGGAAAAAGG
>Ga0066421_1000369_pt1 | contig 8636 bp, 7 predicted proteins | sample LakWasMet31_HOW6_2_FD_59548 | JGI IMG/M metagenome (GOLD analysis project Ga0066421, IMG submission 59548) | Freshwater sediment methanotrophic microbial communities from Lake Washington under simulated oxygen tension - Sediment Metagenome 31_HOW6 | ecosystem: Environmental > Aquatic > Freshwater... | reverse complement strand
GACGCACTTCATTTTCGTCTCAAGCTGCCGTTAACAGTCATACAAGAGAAGCATTTGCAAGACGCATCTCTATTGTGAGCAGAATTGAGGCCAACATGAGACTATTGAGCGCACTATTACACCACGCATGGCTTGCCATTACACTTAAACACCATGGCGTAGGCATGCCTACCCAACCCATGGGTGCAATTGCACTTGTGAGTCTCTACATTGCTTTGCTGCTGACGAATATCAACATGCAACACACGTTAACTATTGAAAGCGTCGTTGGTATATTGTTTGTTGCGCAATTTTATATCTTTAGCTTAAGAAACCGCATTGTGGGCCTAATCATCTTGATTGGGATTATTGCGAACGCGCTCATACTCTGCGCACAATGGTTAACAGACATTCCTCAGCAACAGCTGTTTTTGATCACGCTATTAGAATACGTGATGATTTTTTCTGCCATGCTCAATGTCATCAAAGACCTGATGAGCACCAACCACTACTAATTGCTTGGCTTATGAATAACGTGTGAGGTACACTCGCCCGCAAAATGCCAACAGAACAAGCGACACAAGGTAAACTTCTTGGGTAAAAAAAACCCCACACTTTCGTATGGGGCCACCCCTTGAGGAGGGAAACTAGTATGAAGACACGTTCACACATATTAGTCTTGACACAAAATATAATATCACACTAATGAATAGTGCGCTAATATAACAGATGGCATTATTAGTGAAATCAGAACATGAACTGCCTCCTAAATAGGCAATCAATACTTACGCAAGCGCACTAATAACATTTCTACTTATTTACACCACCATACGCGTGATTAATATTCCAAACCTAATCTCATCCTGCATTGCATTATTGATGTTGGCAAACACAGCTTGCTCGCCCATTAAGGTGCTGAACAGCCTCATACCATCACAGGGTTACACCATCAAAGCTGACATTGCATATGGCGCACTTCCGCGGCAAAAAATGGATATTTATCTTCCAAAAATGCCGATTACCGCAAACAACCCTATACCAGTGATTGTGTTTTTTTATGGGGGCAGTTGGGATTCTGGCGAAAAAGAAGACTACTTATTCGCGGCTGAAGCATTTACTTCCAAAGGCTATATGGTGGTCATCCCTAACTACCGCGTATACCCGGATGTCAAATTTCCAGAACTCATGCAAGATCCGGCGAGCGCGGGCAAATGGGTAAAAACGCATATCGCCGAATATGGTGGTGATGCCAATCAGATCATGATGGTTGGACACTCAGCAGGCGCACACTTACTTGTGATGTTGGCACTAAATCCCGATTACTTAGCACAAGTTTCACTCAGCCCGAATGCCTTTAGTGCTTATGTAGGGCTGGCAGGTCCGTATGATTTTCTACCGTTAAAATCTACCAGATTAAAAGAGATTTTTGGTCCGGATAAGACACAATGGACTTCCCAACCAATTCACCATGTGCGAGGCGACAACCCACCACTATTGCTAGCAGTAGGCTTAAAAGATGGGACAGTGTGGCCGCGCAACACCTTTAATTTGGCACAAGCCATCCGTGCACAGCATGGACAAGTAGAAGTCGTTGAGTTTCCGCATTACGGACATATTGATATGGTGGCTAAGCTTGCTAAACCATTACGAGGCAACAGTGAGCTACTAAACGCAATTGTGCAGTTTTTAGAAGCTAACCGTAATCTATAGGTGGTTGACCAACAGCTTTATACTAATCAACACTAGCAGGCACGCAAATATGCGTCTGATAGTAGCCACTGGCAGTTTGTGCGCAAGACTTGCGCCGTAACCTACCGTAAATACACTCACAACAGAAATGCACAAGACCGCAGGCAAATAAACATAACCTACTGTAATAGGTATGCTGCTGTGCCAAGTAGCTATTGGCCCATTGAGAATATACCCTGCCGTACCGGCTATAGAGAGCGGAAAGCCTAATGCAGCCGACGTGCCTATCGCTTTTTTAATATCGACATTACGGTAAGCAAGATAAGGCACAGTCAAAGAGCCGCCACCAATCGACACCACCGAAGAAATCGCGCCAATAGCAAACGCAACACTAGCCAACTCCAACGGATGAATTCTCACATGCTCGACTGAGGACTGCGGTGCAGCCTTGAGCATTTGCCACGCGACAAACACCAAAAACACAGAGAAAATCAACGACAGCACAGTACTATTGAGTTTGGCCACAACAAATGTGGTACAAAATGCGCCGAGCACCACGCCTATGGCCATAGACTTTACATAAGGCCATAACACGCCTTGTTTGCGTTGATGTGATCGCAAACTGAAAAATGAAGTGATGACAATACAGGCCATGGAAGTGCCGAGCGCATAGTGAAAAATGAGGTCAGGCGGAAAATGTAATACGCCTAATACTGCAGTAAAAAATGGTACTAAAACCAGCCCCCCGCCAATGCCTAGCAATCCGGATAGTACGCCTACAATGGCACCAGTCAGTAAAAAAATCAGTACGAGTTCAATGGTCATAGCGACAGTAAATATGGTTATTTATTCAGTATAAAAATGGAAGATATGCTGCCTGTACATCTCAAGCTGGCAATTGGGCGAACTTGGAATGTATCACTCTATCGATATTAAATTAAATAATATTCGATTATATTTTTATACCAAACGCAGATGAAGCCTATGATGGATGGACCACTTACGCCCAAGGCCTGCACGCATCATGTGAGATAATACTTACGGAGGATTGCCCATGGACGTAAACCACAATACACATATAAACACCCAAGCCCCTAGATCTATCTCCATCACACAAGCCATGCTTTATTGGCTCAAGTTAGGGTTTATTAGCTTTGGGGGTCCGGCAGGTCAAATTGCCATCATGCATCATGACCTGGTAGAGAACAAACGTTGGATTTCCGAAAAACGCTTTCTGCATGCGCTTAATTATTGCATGGTGCTGCCCGGCCCTGAAGCACAACAGCTCGCTACTTATATTGGCTGGTTAATGCACCGCACATGGGGTGGTATCATTGCTGGCACACTGTTTTTTCTCCCCTCCTTTTTTGTTCTGGTGATACTGGCTTGGGTTTATATGGCCTATGGTGCAGTACCTGCAGTAGCTGGTGCCTTGTACGGCATTAAACCGGCAGTGGTAGCCATTGTATTATTTGCCGCATACAGAATCGGCGCGCGCACGCTTAAAAATACAACTATGTGGACGATTGCAACATTGGCTTTTCTAGCCATTTTTGCATTAAAGCTCCCCTTCCCGCTCATTGTGCTGGCAGCTGGCTTGGTTGGTTACTTGGGTGGACACTTATATCCCACGCACTTTAAAATTGGTGGCGGACATGGTGCCACTCAACACACATACGGCCCGGCGCTGATTGATGATGACACACCTACACCGTCACACGCTTTTTTTACTTGGCGTAAAGTATGGAAAATAACGCTGATTGGGCTTGGCATTTGGTTGAGTGCAATGCTGCTATTGATTAGCAACTATGGCTGGCAAGGTGCCTTTACACAAATGGGCTGGTTCTTTACCAAAGCAGCACTACTTACCTTCGGTGGCGCGTACGCGGTACTCCCATATGTGTATCAGGGCGCTGTAGAACACTACCAATGGCTGAGCCCAACGCAAATGATAGATGCATTGGCGTTAGGAGAAACCACTCCCGGCCCGCTGATTATGGTCGTCACATTTGTCGGCTTTGTCGGTGGCTGGGTAAGCCAGGTATTTGGTGCAGATGCCCTGCTTTCCTCTGCATTGATAGCAGCTACCGTGGTCACCTTTTTCACGTTTCTGCCAAGCTTCATTTTTATTTTGCTAGGCGGGCCATTTATTGAAACGACGCACGGCAACCTTAAATTTACCGCCCCACTAAGCGCCATTACCGCCGCTGTAGTTGGCGTAATCTTGAACCTGGCACTATTTTTTGCTTACCATGTATTTTGGTCGCCAGATAATTCCGCAACACTGGATTGGTTCTCAGTCGCATTGACGGCAATGGCTGCGTTTGTCATCTTTAGATATAAAGCCAATGTGATTGCAGTGATTTTAGCGTGTGGATTTTTGGGGATGTTATGGCGTCTTTTTTATTAATCTATAAGATTAATAAAAGTTAATAACTATATGATTTAATTTAAAATAGTTTTATATAATGCTTTGGGGCTTAGGTGGCTTCGACAGTCGTTGCATAAGTCACCCTCACCCTCTAAGCAATGTAAAAATGCCCATGTTGCAATGCAAACATGGGCTGCTTAAAGCATCTGGCAAATTAAAACAAGTAGGTAAATAACCAATACAGTGAGCCAGATAGCAACATGGCCATTGGCAGTGTCAACACCCAAGCCGTCAATAAGCTCTTGATTGTTGACCACTGCAGGCCAGATTTATTGGCTGCCATGGTACCGGCCACGCCAGAAGACAATACATGGGTGGTGGACACTGGCAGGCCATACATGTCTGCAGCACCAATCATGCTCATGGCGACGAGCTCAGCCGATGCACCTTGTGCATAGGTCAAATGTGTCTTACCAATTTTTTCACCCACAGTGACGACGATACGCTTCCAGCCAACCATGGTGCCCAAACCAAGCGCGATGGCCACTGCAACTTTGACCCATAGCGGGATAAATTTTGTAGAAGCATCTATCTCTTTTTTGAATGCAGTGACATTCTTCTTGGTATCTTCATCAAAACTAACCGCTTTATCTTTATCAATCAGGCGGATAGCCTCTGAAGTTAAGTACATATCGTTACGCACGTTGCCTACGCTTTCACTTGGTACGCGGTCAAATGTACCGTACTCTTTTACCTGACTACCGATTTGTCCGGTAAGTGCGGCCAGCGCAGGTAATACATTGGCGTTGTATTCTTTAGTGCGGATATAGTCCGAAATGACTTGTCGTGGCTCTGCCGGTGCAGCTGCAGGCGCAATTTTCACCAATGATTGCTGTGTCACTTGCGCCACAGCAACGAACTGCGTCATCTGGTCTACAGGCATTGCTCTATTCAAGGCATATGCCATGGGCACAGTACCCACCAATATCAGCATGATTAACCCCATGCCTTTTTGGCCATCATTGGAACCATGCGCAAATGACACGCCAGTACAGGTGAGTATGAGTAATCCACGAATCCATACAGGTGGAGGTTTGTTACCTTTGGGCTCTGCATATAACTCTTTATTTTTAACAAATGCTTTTAATGCCAGCAATAGCAGCGCTGCAAACACAAATCCAATCATTGGAGATAGCAACAAAGAATAGCCGACTTTAGTGGCTTGCGCCCAATCCACACCACTGGTACCTGTGCGCCCATGCATCAAGGCATTCGCCACCCCTACACCAATAATAGAGCCAATCAATGTATGGGATGATGATGCCGGCAAACCTAGCAACCATGTGCCTAAATTCCATAGAATTGCCGCAATTAGCAACGCAAACACCATGGCAAAGCCGGCACCAGAACCCACTTGCAGAATGAGCTCAACGGGTAATAAGGAAATAATGCCGAATGCAACTACCCCACTGGAAAAGAGTACGCCCAGAAAATTGAAAAATCCTGACCACACCACGGCAAAATTGGGCGGGAGAGAATGCGTGTAAATCACGGTGGCTACTGCGTTTGCAGTATCGTGAAAGCCATTGACGAACTCAAACCCCAGTGCGATTAACAGCGCAACTCCTAACAATATATAAGGCAGTATGGTGGTGGTTTTAACGCCTGTATTCGTCACATCATTCATCAGGCTGATTGCTGTAAATGCCAAACCGCCAATTAACAAAGCAACAAATATAATCGCTGTCATTAACCCTGGTTTATGATCAAAATTTGGTTTGATGGGTGGGCTGTAGCTAAGCGTGTTCATATTGGATCCCGACATAATTGATTGTGACTATTCTTCGCTAATTTGATGTCAGTTTGATGACATAGGCTGGTATTAATATACTTCAGGGACAAAGAGCTCTTTAGGTACGGGCATCCGCACATAATCTTCGTGATGTTCGCGTTGTGGCAGTTCAATGACGGGCCGCTTGATTTCCTCATACGGCATCTGATTGAGCAAGTGGTGGATACAGTTTAATCTAGCTTTCTTCTTGTCCACTGCTTCCACAATGCGCCAAGGTGCTTCTTCGATATGCGTGCGTTCCAGCATGGTTTCCTTGGCTTTGGTGTATTGCTCCCAACGACGGCGCGATTCTAAATCCATAGGACTCAACTTCCATTGCTTCAATGGGTCGTGCGCGCGCCCTAAAAAGCGTAAGTGCTGTTCTTCGTCTGAGATTGAAAACCAATACTTAATCAGCTGGATTCCAGAGCGAACCAACATACGTTCAAAATCGGGGACAGATCGAAAAAACTCTTCGTACTGCGTATCGTCGCAAAAGCCCATCACGCGCTCGACACCGGCGCGGTTGTACCAACTGCGATCAAACAATACGATTTCGCCTGCGGCCGGGAGGTGCGAAACGTAACGCTGGAAATACCATTGGGTACGCTCACGTTCATTGGGTGCTGGGAGTGCGGCGACTCGACAGATACGTGGATTTAATCGTTGGGTGATGCGTTTGATGACGCCACCTTTACCCGCGGCATCGCGACCTTCAAACAGGATGACTACTTTATGACCAGTTGCGGCCACCCAATCCTGCAGCTTAACTAATTCGCCTTGGAGCCTGAATAACTCACGGAAATACTTTTGACGGTAACTTTTTTGCTCTGCTGTTTGGTCTAAAGAACCGCTCTCTAGAATTTCAAGATCGCGATCACCGAGCTCTAACTCCAGCTCTTCATCGTAGCTATCAATCAAATCATTGTGAATACGGCGGACTATTTCATCGTTACTTAGGCTCATTATTATGCTCACCAACGTAGAGTGTTAAGCATAAACGGTGAAAATGACAAATTTGTGACGTATTGAAGCTACCAGCAGTTTTAGCGACTATGAATATTCACTTTGGGAATGCGATACGCTAGCCAAAACGCTACCAACACAAGGCCAGTAATAAACCATTGGCTGTCATGCACGGCAGTGACCAGCGCCTCCCTAGCACTGGTCAGCAAATGCAATCCTTCGCTCTGGCTTAAATGAAATAATTGTAAAAACTGCGCTGATTTTTCATGACTAAATAATATCTGTGGGTTGTCTAGGCTAGGCGCTAGTTCCGGCGCGCTTTTCAAGGTTAATAAAGTGTGTATTTTCGAGGTATATTGACTTGAAATAATTGAGCCAATCACCGCTGCACCCATCATACTTCCAACCATCCGCATTGACTGTAGCATGGCAGTAGCAATGCCAAGTTGTGTTCTAGCTGCGCTTGCTTGCACGATAAGCGTTAAGTTTGGGAGCAATAATCCGATGCCTAACCCGCCCAATGCCATTGCGCTAAAAATCATGATATGCGCTGTTAGAATAGTGACTTGTGTCATGGCTAATGCTGATATTAAAAATGCAGCCAACCCAACATATAACACTACGTTGGGGGAGTCTATGCGTGACATGATTCTTCCATTCACGATACTGCCCACCGTAATAAAAACGGCCAAAGGCGTAACCAAAATACCGGCTTGATTAGGGGAAAGCCCGAAGCCACCTTGAAACATGAGCGGCGCGTAGTACATGATGGCAAATAAACAAAACCCCATCATGGATGACAGTGCAAAGACCGGACCCAGAATATTATTCTTGAACATGCCTAATGGCAGAATCGGGTTCTCACAACGGCGTTCCCACCAAAATAAAGTGAAGCCAGCAATAATGCCAAGTACGCCTAATGGGATTAGCAGCACAGAATATTTATCTTGTAACAACCATTCAACCATCAGTTGTAAGCTACAAAGTGTTAGCGCAATTAAAAAAGCCCCTAGCCAATCCATGCGTGATGGCGGCTGATTTGAATAACGGATTTTTGGTAAAAAGTACCAAATAAACGCAAGGCTTAATATACCGACAGGTAGATTCACAAAGAATACCCAGCGCCAACCCCAATACTCCGTGAGATAGCCGCCAATCGATGGGCCAACAGCGTTAGCTAACCCAAACGCGGTGCTGAATAGCACTTGCCAACGTAAACGTTCATGGGTGTCCGGAAATATGTCTGGAATGCTCGCAAAAGAGGTTGCGACTAACATGCCGCCGCCAATCCCTTGTAACGCTCTAGCAAATACTAGTTGAAGCATGCTTTGCGCCATGCCACAAAGCATGGATGCCAGTGTAAACAACACGATGGCAATGACAACAAATGGCTTACGGCCATATTCATCGCCTAATTTACCAAAGATGGGCACCGCAATGACTGAGGTAAGTAGATACGAAGTACCAACCCATGCATAGAGTTCAAACCCATTGAGCTCTGCGATGACAGTGGGCAATGCGGAGCCTATGACCGTTTGATCTAGCGCCACCATCACGAGTACGAAGCAAAGCCCCATCATGGCCAAAAGCTTTTGTCTAAAGTCCCTAGGTCTTGCTGGCGCGTCGTTGGCTTTCAATGACATCTTTTAAAATTCAATCCTAGCGAAGCTGCTGAGTTGATGCACTGAAATACATGCACTGAAAATATGAGTGTAATGGAATTAATAATTGAATTTCTACCCTGTAGATATCTTTGTTGATATCTTTTGTATTTTTAATGGTTGAATTATTGAATAAATC
>Ga0066421_1000363_pt1 | contig 8676 bp, 4 predicted proteins | sample LakWasMet31_HOW6_2_FD_59548 | JGI IMG/M metagenome (GOLD analysis project Ga0066421, IMG submission 59548) | Freshwater sediment methanotrophic microbial communities from Lake Washington under simulated oxygen tension - Sediment Metagenome 31_HOW6 | ecosystem: Environmental > Aquatic > Freshwater... | reverse complement strand
TCAGTTTTTCCAACCCAGTCAGCAATTCAGGCAGGTGTGATACTGGCACTGCAATATCTTCATTGATTTTTTTTGGTGCTATGTCTTTCAGCAGGGGTGACAGTGCTTTACGCGCAGCCCACAACGCTTTGGTGTCATGCGCGGGTTTTGCTTCAATCAGGCCATTGACTTGGCAGGCTTGTAAAATCGCTTCGGTCGCTTCAATAATTTCTTGTTGGCTGCCATCCACTTCAATCATCAGATAGGCTTTGGCATTTTCTGGCAGTAAGTTTTTGTGTTTGTTGCGTATCAGGTTCAGCGCGCCATTATCCAAAAATTCTAACGCGCTTGGGGTATACGGCTGCGCCATAATGGCTGCGATGGCTTTAGCACAACTGTAGGTGTCCACAAATTCTGCCGTGATGCCGCCAGTGTGCTTGGGGAGTGGGGTGAGTTTGAGCGTGGCTTCTGTCACCACCGCCAAAGTGCCCTCGGAACCAATAATCAGGCGGGTCAAGTCATAGCCCACTACGCCTTTACTGGTGTAGCAACCAGTGCGGATGATATCGCCTTTGCCTGTGACTGCCTTAAGCCCTAATACGTGGTCGCGTGTGACACCATACTTCACTGCATGTGGTCCAGCAGCACAAGTGGCGAGGTTGCCACCGATGCTGCAATACGCGGCGCTGGAAGGGTCTGGCGGCCAGAAAAATCCGGCTGATTTCACGGCATCTTGCAAGGTCTGGTTAAGCACGCCGGGCTCAACAATGGCCATGCGGTTATCGCCATCGACACTGAGGATGTTGGTCATGCGTTCTAACGACATGACCACGCCACCTATCTCTGGCACGCTACCACCGGCTGTACCAGTGCCGCGGCCTCTTGGGATTACAGGTAAATGGTGCTGATTGCATAACAGAATAACGCTAGAGACTTCTTCTGCACTAAGCGGAAATACCACAGCGATTGGGCTGTGGTAGTTTCGGGAGTTGTCGTATGCGTAAGCGAAGCAATCGACAGGGTCAGTAAAGACTCTGTCTGCTGGGAGTAACTTTTCTAAGCTTAGTAATAAGTCCTGTGCTGAAAAATGATCATTGGACATAATTAGCTAAGTGAATATCAGCGTTTTTTGGGCGGCAACATATCGGTAATGGTGCCTTCTTTGACTTCGGCTGCAAAGCAAATCGTCTCGGAAAGTGTAGGGTGGGCATGGATGGTCAGGCCTAAATCATGTGCATCCGCACCCATTTCAATTGCTAATACTGCTTCGGCCAATAACTCACCAGCATTGATGCCGACAATGCCAGCCCCAATCACGCGGTGGGTTTCTTTGTCGAAAATTAGCTTGGTAGTGCCTTCGGTTCGCGCAATAGAAAGCGCACGGCCACTTGCTGCCCATGGGAAGCTGGCTTTTTCAATCTCGATACCTTTGGCTTTGGCTTCTGTTTCTGTTAACCCTACCCAAGCCACTTCTGGGTCTGTATAAGCCACGCTTGGAATCACGCTGGCAATAAATTCTACTTTATGTCCGGCAATCACTTCCGCCGCTACTTTGGCTTCGTGCGTGGCTTTGTGCGCCAGCATAGGTTGACCAACAATGTCACCAATCGCAAAGATATGCGATACGTTGGTGCGCATTTGCTTATCGACGGCAATAAAACCACGGTCATCTACTGCAACGCCAGCGTTTTCCGCACCAATATTTTTGCCGTTTGGACGGCGACCAATGGAAACCAATACGCGGTCGTACACTTGTGTTTCTTTGGGCGCTTCTTCACCCTCAAAACTCACGTGAATGCCGTCTGACTTAGCTTCAATTTTAGCTACTTTGGTAGAGAGCATGATGCTTTCAAAGCGCTTCTCCATGCGCTTTTGCAGTGGACGTACTAAATCGCGGTCACAGCCGGTAATCAGGCCATCCATAAATTCAACCACGCTGACTTTGGTGCCTAGGGCGTCGTACACGGTGCCCATTTCTAAGCCGATAATCCCGCCGCCGATGACAAGCATGCGTTTTGGAATATCAGCCAAAGCTAATGCGCCCGTGGAGTCCATGATGCGCTCATCTTCTGGTGCGCCTGGGAATTTCGTGGCTTGAGAGCCCGCTGCAATAATGGCGTTTTCAAAACCAACTGTAGTCACTTTGCCATCTGCTGCAGTCACGGCAATTTGATGTGAGCTAGTGAACTTGCCTACACCATTGACCACGGTCACACCGCGCTGTTTAGCCATGGCTGCTAAGCCACCGGTGAGCTTGCCTACTACGTCATTGGCTTTCCAGTTACGCAATTGCTCTAGATCTACATTCGGTTTACCAAAGGCGACACCGTGGTGTGCAGTTTCTTCTGCTTCTGTAATGACTTTTGCCGTATGTAACAATGCTTTAGATGGAATACAGCCTACGTTTAAACATACGCCACCTAATGTGGAGTAGCGCTCAATCAAGACCACTTTTAGGCCTAAATCAGCAGCGCGGAAGGCTGCGGTATAACCGCCGGGGCCTGAGCCCAGCACGACCACTTGGGCAGATAAATCGTTATTGCCAGCAGGTACTGCCGGTGTTGGCGCTGCAACTTGCGCTGGTGTCGCAATAGGCGCTGCAGCCTCTGCTTTTGCAGGTGCACTCGCTGCGGCTTCCGCTTCTAATAATAAAACAACGGTACCTTTGGCCACTTTGTCGCCGACATTGATTTTGACTTCTTTGACTGTCCCTGCATGTGAGGTAGGGATGTCCATCGACGCTTTGTCTGACTCTACAGTGATGAGCGAGTCTTCTTTGGCGATGGTGTCACCCGCTTTGATGTGCACTTCAATGACATCAACAGATTCAAAATTACCAATATCTGGTACTAAAACTTCTACAATATTACTCATGAAAATTCCTGTTAGAGCAAGAGACGGCGAACGTCGCTTAACATCATACGTAAGTGGCTAGTAAAGCGCGCCCCATCTGCACCATCAATCACACGGTGATCGTAAGAGAGTGAAAGTGGCATGACCAGTCTTGGTTCAAAGCCTTTCATTTCTGCATTGTAGACTGGCTGCATAGACGCACGAGACACACCCAAAATCGCCACTTCTGGGCAATTGATAATCGGGGTAAACATGGTGCCGCCAATACCGCCCAAGCTAGAAATAGTAAAACAGCCGCCTTGCATCTCTTCTACTTTAAGTTTGCGCTCGCGCGCTTTGGCAGAGAGCTCTGCTAAATCACGGGCAATATCCATCACGTCTTTTTGGTTGACATTGCGTACTACCGGTACCACTAAACCATCAGGTGTATCACAAGCAAAGCCTACGTGATAATACTGTTTCAAAATCAGGCTATCACCTTCTGGTGAAAGTGATGCGTTAAAGTTAGGGTAGGTGCGTAATGCGTTGACCACCGCTTTCATCAAGAAAGCAAGTAAGGTTAATTTCACGCCACGTTTTTCAGCATCCGCCAACATGGATTTACGGAAATCTTCCAAATCGGTAATGTCAGCCTCGTCAAACTGTGTCACATGCGGAGCAGTGACCCAATTACGATGTAAGTTAGCACCGGATAGTTTTTTGATGCGTGATAACGGTTTGGTTTCAATCTCGCCAAACTGGCTGAAATCAATCACAGGCATAGGCAATGTGGATAATCCGCTGCCCATGGTCTCGGTACGTGGTTTGGCTAGCTCGCCTTTCACAAAGGCTTGTACATCGGCTTGTAAAATACGGTGTTTGGGGCCAGAGGCTTTGACTAATGCTAAATTCACACCTAACTCTCGTGCAAATTTACGCACAGACGGACTGGCGTGTGCCAATTTTCCGTCAGCTGCTACGCTAGAAGCCGCCACCGGATTAGGTGTGGCTTTCGGTTGGATCACTGCTGGTGGCTCGGCAACAGGGTGGCTAGGCTGTGGAATGGCTACAGGCTTCTCGTCCACTTTGACTGTAGAAACGACAGGTGTTGCGGTTGGTTGCGCAGCAGGTTTCTCTGCTGGCGCGGCTTCCGCCGAGGTGTCCACTGTTAAAATCAAAGCGCCTTGTTTGGTTTTATCCCCCACTTTAATGCTAACTTCTTTCACCACGCCAGCGAGCGAGGAGGGGATGTCCATGGAAGCCTTGTCAGACTCAACAGTAATGAGCGAGTCTTCTTTTGCAATGGTGTCGCCCACTTTGACCAGTACTTCAATCACATCCACGCTGTCAAAGTTACCGATATCCGGGACTAAAATTTCTTTCAAACTCATAAAGTACCTTTTTATTTTTTAAAAGCGTAAGACTAAAAAGCAACAGGAGGGTAGGTTTTCTGTCATTGTCATTACGCTTTCATAGCCCTTAATTATATAAAACTTTCATGTGAATTTTACGCTTTTATTGCTCTACAAAAGTAAACTCGACAATAGCGCCTTGGAAGGCGTCTTTAGAATGATGGTCGTTAGAAAACTGACCACCCGCTGAAAATTGCCATTTTTTGGAGGCATACCAAACAAGACCAATAGCGGTTGCGCCAATATCATTTTTGCCACCAATATAATCTGCCATGATGTGGACGTTCTGAGTAAAAGGCAGTTCTACGCCAGCTAAAAAGTTAGTATTTGCGCTGTTTCCCGTAATGGCTTTATTGGCTGAATAGACGCCTAAGTAATATTTGCCCCAATCATTTAAATCAAAGGCATTGTTCCAATAGTTAAAAGTAGCGAATTCTGTGCTGGAATCATGGAATGGCACGGTATAGCCAGTTTGCGTACCGACGCCTACTTTCCAAGATTCGTTTACATAAAATCCTTTTTGCACATTCACTAATAGCATCGGATCGGCTTGGTCTCCTGAGTAAAAGTTGACGCCAGGGATTGTCAGGCCAGTTTCCCATCCTTGTCCTAAGCCATAGTCTAAGGTGGTGTTGGCGACCCCTTTAGAAAATAAGTCCACCTGCTCTTGAAAAAAGTACTTGTTTTTTTCTGTCGTTTCTACTGAAGGAACATTAAATAAGCTTTGTTGTGCAAATGCTGAGGTAATGCTAAAGGTATTTATTATTAGCATTAATAATAGCAAGTACTTGTTTCTTTTACGTATTAACCGGTGTTTCAGATTCATTAACAGATCCAATTTATGCACTATGCAGCGCACTCAATCATTCTGGGCAATCATATGTAGCGTAAAGTTGCCGCGCACAAGAATTGCTTCTATGCGCGACACTCGCAAACTCTACGTTAAATGGTCGCAGGGTTGGGGCGGTTAACATTAATGTTATATTTCTTAATGGCTTCTGCCGCTTTGCTTGCAGGTAATTTGCCATCGTCAGCCAATGCTTTTAATGCAGCCAACACAACATGGTAGCGATCGACCTCAAAGAAGTCACGCAAGGCTTCGCGTGAGTCTGAGCGGCCATAACCATCGGTGCCTAAAGTCACAAAGCGATTAGGTACAAAGTTACGAATTTGATCGGCAAATGAACGCATGTAATCAGTAGAAGCGATGACTGGACCTTCTGCTTTGGCAAGTAACTGGCCAACATAGCTGGTTTTTTGCTTTTGATCTGGGTTGAGCAAGTTCCAGCGCTCTACATCGATACCTTCACGGCGCAGTTCTGTAAAGCTGGTGACGCTCCAGATATCAGACGATACGCCCCAATCTTTTTCTAGCAACTCACCTGCGGCAATCACTTCACGCAGAATTACGCCTGAACCCATCAATTGCACTTTAGGGCCTTTGGCTTTGGATTTGCTAAAGCTATACATGCCTTTGAGAATGCCTTCCGCGCTGCCTTCTGGCATGGCTGGGTGGCTGTAGTTTTCGTTCATCAAGGTGATGTAGTAGTACACATCTTCTTGATTTTGTACCATGCGACGTAAGCCTTCTTGAATAATTACAGCTAATTCGTAGGCGAATGTTGGGTCGTAAGAGACACAGTTAGGAATCGTTGCAGACATCAAATGGCTATGGCCATCTTCATGCTGTAAGCCCTCACCATTCAATGTGGTACGACCAGCGGTTGCGCCTAATAAGAAGCCACGTGCACGACTATCACCTGCTGCCCATGCAAAGTCGCCAATACGTTGGAAACCAAACATAGAGTAGTAAATGTAGAACGGAATCATTTGTGTGCCGGTCACGCTGTAAGACGTAGCAGCGGCTAACCAGCTGGCGAATGAGCCGGCCTCGTTGATGCCTTCCTCTAAAATCTGACCATCTTTAGATTCTTTGTAATACATGACTTGGTCAGAGTCCATTGGCTCATATAGCTGGCCAACTGATGAATAGATGCCGAGCTGACGGAACATACCTTCCATACCGAATGTACGTGCTTCGTCTGGCACAATTGGCACCACATATTTACCAATTTGTTTGTCACGTACCAATGTAGACAAAATACGCACAAACGCCATGGTGGTCGAGATTTCCCGCTCACCGGTCGCACCTAACATATTCTCGAATGCTGAAAGCTCAGGCACGGTAAGTTCGTTACCTTTACGGCGACGTTTCGGTACAAAACCACCCATTGCAGTACGGCGTTCCGCCATGTACTTCATTTCTGGGCTGTCATCTGCTGGTTTGTAGAATGATAGGTTTTCGACTTGCTCGTCAGTCAGAGGTAAGTCGAAGCGATCACGGAATTTTTTGAGTGACTCAATATCCATGCTCTTTTGTTGATGGGTTGTATTTTGACCCTCACCTGCGTCACCCATGCCATAGCCTTTGACGGTTTTGGCTAAAATTACTGTAGGCTGACCTTTATGGTTGACTGCAGCATGATACGCAGCAAATACTTTATGTGGATCATGACCGCCACGATTCAGGCGCCAGATGTCTTGATCGGACATGGCGGCGACCATTTCTTTCAGTTCTGGGTATTTGCCAAAGAAGTTTTCGCGCGTGTATGCACCGCCCTTGGCTTTAAAGTTTTGGTATTCGCCGTCCACACATTCTTCCATGCGCTTTTTGAGTAGACCATCTTTATCCATGGCCAACAGTGGGTCCCAATAAGAACCCCAAATCACTTTGAGTACGTTCCAGCCAGAACCACGGAAGTCGGATTCCAGTTCTTGGATGATTTTACCGTTGCCACGTACCGGACCATCCAAGCGTTGCAAGTTACAGTTAATGACGAAAATAAGATTGTCTAATTTTTCGCGAGAAGCCAATGAAATCGCACCTAATGACTCAGGCTCGTCCATTTCGCCATCACCACAGAATACCCATACTTTACGGTCGCTGGTATCAGCGATGCCACGGTCGTGAATGTATTTTAAAAAGCGTGCTTGATAGATTCCAGCTAATGGCCCTAAGCCCATTGAAACGGTTGGGAATTGCCAGAAATCTGGCATCAGCCAAGGATGTGGGTAGCTAGATAAGCCGTTGCCGCCAGTTTCTTGACGGAAGTTATCCATTTGCTCTTCGTTAATGCGGCCTTCTAAGAAAGCGCGGGCATATACGCCTGGTGAGGAGTGGCCTTGGAAGTAGACGCAATCGCCGCCAAAGTTCTCATTGGCAGCGCGGAAAAAATAGTTAAACCCAGTGTCATACAAAGTAGCAGCAGATTGAAAGCTGGCAATGTGTCCACCTACACCTGGCGATTTCTCATTGGCGCGCAATACCGTCATGATGGCGTTCCAACGTACCAGCGCACGTACGCGGCGTTCCATTTCCGGATCGCCCGGCAATTTTGCTTGTAAATGGGTTGGGATGGTATTTACATAGGCGGTTGTTGCGTTGTAAGGCAAGTTGCTACCAGAGCGTCGTGCTTTATCAATCATCGCTTCTAGCAGAAAGTGTGCACGTTCAGTGCCTTCTGTTTCAATCACTGAGGTGAGTGCGTCTAGCCATTCTTGAGTTTCTAACGGATCTGTTTCTTGTAAGTGATTGTTACTCGGGTTTGTTGCCATGCGTGAGATTTCTCCATCGCGCTATTGTGCGCTAAAAACAAGGCGCAATAGTGCGCGTCTATAACAAGCGCCTACAACAAGAGTATTGTTGCTAGGCATATAATGTGTTCAATGGGGTAGCTACTTAACGTGAGTTGGGTTGTTCTTAAGCATTAGTGTGGCTTTTTTATGCCATTTGGTCAAGTTAAAACAGTGACTTATGGCGGATTTAAAATTGGTTTTGCTAGCTTTTCTATACATCTTATATAAGAGTACAAAGGGATTTAATGTCGTTAAAATTATCACAACATGCACCTATCGGTAGCGAACAGTCGCTATCGTTAGAAAAACACATATTGATTGTTTTGGGGGATGAAACGCAAAATGATTGCCCGTTTTTACAAATTGTTACTTCCAAACTTGCACGTACAGCAGGGGAATGGAAAGATTTGCAGAAAACGCCCTTGCAAATTGAGCTGATGAATGGCGGCATAGCCAGCGTGGTGATAGTGTTGCCTACGTTAACGGTATTTCAAAAACATGCATTATTAGCAAAGGCGGTGAAGCCACTGCTGGATGAGTCGCCTGCCAATATTGCGATTGCTGTCTATGGAGATGAGGTTGTACGCGAGGCCAATGCCTGTGCAAGTTATTACGTGGCGACAGTGAACGCGGTACAACTACCTACGCGCAAAAAAGACCAAAAAAACAATATGTTAACTGAGGTTGCCATTTATGGCTATCAAGCAAAGCATGCTTACGGGCGAGTGAATGCGAGAGTGGCGGGGAATGCGCTATGCCGTAGCTTGACCATATTGCCCCCTAATGAGTTGACGCCTGCACTTTACCGAAAAAAACT
>Ga0066421_1000328_pt1 | contig 9274 bp, 2 predicted proteins | sample LakWasMet31_HOW6_2_FD_59548 | JGI IMG/M metagenome (GOLD analysis project Ga0066421, IMG submission 59548) | Freshwater sediment methanotrophic microbial communities from Lake Washington under simulated oxygen tension - Sediment Metagenome 31_HOW6 | ecosystem: Environmental > Aquatic > Freshwater... | reverse complement strand
TGCTGCCGCGGCGTCCAACACCTACCTGGCCTGATTTCTCAACGTGTGCGCGCCACCAAGAGGCGCTACTGCTGCTGCAGCGCTCATGCGGCGCGTGGGCGAGCTCGCAGCCGCTGGGATGCCAATTCCCGGCTCGCAGCACGCGGCAGCCATTTGCTACAATCGCCACACAAGCGACTCGGTAGCAGGCGGTGTTAGAAGATTAGCCGCTACAAGCACGTTCGTGTCGGACGCGGGGTTTCGTGTCAAATCGCGCCCGATCGCGACGAGTCCGCCAGTGCTTCGGAGCTGATGCGCGACCACCCCCGGGGGTCGTCGGGACCTTCACACGGCGCCAACCTCATTTCGAAGCGCGATTTTCGTGCATCCCGCGCACACATTCGGACATACCGTCCATTGTAGCATTTCTATCCTATCTGCCACCTATTGACATTGCCGCGAGGCAACCGCGCGATGCGGGCTCTCGCGGCGCTCGCGGCGATGGCCGCGGGCGCACTCGCGCAACTCCAGCGCTACCCATTCACGGGCAACGCCGCCATCTACGTCGTGCCCCCAGACGTGTATGCCATCAACGTCACGCTGCGTGGCGCGCAGGGCGGCTCATGCGGCACGTGCACGGGCGGCCGCGGCGCGGAGGTCAACACGACGATCTCCGTGACGCCAGGTGAGGATGTGCGGCGGTAGCGCACTGCTCTGGCGGCGGCGGCTGGTGTGCCAGCAATTACACGCGCTGTTGCACCACACCGGACGCCGGTGGCGTGCGCACGATCGTCCCTGATGCTGTTATTCCGACGTGTTTCGCACCGCCGCTGTCGCTCGCATCCGACGTGCAGGCGAGGTCCTGCAGTTCACCGTTGGCAGCCAGGTGCGTGCCCATGCGGCAACGGGTGGTGGCACTTTCATTGCGCACGCGCCGTGGTCCCTGCCGTCACTCCTGCACTGCGTCTGACGCGCCCTCGCCCGATGCCGCTCCTTCCCTGCGTCTGCAGTCCGGCTTCAACGGCGGCAACATCGGCAACTGCAACGGCGGCGGCGCCACTGACATCCGCCGCCCCGCTTTCAACCCCAACGCTGCATCGTGCGCGTTCGACTTGAACTGCGGACTGGGACAGCGCATCGTGGTTGCTGGCGCCGGCGGCGGCAGCGGTCAGATGGCTGTCAACGGCATCTGCGCTGACGGCGGCGACGCTGGCTATCCCTTCGGCTTCTCTGGCACTGCTGCCAACCGCTCCGTCGGCTCGTACACTGGAAATGCAACGCCCGGGCGCGGCGCGACGCACGCTGCCGGGGGCGCTGCCGGCACTGGCACGATGAACGGCGGGTACGGTCCTCCCTACGGTGGCTCGCTGGGTGTCGGCGGCTACGGCGCGTGGTGAGTGACTGCGACACGCATCAACGCCAGTAGCGTGCGCGTCAACGCGTGTCTGTGCGCGTGGCTGCGCTCGCACTCATCGCTGCCCACTGCCCCCACCCGCATTGCAGGCTGCCGGTCAATGGCGCTGGCGCTGGCGGCGGCGGTTACTACGGTGGCGGTGCTGGTGGTCTCTCGTCTGACCAGCAGCAGCCACTGACCTTCCTGGGCACATCCGGTGGCGGCGGCGGCGTGTCGTGGGCCGACCGCACCATCACCTATGGCAGCGCCTTCACCAACGGCTCCTGGAACGGTGACGGCGAGATCCTCGTGTCGCCGCCGTCTGCCGTGTCTAACACAGTCTACGGCCTTGTGCGCGGCCCCGCCAACTACACAGTGCCTGCGAACGTGACCACCCTGTTCGTGAAACTGTACGGCGGCGTCGGCGGCGCTGGCTCTTCTGGCGACGTCGTCTACGGCTGGCTGGACGTCAAGGCTGGTCAGATGTTTGAGATCAACGTCGGCGGCAGGGGCTATGACGGTGGTCGGCAGGTAGCGCCCCGCTATCCGTATGAGGGCGGCTGGAACGGCGGCGGCAAGGCAGGCCCCAACTTTGGCGGTGCTGGTGGTGGCGGTGGCGGCGCCACTGACATGCGTCGCTGCAACAACGTCGGCCGCTGCACGCTGGCTGATCGCTTTCTCGTGGCCGGCGGCGGCGGTGGTGGCGGCGTGGCCGCCTGGGGCTGCAACGGCGGCACGGGCGGCGGCGTCGCGGACGGCAACGGCACCTGGTCTGGCTGCGCTAGCGGCGCCATTCTCGCCAAGGGAGGCACGCTCGTTGATGGTGGCGCAGCTCAGGACCCGGCGTCCTCGCTGCCTGGCACGTTCGGCTTCGGCGGCAATGCCACTGCCGGCGGCGGTGGCGGCGCAGGCTACTACGGCGGCGGTGGTGGTGCCTGGGCTGGTGGTGGCGGTGGTGGCTCTTCTTACGCGTCTACCACTGGGCTGCCTGGCGGCCCCCACCTGCTGGCAGCTGCGTCTGCGATCTCCACGTCCAAGTGGCGCCACGCACAGGGTGGCAGCTGGGGCGACGGCCAGGCCATCCTCGTCCCCAGCCCTCAGGGCATCACGACTGCTGCGCGTCTGCGCCGCACCAACAGCGCCAAGCTCATGGGCGAGGTCAACGCGCGCTTCTTTGCGACGCGGACCGTCGCCGTCTATAGCAACGTCGCCGGCACCGTGGAGGGTGGCCAGGGCACTGTTGTTACCCTGACTGACAGCCTGGGCCGCAGCACCGTCGCTGGCGACAGCTGGGTCACCGTCGGCGGTGTCACGCCGTCGAATCTCTCCCCCGACACGCAGTACTGGTACCGCATCTGCTCACAGAGCGTCGTCGCGCGGTCATGCGGCGGCACGTCCACCTTCCGCACGCTCGCCAACAACGCGCCTGCCTTCGCGCGGGAGGAGCCGCCATCGAACGCCACTGCGTACATTCCCTACGACACGTACGGGTTCAACGTCACGTCGCAGGTGTACCCCGTCACCTACAACATCTCCAACGGCACGCTGCCCGACGGCATGAGCCTCACGTTCGACGGCTTCCTGACTGGCACGCCCCGCCAAGTCGGCACCTACTGGTTCAACGTCATGGTCACCAATAGCCTGGGGCTGTTCACGGTGACGGACGTCCTGCCCATCACCGTCACGGTGATGCCCGAGCGCCGCATTCCGCCTGCAACGCTGGTCGACCTGCCGCAGCTGCCGCTCGCGATCGGCCGCACGCGCGACATGCCAGAGATCTACTCCGGATATGCCCACACTTGCGCTGTCACCGTCGACGGCAATGCGACCTGCTGGGGCTCCAACAACGAAGGCCAGCTGGCACGCGGCACCACGGAGTCTGTCGTCGACCGTCCACTGGCAACTGGCGACTGGATCGACACGAGCGGTCTCGCCGTCAGCTCCATGGCACTCGGCGTCAAGCACACCTGCTTCTTGTTCACCAACGGCAGCGTCAAGTGCGTTGGCAACGCCGACAACGGGCGCCTCGGCTACGGCAGCGCCATCAACACGACCGTCACCGACCCGACCACCGTCGGCTACGTCGACCTCGGCTTGCCCGCCGTCAAGATCTGCGCTGGCGCTGCACACAGCTGCGCGCTGCTGACCAATGGCACCGTGTTCTGCTGGGGCGCTGGCGACCGCGGTCAGCTCATGAACGGCAACGACACCACCATTGGTGACGACGAGGTGCCGTCTGCAGGCACCGCCGTGCCTGTCGGCCAGATTGCCACGGACATCGCGTGCGGTTGGTATCACACGTGCATCATCCGCGCGGATGCCGAGGCCATCTGCGGCGGTGCCAACGAGAACGGCCAGCTGGGCAACGACTCCTTCGTGGACTCAACTTACGAGACGTCCTTCCAGCCGGTGATGATCCCGTACGGCGGTCGGGTGCTCGGCATCGCAGCTGGCGAGCAACACACGTGCTTCCTCATGATCGGCGCCGTCTACTGCACTGGAGGCAGCTTCTACGGCCAGCTCGGGCTCGGCCCCGACAACGTACCCGCCCATGCCGCGGTGACGACGCCCGTGCAGTTCCCTGCCGGCACCACGCCCGTCGCGCTGTATTCGGGCCGCACGCACATCTGCGCGCTACTGCAGCCGTCTGGCAGCATCACGTGCTGGGGCGACGGCTCCACTGGCGCACTCGGCCGCGGCGACACCAACAACCTCGGCGACGTCGCACACGTCTCCACTGCGCCGCCCATGTACGTGGCGGACACCATCTGGGCAGTCTCCACTGGCAGCGGCTTTACGTGCGTCATCACGACCGCGGAGCGCGTGGCTGGCCTGCGTGGTGTCTACTGCGTGGGCACCAACTCGGATGGCCAGCTGGGTACGGGCACGACAGACGACGTGCTGTCGTTTGAGGCCAGCGTCGACGTGTTCCCTCTCGTCACGTCCGTGCCTGCGCCGTCGTTCCCGCTGCCCACTGGCGGCGTCGACGAGTCCGTGCTGCTGGGGCCTGCCAACTTCACGTGCCTGCTCGAGCAGGGCGACGTCTACTGCTGGGGCGACGGCTTCCACGGCGAGCGCGGTGGCGGGTCGCCCACCAACACTGGCCGTGCCACTCACGCTGACCGCTCCACGCCCGTCAACATCGGCGGCCCCGTTTCCAAGCTCGCCATTGGCACGGTGCATGCGGTCGCGCTGCGCACGGACGGTTGCGTCGTCACGTGGGGCGAGGGCAGCTATGGCAAGCTCGGACGCGGCGACACTGTCGACGTTGGTGACTTTCTCACGCCTGGCGACGCCGGCTGCTTGGACATCGGTCAGGAGGCGATCGACGTCGCCGCGGGCCCGTATGCCACGTGCATCCTCCGCAAGGACCACCGCGTCGTCTGCTTCGGCCGCAACTCGGTTGTGGCCGCCAACACGCTGGGCTGGGCCGACGGCACTGGCGCAGACAAGGGCGGTGCACCGGCGACGTCTGGCCGCCTGGCGCCTGCGCTCCCCATTAGCACCTTCCCCGTGGTCGCCGTCTATGCTGGCGAGTCGCACTACTGCGCCGAGGTCTCCCAGTTTGTGACCGGCGCGGCACAACCGACTGTCCTGCGCTGCTGGGGCGACAACACCCTCGGCCAGCTCGGCACTGGCAAGTCAACCAGCCACATCAACATGCCGCCCGCCAAGGCCGACGCCACCCGCCTGCCGCAGACGCCCACCAACCTCACCGTCTCGCACAACGGCAACTGCTTCATCGGCACCAACGGCACCGTCTTCTGCCACGGCGACAACCGCCTGCGTCAGCTGGGCTTCAACGCCACTGGCATCGTCAAGACGCCCACCGCCGTCGACCTGAGCGGCGTGCTGGCAGTGGGCGACAGCGTGGCTGCAGTCTCCGTGGGCCGCGAGCACGGCTGTGCCCGCAGCGCTCGTGGCCGCCTGCATTGCTGGGGCCGCCTGATGCTGAGCCCCAGCACCAGCACGTCCACGCCCACGACCTTTAACGTCCGCGGCCCCCACACCGTCGTTGCGCACAGCTGCGGCCCCGGCTCCAGCACGATCGTGAAGCTCAACAACTCGGCCTTCATGGCGTGGGGCGACAACACCGCTGGCCAGCTCGGCTACGGCAGCCTGGAGAGCCGCGTCGGCGATGATGAGGACTTCCGGTCGCTCGGCTACATCTTCCCGCTGCCGCAGCCGACCATCGCGACGTCTGTGTTCCCTCTGCCCACTGGCGGCGTCGGCAGGCCCGTCGTCGTCACTGGCGAGCGGCACGCGTGCTCGCTGTCCAACGGCCTCGCGTCCTGCTGGGGCTCCAACCGCTTCGGCCAGCTGAGCCGCGGGCACACCATCAACGTCGGCACGACCAGCGCACCTTCGCCCAGCGAGACCATCGACGCGGACGGCTACGAGATCAACTCCATCGCCGTCGGCGGCGACCACACGTGCTTCTTGTTCACCAACGGCAACGTGCGCTGCGCAGGGTGGGGTGCGCTCGGCCGCCTCGGCTACGGCAACACGCAGAACGCGTCGACCATCGCTGGCGGCAGCAGCGTCTACCTCGGCGGCCTGGGCGCGGTGAAGATCACGGCCGGCGCTGCGCACACCTGCGCGCTCCTGGAGGATGGCTCCGTGCTGTGCTGGGGTGATGCAACGTACGGCCAGCACGGTAACGGCGGCACGGACCCCGTCGGCGATGACGAGTTGCCGTCTGACGGCCGTGGTCGCGCTGTCGTCGACCAGGTCGCCATCGACGTGTCCGCTGGGCAGTACCACACCTGCGTGCTGCTGGCTGACGGCGCCCTCGTGTGCTTCGGCCGCAACGACCAGGGCCAGCTGGGTCTCGGCAACCGCAAGGACACCGGTCGCGTCTTCCCGTCGCAAACGCCCGTCAACATCACTGGCGTTGTGGAGGTCACGTGCGGCGCGACGCACACCTGCGCTCGCACTCGCGGCGGCGCAGTGTACTGCTGGGGCATCAACACTGCTGGCGAGCTCGGCATCAACGGCACCACTTCGTCTCGTCTCTTCCCCACCGTGCCAGTGGACCTCGGCGAGACCGCGACGTCTGTGTCTGCTGCCGCTGGCGGCCGCCACACCTGCGCAATCACGGGCACGACTGGCCGCGTTCGCTGCTGGGGTCGCGGCGCAGTGGGTGCGCTGGGCTACAAGAGCCGCGCCAACGTCGGCGACGTGTCTACTGTTGCTGTCGCCGGCCCCGTGCGCGTTGGTGACCGCGTCGTCAGTGTCAGCTGCGGCGGCGGCTTCACGTGCGCAGTGCTTGATCTGGGCGCATCGACGACGGCTGCATGCATCAACGGCTTCTGCGGCATCCGGTGCTGGGGCCAGAACATCAACGGCGAGCTCGGCACGGGCACGTCAGCCAACACCTCCATCGTCGACGACGCGTCTGCTGCAGTTGACACGTTCCCCTTCCCCGGCCAGCTGCCGTCGTTCCCGCTGCCCACTGGCGGCGTGGAGGGCCCGCTGCCTTCCCGCCCCAGCGACCACAGCTGCGTGGTTGTCGACGGTGACCTCAACTGCTGGGGCCGCGGCGACTTCGGCCAGCACGGCCTTGGCAACAACGCCACGCAGACGCGTGCACGCTCCGGTGTCCGCGTCAATGTCGGCACCGTCAAGGTTGCGCAAGTGGAGACCGGCTCCACGCACACGTGCGTGCTGCTGACCAACGGCAGCGTGTCGTGCTTCGGCGAGGGTGCTTACCTCGGCTACGGCAGCAACCGGACGATCGGCGACAACGAGCACCCCGTCACCGCTGGCTACCTGGCGTTTGGCTTGCGCATCATCTACATCAGTGTCTACGGCCGCCGCAGCTGCTTTGTGCGCGAGGACGGCAAGGTGTTCTGCATCGGCGACAACCGCAACTCCAGCCTCGGCTACGGCAGCCGCGTGACGACCTCCATCGTAGGCAACACGAACACGACGGTGCCTTCGCAGCTGCCAGCGATCGAGCACGGCGGCCTGCCTGCGCGTTCCGTGCACGTCGGCGAGACGTTCATCTGCGTCGTGCGCATCGACGGCAGCATCCGCTGCTGGGGCACCAACGACAACTCGGAGCTGGGCGTCGGCCTGCCGGCAGGCGTCTACGGCACCATCGAGCCCCCGTACATGATGCCCACGCTGGAGCTGCCTGGGCCCGTCCGCACCCTGTCGACGGGTTCCCGGCACGCCTGCGCGCTGCTCACCAACGGCAGCGTGACGTGCTGGGGCCGCAACGTCGAGGGCCAGTGCCACGGCAGCGGTAGCCGCACGACGCCTGGGCGGCTGGTGCCGCTGCCTGGCCGCGCCACCTCCATCTCGACCGGCACGACGCACTCGTGCGCTGTGCTGGAGGACGGTAACACCTACTGCTGGGGCACCGGGCCTACTGGCTACAGCCTTGGCATCACCGTCACCATCAGCGTCACGGTCACCCTGCAGGTCGTGGGCCCTGTGCGCGTTGGCGGCCGCCGTGGCCGCGTGGTGACGTGCGGCCCTCGCGGCACGTTCATCGGCTTCAACGGCACTGGTCTGGTTGGCATCGGTGACAACACCAACAGCTCGCTCGGCTACGACGCGGAGATTGACTACGTCGGCGACGACGAGACCCCCGCCTCCGTCGGCCCCGTGCTGCCCATGAACCTCACCACCACCATCCCTGCGCCGACCTACACGTTCCCGCTGCCGATGGGCGGCGTCGAGGAGCCCAGCGTCCACGCAGGCGAGCAGCACAGCTGCATGCTGCAGTCGGGTCGCGTCGTGTGCTGGGGCCTGAACCACCGCGGCCAGCTGTCTCGTGGCCACCGCCGCGCTGTGGGTGTCACTAGCGTGCCCAACACCTTTGAGACGATCGACACCAGCGGACGCAACGTCGCGCGCGTCGCGCTCGGCGCCAACCACACTGTCTTCCTGTTTGTCGACGGCAGCGTGCGGTGTGCGGGCCACGGCGGCGGTGGCCGCCTCGGCTACAACAGCACGCAAGATGTGCTGTCCGTTGCCACGGTCGGCCCAGTCAGCCTTGGCAAGCGCGCGGTTGACGTTGCTGCAGGCGCCGAGCACTCCTGCGCGCTGCTGGAGGACTCGACTGCGCTGTGCTGGGGCGTTGGCACCGATGGCCAGCACGGCAACGGCGGCGTCGACTCGGTCGGCGACAACGAGGTGCCCACTGCCGGCCGCGGCCGCGTCGTCACTGACAAGCCTATCGTCGCGGTGTCTATCGGCCCCTCTGGCTACCACACCTGCGTGCGCTTTGCCGACAACACCGCGACGTGCTTCGGCCGTGGCGACCACAGCCAGCTCGGCGAGGGCGGCAATCGCAGCACTCGCACGCGCTTCCCTGCGCTTGGCCTGGAAGGCGAGGACGCTGGCGGCTCAAACGTCACTGAGATCGCTGCTGGTAACTTCCACTCCTGCTTCAACGTCAACGGCACCGTGGCCTGCGCTGGCCGCAACACGGAGGGCGAGTGCGGCACCGGCACTGGCACCTCGCGTGTGCGCGTGCCCACCCGCGTGCGCGTCGGCGGCCGCGTCCGGCGCATCGTCACCGGCCCTCACAGTTGCGCTACCCTCGTCAACGGCTCGCTGTCGTGCTGGGGCCCCGGCTCCTCTGGCGCGCTGGGCACTGGCAACGTGACGTCCGTTGGCATCGTTAACGCGCCCGTCGACGTCGGCTACATGCGCCTTGACAACGTCACCGTGTCCGTGGCCGTCGGCGGCCGCCACACGTGCGCCATCACTCAGGCCACTCGTGGCCGCTTCCGCACGTACTGCGTGGGCACGAACACCAACGGGCAGCTGGGCCGGCCGCGCGTCGCCCCTGGCCCCTTCGGCCCTGAGATTGACCCCGCACCCACGTCCGGCGTGGACGAGGACGTCTTCCCGATTGCCCCCGAGTGCCCTGCGCCACCTGCAGCG
>Ga0066421_1000312_pt1 | contig 9601 bp, 11 predicted proteins | sample LakWasMet31_HOW6_2_FD_59548 | JGI IMG/M metagenome (GOLD analysis project Ga0066421, IMG submission 59548) | Freshwater sediment methanotrophic microbial communities from Lake Washington under simulated oxygen tension - Sediment Metagenome 31_HOW6 | ecosystem: Environmental > Aquatic > Freshwater... | reverse complement strand
CTCGCCCACAGCTCCATTAAAATTGTAATGCGCCTTTCCATCTAATGGTGTTGAATTAGGATTTATCTGAACTATCTTGGCACCATGCAGCGCGGCTCTTTCCGGCAACTGGGAAGCAGGCCGCACTAATACGGAGGTTCCGATTGCAATAAACAAATCACATTCCATTGCAGCTTGTTCAGCCATATCCCATTCGGAATCTGATAAGCATTCACCAAACCAAACTACGCCAGGGCGAACCGAGCCACCACACTTGCCACAAATAGGCGGTACTAATCGCCGCCCACCTGCTGGTTCGGAAGGAATGCCATCAGGGAATGTATAAGGATTTGCACAATCAAAGCAGCGAGGGGCGTGTAAGCTACCATGTAGATGGATTATTCGGCGACTACCTGCCCGTTCGTGTAAATCATCAACATTTTGAGTAATCACCGTTAAGCGGTCGACATGCTTGGCTAATTCAGCAATAGCAAAATGACCAGCATTCGGCACAGCTTGCAATGCCTGCATACGTCGCCATTCATACCAGCCCCAAACCAACGCCTTATCCGTTAAAAAACCCGAGGGACTAGCCAATGTTTCTGCACTGTATTTCTCCCACAAGCCGGTTTGGGCATCGCGAAAAGTAGGTATGCCGCTTTCAGCCGACATACCCGCACCAGTGAATACAACGACGTGTTCGGCTCTAAGCAAGCCAACTAAAAAATCTTGAGTAAACATAAATTTTCCTTTGACCGGCTTAAAGTGGCAATAATCAAGTATGACAAAATATTAGAAAGTTAAAGAGAAAAAACCAGTTCATTAGCTTGCTCTATTATTCAGATAACGTTTATTAACTTGCAGATTGGCGCAACATTTCCAATTGAATTTTGCGTTCGGAAATTTGCTGCATCAATTGCTGCGCCAAATCGCCTATTGGATCGCCGCCCATTGCTTCAGTTTCCAATACTGTTGTCATTAGCTCGTAGAGTTCATGCTGCTGTTGTTCGGCAATTTCTTGTTGAGCTTCTGCTAAACGGCGGCGTAATTGCGCAATTCGGCGAAATACTTTAATTAAACGTGCGCCGGTATCTTCACCATTGATGGCTTCTGGGTCTTGACCAAAATCGACAATCAATTTTTCTATGGCTGCCAGATCGCCCGATTCATAGGCACGATTGACCTGAGCCATCATGATGTTGCGGCGGTCACGTTCTGCATCGCTGGTGGCTCGGTCAGGGTGCATCAACTTAGCGGCTTGGCGAAAAGCTAGTTTTAATTCCGGTGTAATTTCCGGCGGTTGCGGTTTGCTTTCTATTACCCCAGCTTCTTCTGCTGAACGTTGCGCCTGCTCTTGGGCTGCTTGTGCGCGAAATTGGGCCTCTACATCGTCGGGATGCTGTCCGGCCTGAACCATGGCAATTTGTGCGTCGAGTTCATCAAGCTCGACATACAGTCGTCCTATGCTCTGGTTGTAGCGGTGGTTAAACTGAGAAAGTTCTGTTTTCAGTGTTTCTAGTGATAATTCAGCAGAGGCCACATGCTCTTCCAGTTTCGCTTGCTCGCTTTCCAGGCGGATAAGTTCTTGTTCTTCAGGGAGCATTATGCATCCTTCCAGTTGATACCAAGTTTTGTAAGGTATTCTTTCGCCTCCGCATCCCCTTGTTTGGCGGCTTTGTGATACCAGTATGAAGCTAGTGCATCGTCTTGCTCTACGCCATATCCGTTTTCGAACAACCTGCCTAAATAGACTTGAGCCTCTAAATGATCTTGTTCTGCTGCTTTAGTAAGCCAGAACACGGATTTTTTGTAGTCTGGCGATAACACTCGAATATTTTGGTAAATCAAGCCTAACTTGAATTGCGCATCCGCTTTACCTTGTTCAGCGTAAATATCATAGCGGCTATTGCGGTATAAGGCTTCTTCATAGTTTTGGGGTGAGCCGAAACCACTAGTATTTCTGGACTGATCGCCAATCGGCCCTAAATATTTTTTCGCATATCTTTGTTGCCTTGCCTTGCTATACCAGAATGCCGCTTGCTTATAATCTTGATCTACTCCAAATCCTTCTTCGTACATCTCTCCTAATGTATCTTGCGCTACCGCGACACCTTGTTCTGCGGCAATTCGCGTCCAAAAAACAGCCTGTTTATCATCTTTGTGTACTGCTGTGTAGTCTTTTGGTAATTGAAATCCAAGATAGAAAAACTCTCCTAGGCTTTGTTGTGCGCTCATATGACCTTGTTCAGCAGCTTTTTCATACCAATACAACGCCTGTTCCTTGTCGTATGCTTTACCCCCCCGTCCGTAGTTGTAGTCTTGGGCTAAGCGTAATTGGCTTTCCGCATCACCTAGTTCAGCTGCTTTTTGATAATTACCTATAGACCATAGTGCAACCATATGGCCATTTTCTGCGGCTTTGCTAAGCCAAAACGCGGCCTTTTTGTGATCTTTTTCACCATGTCCGTTGTTATACATCACCGATAATTCAAATTGTGCAGCAGCATCACCTTGTTCGGCGGCAATAAGATACAAGCATAGGGCTTGAAATAAATGAATATCCCAATGCGATCCATGTCTGAAACTCCAAGCTAAATTTCGCCATATTTCCGGTTCATTCAACGCTTGGTTAGCTAAATACCAATCGTATGCCAAGTGACAATAATAATCGGCTTTACCCAAATTTTGACTGATGCCTTGTCCACCCTCGTACATTCTGGCAAGTGGGAAATACGCTTTACCATAACCTTGATCGGCTAATTGCTGAAATACTGTGAAAACATTTGCCAGCTGTTGAAGCTTATCAAAATAAGGCTGTAATGGGTTGTGATCAAACATATCTAATTGTTTGCCTCGTTTTGGCATGTCTTCACAGTTAAACCGTCTTTCATAACTGTAATTTGTAATACAATTATAAATATCCGTAGCCTGTTTATACTGTTTATCCATTTCAGGTTGCGCAAAGCCTGTTTCCTTACGCTGAATGGCGCTTAATCCACGACCAATTAAACTGGTTGATGTTGTTACACCGAAATTAACTGCACGAGTTTGGATAATAATCGGTAGTTGATCAGCCATGTCGGTTTGATATTTTGCCTTGCATCTGCAAGATGAGTTCCCCCAATTCATTACTGCCAATCAGTCGCACATTGGACCGTCTAGCGAGTTCGACGGCATTAGCAGTGTAGTTGCCTGTTGTGACGACCCAAGCACTTTGGCAACGATAGAAAGCCATGCCTGATAATGCCTCCTGTACAGCTGAAACCCCTACACTCCCAGCATAGCATTTCGCTTGTATGGCAATACGTTGCTCTTCTTTGGTAAGCAATAAATCTGCGCCATAATCGCCAGATGTGGGAGTAAGTTCCACCAGATAACCCTGTTGCTGAAACAGCCCAGCCAGATATTCTTCAAATTCTGTCCCACTCAGCTTATTAAGTTCAGCAGCTTGTTGGCGGCCGTAGCGCCGCTGCCAGTTATCTTGCTCGTGTTGTTTTTGACTGAGACTGTGGTGCTGTTTTTTAGCGAATGCTAAAGCGTCTTGCCGGTAACGAGCTTGTGCAACTGCTTGACGATTTTGTTTAGGAATCTGTATCGCTGGCGCTTTAACAACAAAGAGTTTTTTTAACACAGAAAAAATGCTGAGCATAGGGCTAAACTTCAATCGGTATTGTGTGCTTGGTGGCAACGTGGCTGAATGCTATCAATAGTAGCAGAGAAACAATCTGATTTATCTTTCGGCGGTCAGTGTAATTAACGTAGCCATTATCCACAACAAAATAAATAGAGGTATTAATGTTGAAGTTACGTTCATATGCCGTACTTATAGTTTCCGTTTGCTTGCACCAGTAGACTAGTCAACTTTTCTTAACTTGTATGACTTCGCTTTTTCTTAGGACAAAACCCATTCATTGCCGACCGCTTTTTACCTTCATCAGTCTTTGCGCCAGTACTACATCCTCCGTGCCACTTACACCTACCGTTTGCATAAATAGCTTTTTGCTTGCAAGGTGTTCCTGCTCTTGTTTTTGCTCCGCATTCAAGGCTTTTTAAATCATCCGGCATAGGTATGTATTCAGGTGGCGGATATTGGTAATCACGTTCACGCCATTCAGCAAACCTAGCACTTGATGTTTTGTAATAAACTTTAAGTCGTTTGCGCTGCTCTTGTGTGCTCATTTTAAATTCCTTTTAATCGGGCAGTCTTGCTATATCTTCATCGCCATTTAGGTTCGATTTACATGAAAAACCTAAATTAACCAACTAGTGGTGTGTTAAAACCATCAATGCTTGCGTTCTTCATAATGAAGAGTTGAATATAATCAATGCCCTTCAACAGATTTCAACACATTGCTATCCATGGCTAATCCTGTTATTAGATTGTTGGTTAACCGCCTGGTGTGTTGGCGTTGGCATTGGTATGCCTGATTTAATCCAGTCTCTACATTCAATCATTTGTTTAAACTGCGCATCAAGACCTGAAACTTTGTCAGGGTGTGTCTTTTGTATAAGCCGTTTAACCTCATGGGATAGCGTGACGACTTCATCAGGTGGTAATCCCATATCCATGAGGGTGCCAAAAAAGTTAACCCCATGCTTGGCTATGCGAACCTTTCGATGCAATGCGTCACAAGTTGATACCAAATAGTTGAGCTCAACTTCACTTGATAGCTGATACCGAATAACCCAGTGAGGCAACTTACCGTTATAGCCTTCTTCTTTAACACGACTGCCGACAATTAGACCATCACGCCATAAGTCCCTAAGTGTCCGGTGTATCTGTTGTTTGTTCGGGACGCTTTTCATTTCTTCATAGCCTATCCATTTGTAACTAAAGGCCGAACCTAAGATGTAGCCAATGGTATATGCCGAATTGGGCGGTGTTCCGTCGGTAGTATCTTGCAGCGCCAGTAATGTTAATTTTCTGTTGGTTGTCATTTTCATGATATTGGCCTTAATCTAATTGTTTACTAACGTTGGTATGCAATTAATGAGGTTTTGCTATACCGTAAGCACGCTTTAGAAAGTAGCTGAGGGTTTCAGGGTCAACTTTACAGCGGTCAATCGTGTAATCAATGATCAATTGGTCTTTCTCTCCGATACTTGCCAACCAGTCTATAATCTTTGCTCCATGTGTGGCAGATAAAGTCAAAACATCCGCCTTTAGCTCGTGAATGATTTCCGCCCTGTGCTGTTTTAAAAATTCACGTTGGATGGTGGTGAGTTTGTCAGCTGGGCTTATTTGAATAAAACCATCGACCAATGACACGTCAAAACCGGCAGTTCTAATTTTGGATAAGGCTCCCATTAAAACAACTCCACATTTCTAATTTCTGGTGTTTTTGTATCAGGGGGTGCTCTATCCGTGACAACGTGACAACCCTTGTCACTCGTGCTCTGCGGCGTCGCGGTTAGGTTTTCATTGCCGTGCTGTCGCGTTTTATCCGTGACACTTTCTATGGATAATTCACTATTGATAGTTTGTCGCGTTGTCGCGGATAAATCGTGCTGTCGCGTTGGTGTTTTTCTATCCGAGACGCCACAGAGCACGTCATCCGTGGAGTGTCGCGTTGTCACGGATAGAAAGGGGGGTTCTGGTAATGTATTATTTACAGAACTAAGATAACGATTAAACGATTCTTCAAATTGTGACCTTTCAAAACCTTTTTTATGGTCATATTTGATTCTTACATCTTTGGATTTAATACCATATCCATCAAGCCGGTTTGATACTTGTCTGGGTGAAATTTCCTTCCCACGGTTATAAGTAGCCCATGGTTTTTCGTCATCATCACAAAGCGCAATAATCAACTCTGAGGTAAAAATCTTATCAATGTTTCGGGTTTCGAATATTTCCTGAATATCGGCCAGCAATTCAACACCGACACTCATGGACGATTCACTAGAACCTGACAGCTTAAGCGCGGCGGCTCTGGCTAAATGCGGCCATTGACCGCCAACAACATCAGCAATTGCTAGTAATGGCTCCCAGTTATCTTGTGCGCGGTCATTCAGCTGTGGTGGTAAGTTCGGTCTTTCTGCCCTGACTTTTTCACGGTAATCGTCGGAAAAACGCGCTAGCTTTGCCGCCAAGGTATTAAATAAATCTGGTTCTGCATAACGTAACCGGTCTACATTTTCATTAGCCAGTTTTCGGCGTAATTCCAGAATAACGGCTCTATCCATTAGAGTGTCGGCTAAATGACCTATTCCCGATATGGCCTTGGCTCCCCACACATTAAATTTGGTAGGTTCGTGGTTATCACCCACCACTCGGATAATATAGGCGCTGTCACGAGTATGACCGCAATTAATAAGGCCGCGTAGTTCTTCGTTGTCTCTCATGAAAGCGTCTGCCTCATCGACCAACAAGGTTGGTTGCCATTTAGCAATCGATCTAAACATGGCGGCCGGTGAAATATTCGAGGCGGTTAATGGCTTATTGACCAACTTACCCATTAAGGACAAAAGCTGTGATTTACCACACCGCTTTTCAGGTGCCGTGATTACCGCTAACGGCGCTACTTGCACAACATCCATAAAGTGGGTCATGGCAATCCATAAAGCGGCGGCTGTGGCTGTTTCAGGCTCACAGACTATAAAGCGCTTAATACAGTTAGAAATATCCGTTAATAACTCATTAGGATCTATGGGTGAATGCCACGCTTCGACGCATTCAATTTCCATATTATTGGTTTCATCACCTTTTCGAGCCGCCTTTATCAAAGTATCGAGTGTTGCAGCTCTAACATTTAGTTTTTTAGCTTCAACCTCTCTAATCCGGTCATAATCAAGCGGGGATAATGCTGCTAACCGTTTAATAACCGCTTCATCACTTTGGTTCTCAATTTCATTAAAAAAATCTTCTTGCGCTGCATCTAAACTCATCTTCTGCACTCCCTTACAATATCGTTAATCGTTGATTCTGCCTGCAACACGCGGATTAAATCATCCACCGATAGCGTAGCGCCGTTAATCATCCTTCTGAGTGCTAAGGTAAGAATTACCGTCTCAAATGCCAAGCGGTCAAACAATTCATACTTATTAAAGCGGGGTGGTTTGGCTCCCTTTTTGTAGCTGACCGATTCAGGCATTAAGTCAGCCAACGATAAGCCGATACCGCTTACAATGCTTTCAACGTCGCAACCAGCAAAGCAATGGATTAATATCTTGGCATCTTCCGTTAGCTTAACGCCAAGTGAGGGTGATTTATCATTATGGGCAGGGCAGCAAGCAAGCCATTTACCTTGTCCATTCGGTTTAACTTTTTCTAATTTACTAAGAAGGTTATCAATGCTCATTATTGATCACCTGCAAAAAGTACATAACAGGCGACACGATGCTTCGCTTTGCCGGTGTCGTCGGTCATCCAGTGGGTTAAAATGCTGTGGCCTTGTTTTCTAAGTTCTTGAACCCTTGCAGCAGGGTGCATGACATCAAGCTCTTGTCTGGCTTGCAAAGTGGTCAGAGTTGCAGTGTGGAGCCGATTTAAAATACGTTGGCGTTGGTTAGCTGTGTCTGTAGAATATACTTTGCTAGCTTTATCTCTGCCCACGTTTGCAGCGTGGGTGGTGCCCAATCTGTCCATGATTAAGCTCCCAGATTTTCGATCAAATTTCTAATATCTGAACTCTTCCAAGCGACCGTTCTTGCATTAGGGCCACCAAGCTTAACTGGTTGGGGATAAATGCCAGATTTCACACCATTAAGAAACGATGTTCTACCGATAGGAATTAAAGCGGGGGTGTTAGTTTTCTTATTGCCGACGATTTGCCAGATTCTGAGTAAGGCAAGTTCTTGAAGTTGTTGGTGGGTTGTATTGGACATTTTTGAACCTTATTAATGATAAGGTTCACTATTATTCACATATAACTAAGCTTTACTAGGCACGGAAAACAGTGTTTATCGTACCTTTTTCTTGCTTGGTGTAAACAGGGAAGGAGATTCGCAAATTTCGAAGACTGCATCCAAGCTTTCAAATACTCTCCTCGCACTACGGTATGACTTATTATGTTTCCAGTGTTTATGCACCAAGGACTCGCTAATGCCAAAATCATTCGCAACTTTCGCCTTGGCTTCGTCAATAGTCAGCCCGAACATCCGCCGAAAATACTCCACTCGTAATGCCGTTAATTCAGCTGTTCTATCATAATCGGTCTTTTCGTCATCTGTTTTTTCTCCTCTTCTTCGATGAAGAAATCCTTTGGCTGGTTTTAGAACGCTTACAATTTCCTTCAATCCACTAGCCAAATTACTACGCAATTCTGGCGACAGTGTGTCATAGACTAGAAGTGTATCGGCTGTCACCTCAATAAATTCCAATATTAACTTTCTGTCATCTAATCTAATTCGTTCGCAAATATTGTCGAGCTTCGAATGAAAGTCAGCTAATCGTTCCTTTTCTAAACTATCCCATTTCGCACAAGCTTCTTTGTAATTTTCAGCACGAAATTTCTTGGTAATAAAATCATCGCTCATAAATATTCCTGAAATGTCTTGGACTTATTGATCCGTCGGGCTATTCAACTAAATTCGATTATTTCAATTTATTGCTGATTTAAACGCTATTACCTGCGCCCCATTCTTTAATCCATCCAAATAATCAGCCCAGCTTTGCATCATCCGGCGGCGTTCTTCCAGGTATTGCGCTCTATTATAGGCGGCTCTTACTTGGTCTTTTGGCATATGGCATAGTTGCCGTTCGATAGCGTCAGGTGACCAACCTTGTTCATTTAACAGGGTTGATGCGGTGCTTCGGAAACCGTGCGCCGTCATTACTTCGGAATCATAGCCGAGGGATTTAAGCGCGGTTCTTATGGTGTTGTCAGACATTGGACGACCGTCGCCACGCGAAGAGGGGAAAACATAGCGGCCATTCCCAGTTAAAGGCCTTATTTCTTCCAGTATGGCTTTGGCTTGATTGGATAGTGGTACAAGATGTAAGGCATTAGTTTTAGTGACAAGATAGCGCCATTCTTTAGAATCAAGGTCTATGTCTTTCCATTCCATTTGTCTTATTTCGCCAGGCCTTTGAAAAAGTAACGGCGACAATCTAAAGGCGCATTGCACAACAAAAGTGCCTTGATAATGGCTAATGTCTCTTAACAACTGGCCAACGTCTTTGGGTTCTGTCAATGCGGCTCGATGTATTACTTTCTTAGGTGGTATTTGTTTTGCTACCGCGTGCGCTGGGTCATTGTCGGTAAAGTTATGCGCAATTGCATAAGAAAAAGCGGCGCTGATTTCGCTCTGTATTCTATGTGCCGTTTCCAGTTTGCCGAATAGTGGTTTAACCAAGGCGAGAATAGTTGATGAATTGACTTCATTGATTGGGTTTGTGCCAATAATGGGGAAAACATGACGTTCAAATCGTCTAAGTTTCTTATTGTAGGTTGCATCGCCAACTGTATGAGCTGTTGAAGCTAACCATTGGCGAGTAACGATTTCAAAAGTATTGGCGTTGGCTATCTTGCTAGCTTTTCGGGTTTCGCCTGGATCGGTACCAGCTGCTAGTAGTGATCTCGATTCGTTCCTTTTTTCTCTAGCCTGTTTTAGGCTAGTGTCTGGAAAAGTGCCAAGTGAAAGAGTGTTGCGTTTGCCATTTGGCCGGATGTAATCCCAG
>Ga0066421_1000305_pt1 | contig 9786 bp, 9 predicted proteins | sample LakWasMet31_HOW6_2_FD_59548 | JGI IMG/M metagenome (GOLD analysis project Ga0066421, IMG submission 59548) | Freshwater sediment methanotrophic microbial communities from Lake Washington under simulated oxygen tension - Sediment Metagenome 31_HOW6 | ecosystem: Environmental > Aquatic > Freshwater... | reverse complement strand
TAGAGCACAGGATTCATAATCCTGGGGTCGAGGGTTCAAGTCCCTCTTTCACCACCAACAATGACGGGGCTTCCGAGGTTAGTAACCACTTCGGAAGCCCTTTTTCTTTGGTAAAAAAATCCCATAGGTAGCACATAGGTATCACATATCTTGCATATATCTTGCAGCAGAAATCCTAAAATCCACCAGTTTTCACCCACTTACCTGCCCCTTAATCTACCCAAAACGAACCATATTGTTTACTTTTGGATTTAGAAGAAAGACAATGTTCTGAATAACTAATTAAAAAGAATATTTATGGCTCGTAGAAAAAAGACTTCACCCATTGAAGATTTACTGGATATTGCTTCCTCAATCAATTGGAAGATTAGTTTAGCCATAGCAATCCTAAGTTATTTCTTTTTTCATTACTTCGCCATTCAAGTTTTACCTGTGGCTACTGATTTACATTCGGCCACTAACTCTCTTCCTAAACAGCTCTTCATCACTTTCTCAAAATTCCTTCAGTATGTAATACCTGTAATTTTTATCATTGGTGCATGTGTTTCATCATTCAAAAGTAAACACAGAATTAAGCTATTAGATAAGCAATCGGGCATTGAATCTATCCGTGATATGTCATGGCAAGATTTTGAATTGCTAGTTGGTGAAGCTTTTAGACGAAAAGGATTTGATGTTAGAGAGAATGGTGGTGGCGGTGCTGATGGTGGCATTGACCTAATACTTACCAAAAATGGTAAGAAGTCTATTGTTCAGTGTAAAAGGTGGAAAACATTTTCAATCGGTGTGCCACTGATTCGTGAGCTGTATGGGGTAATGACTTCTGAAAGAGCTAACGACTGCATTTTTGTAAGTAGTGGCAATTACACTGCTGAAGCTAGATTGTTTGCTGAAGATAAACCTATATGGTTAATTGATGGCTCAGAACTGTTAGAGATGGTTGCAGGGGTTCAGGTGCAGCCGAATATAAAGAAGCCAAGCCCATCATATCAGCAACCTGTGGCAACAAGCCCTGAGTGCCCATTATGTGGCTCTGCTATGGTAAAAAGAACTGCTAGAAAAGGTGCTAATGCAGGGAACGAGTTTTGGGGATGCTCTGCATATCCTGGATGTAAAGGAACTCGTTAAAAATGCTTGAAATTTATTTAGTGGTTTATGAATTTACTCTGTAAATCCCTTTTACCACTCTAAGCAAGTTTTAAATATGAAACTGATTTACCACAATCATAAAAAAATCAATGATGTATCCCCATTTGATGATGCACTTCTAACCGTATCAACAAATGCCAATCCTTTATATCTTGCAAGCCCTTACATTGGTCTAAATGTTCTGAGCCGTATCTTAGAAAATGCCACTGAATGGAAGTTGATTTCAGACATTGAAGCATGGCTTTCTTCTGGTAACAGAAAACACCGAGCCAAATGTTGGGCATTTATTATTCAAAATTTAGACAGAATCAAACACCTACCAGATTTGCATGCAAAGGTTGCAATAGGAAATGGCTATGTATTTCTTGGTTCTGCAAACTTTACCGACAAAGGCATTTTAAATAGAACTGAAATGTCAGTTTTAATAGATGATTCAAAATTAGTAACGGAATCTTCAGTTTGGTTTGAAGAATTATGGAACATAGCTAATCCACCAATAATCAATGAAGGTGATGCTCTTGTTAAAGCTCTTAATGAACTACATTGGACCTTGCCAACATCAAGAGTGAAATTAAGCTCTACAGCTCCTAAAGTTAAGTCAATTCTTAACTCATCAAAAAGGCCAACTGGTTTTGATGCAGCCTCTACCTTTGCTCTTGCAAGTATTGCAGAATCTGCAAAACTACTCCCCCTTGAAGAAGCATATGCCTCAATTTCCGAAAAGTGGTTTAATTTAGGAATTGCATTTACTTTTCAACAACTTTGGGAAGCAGTAAATGTATTGAATACAAATAGCTCTAAGCATGACTTATGGTCTTTAGTGATTAATGAAACCGTAAATCACTGGCTTGGTGGTATATATCAAGAAGGGTTTGATAGATATGTATATATCAATAATTACTTTGTAAAATGGGAAAGTAAGTATCTAGATTTTGCGAAGAAAAACGATAGTTTTTTAAATTTCATTATTGATAATTTTAAGTTTAGTCCAAATTACTCATCAATCCCTTTTGATGACAAATGGCTTAATAATGGTATTCCTGTACATCAAATAATGCCTTTAATGAGTGAGTTAATTAAATCTGGATTTTTGATTGAAATTGATATTGCTGGAGATTTAGAGCAATACTCAATAGAACCTAATTTTGAATGGCCAAAGAGATGGATAAAATACCACACTGCTCACTTATCTTATATTGCTAAACAAAACAGTAATCAGAGTGAAATTACATCAGAAATTCCAGATGATTTTTTTAATGATGATTTCCATAGTACAGAGTCCGATTACAGAGCTAATTTAGTTTTGGTTAAATCACTTCAGTTAGCAAATAAAAAAAATAAAGTAAGTTCTAGGAAAAAGAATAAGAGTAAAAGAAAATTGTAAACTTAACTTTATGATAAATACTAACTTTCTTTTTATTAACTCTTCAACTAAACCAGTCTACACGTCCAATTAAAGTTTAAATTTATTATGAAAGATATTTCTAAAGTTCGTTTTAATGCACTTGCTGCTTATTGTCGTCAGCCGCAAACGATATATTTTTCTGAAGAAGTCAGATGGTTAGAGCTTAATAGCGAAAGTATTTTAATAGTTCTAATTCTTGATAGATCTGATGAAGATTTTGGTGCAATTATTCTTGCTAAAGATTTAAAAGAGCGATATCGCTGTGTGGGGATTTCTGATTTTTTTGACTCACAGACAGAAACATTAAACAATGCAAAAATAAAAGCAGAAGAAATAATTGCAGATATTGCAAAAGCTAGAATTCAAGGAGATGAAAAAGGCAAGCCAACTGATTTCTTCAATCATCTTAAAAATATTCATAAATTAAATAGCGATTTTTTAACCATATCAATTGGAGAAGGCTATTCTCCAGCGGTTGGGATTATCAATCCAATGATGAGGTGGCATGAAGATGCAGATGGGAATTTTATTGAGCAGTTTCAAACCACTGGATTTGATGCAAGATTGTGGGAGCTTTATATATTTGCAATGCTAGTTGAAGCTGGTTATACATTTGATAAATCTCAAGCCGTACCAGATTTTAATGCTAAGGGTTTACTAGGCGAATTATTTATAGAGGCAACTACTGTAAATCCAACCTTAGATAAATCTGGAAATGTCGTTCCAATACCGCCATTAGATACTGAAGATAATACTTTCGCCTATATACGAGAATTTGTTCCAATTAAGTTTGCTGGGCCATTGACAGCAAAACTCAATAAAAAATATTGGGAGAATCCTAATGTTCAAGGAAGACCACTTGTTTTCGCTATACAAGATTTTCATGCCCCTATGTCTATGACTATGTCTAAGACTGGCCTCTCTATATACTTATATGGATATGATCATGATTGGGAAAAAGATAACAGTGGTAAATTAACTATCATTCCAAGAAAAGTAACTAAGCATGTTTGGGGAAACAAAGAAATTGCTTCTGGTTTTTTTAATCTTCCTGGATCGGAAAATATAAGTGCAGTAATAGCCAACTCTAGTGCCACAATTTCAAAGTTCAATCGTATGGGACTAATGGCAGGATTTGGCTCTGAAAAAGTTACATTAATAAGAAAAGGATTTATATATGACTTTGATCATAATGCAAGCGATCCAAAACCATTTGAGGTTAAAGTAAATTCAGATACCTATCATGAAACCTGGATAGAAGGTATGGATGTTTATCATAATCCTAATGCTTTGAATCCATTAGACCCGTCTATGCTTCCTGGTGCTGCACATCATCGAATTTTAGAAAATGGAGCAATGGATAGTCAAATCCCAGAGTGGCACCCCTTAAGTTCTCATACAATAATCACAATTCAAAATTAATCAGAAGTAACTAGCCCACAATTTTGATGATTGATTAATTTACAAGTGGTTAGCATTGGTTGACATATTGATAGCTGAGGCTATAGAGTGATGTCGTTAGAGATTTTAATTAACAATAACAGCATGTGGTGATAGGAAATTGGTAAATGAGCAGCAATTTGAATTGTTCAAATCTCTAAAACTCAACATAATTTTATATGTCATTTTTTGGTATTGATACTTTTTCTTTCAGCAACTTGTTAATTTTTACAGGAGTAATTTACTTACTTCCTATTTTAATAATTGCAATCCTTACCAAAATAATCGACATAAACTCCATTAGATTAGGTGTATGGAGAATTCCGATAATAAGTGGGCTGGCACTGTCAACTTGGGATAACTTTTTTGAAGTTCTTAAAGAGTTATCGATAAAGCTTTTCTTTTCTTCATGGCCTATTTTGTTGAGTATTGCAATTTTCAAGACAAAGCAAAACAATTTTGATGAGGCCATCAAGCTAAGTCTGCAAGATGGACAATTATATTTATTCTGTGGGTCAATGTTATCTTCTATTGCCTTTGTAGCTTTGAATAATAAACCATCTACCACCTCAGATGATGATAGAGATAAACATGTCTTTCCAAACCAGACATCGCACTTATTAATTGTTTTAGTATTTTTAGCTATTTCCGCATTTATTTATGCTTTTAGAAAAATTGATAGTAATACTAGTTTTTCTCCTGAAGTAATGATAAACCTATCTTACTTTTATTTTATGTTTGTAATCGGACTGAATGTAGTTTCATCCACAATAAGTAAAGCCTTGAACTCACCAAATGCCTATGAGTTTTTGAGAAAAGGTACTAAAAAATTCTCAGATAATTATCAGCCTGGGAAAAACTAATATTATGGATTTAAGCACAAAAAAACTTGGCAATTTTGAAGAAAAACAGGGAATAACTTTCCCTTGCATTAAAGTCACTCAAAGAATTGGTGATTTCTTCATAGCATCAATCAGCCATAAAGACTTATGTAAAATTACATACTCTGATGTTAGAAGGATGATGGACGACAACCGTGACTTTGAGAAATATCTTGGAATTCAAAGGCCTGTTGATAAAAAAAGAGTTTCGGACATTGAACAATATGTAACAAATGAGGATGCCTGCTTCCCAACTGCAATTATTTTATCTGTGCCAGGCGAGTGTGCTTTTTTTGATGAAGAAAATAGCAAAATGACTTTATCAAATAAGCCTGCTGAAGATGAAGAAGATGAAGTTATTTACTTCAACCAAATTGCGAAAGTTCTTGATGGTCAACATAGAATTGAAGGTTTGAGAAAATACAATGGTGATGATTTTGATTTAAATGTAAGTATATTTGTTGATATAGACATTGCTACACAAGCACAAATCTTTTGTACTGTAAATCTTGAACAAACAAAAGTGAGTAAGAGTTTAGTTTATGACTTATTTGAATTAGCCACTCATAGAAGTCCTCAAAAGACATGTCATGATATAGCCGTTACTTTAGATTCACATGAAGACAGCCCATTTCAGGGCCGAATTAAAAGACTAGGAACTAGTACCAACGGTGGATTTAAAACATTAAGCCAAGCCACATTTATCGAACCGTTGCTAAAGTTAATATCTGCCAACCCAAAAAATGATAGAAATATATACCTACAAAACAAAAAACCTCCACTTCTAGATGATGCTCAACTGAAAAAAGTCATCTTCGGGAATATGTTTATTGAAGAGAAAGACTATGCTATCACCGACGTGATTTGGAATTATTTTACAGCGGTAAGTGAAAGATGGGATAAAGCTTGGAATTACAAAGGCTCACTATTGATGCTTAACAGAAATAATGGCTATCGTGCTTTGATGCGATTCTTGCCAATTGCCTATTTGAAACTCACATCTCCTGGAAATGTTCCGTCTAAAGATGATTTTTTAACTATATTTAACTCTATTGACATAAAAGATGATGACTTTAATAGTGACAACTTTAAACCTGGTGCTGGTGGAGAATCGTCACTGTTTCGATCACTAGTCAATAAAAAAGTATCTGAATAAATCCAATATCCTTGCTAAATCATTTAATTTTTTCAAAGTTTCCGTCAACATCTAAACGATAGTTTATTTTCAAATCTAACCGTTTAACATGCTCCATTACATCTAAATGAGCTTCTCCACCTAAATCAAGATCCTGAACATACTCTAGAATAGTTGTATCCCACCAATCATTTACAGCTTTTTCTACTACAGTAAAAGTAAACCTTATTGCAAAATCTTGTAACGATTTTTTTGGTACTGAAAAATGAATAATTTTATTTCTAACTTTACCAAATTCATTATATAAATCTAAATCCTTAACTTTGTAACCCGTTGTCGCCCATAATCTCTCTGGAAGCTCAGAGTACATAATTGTTTTTCCGTGCTCTATTAAATCTTCAAACTTAATATTTCCATCTGGAATTTTTGATTCCTTAGGAATTTGTTCAAATACCAGCAAAGGGTGTTCCTCAACAATTTTAGACTTTATTAGAATCTCAAATCCATTAGCGATATTTACAACTCCCATTGCATGAGAAAAAGGAGCAGTAATTTCTGCATAGATTACATTTAGAAGCCCCCTTGCTATCATGGATAGTCCGAAATCCCTCATTTGGGAGGCCATATTTAATTTATCTTTTATCGCTGAGTGATTATTAGCTCCACCCAGCCCATGAAAAAAACCTAATGTATATGCCTCTAAAGCACTTTTATGTCTTCGGCCTACCTTTTGACTTTCTTCAAGCCCTGAAATAAAACTTTCCAAATCAAAATTTAATATTTTTTTCTTACCATTTATTAACCCCATTTCATATGCACACGATGCACATTTATGTCGGCCAAAACCACCCTGACTTATTGGCAAATTTTTTACTATAAGATCTGATTGTTTATGATTTTTTATACAAGCCATTAATTAAAGTCTTTTGTCGTTGAGATTAAATCAGTGAATCAAGAATGCCTTGCTCAAGCATGGTTAAATTAAAAATATAATCGTTATGATTAAATGTATCTCGTAATGGTCTTGTTGTTGTAAGCCATCCTGCACCATCTGTAATCCATATAAATTTAAATTTGTTATCTAGTGTGTCAAATAGGTTTCTGTATTCACCAGCAGTGGATTTAAGTTTTGAACCACCACCGCCATAGAAATTAGTTTCAAAAATAATAAGCTCTTTCCCATTATTAACTATGAAATCATATCTTCTTGATGACTTATCTACTGGAACAACAATTTTCCACTTCTCATAAATCTTTGCTGCATTTGCTTCTTTTAAATACTCATACCCATGTTTGTTGCAGTGATCTTGAATAAACCAATCAATAATAGCTTCCATTGATTTACCACCACGATTTTTCCTACCATTACTATCTAGGCCAGCTTCAACACCTATCATGTAGTCAACGAGATTCTTTACTTTTTGTGAAGTAATTAATTCTTTTAAACCTGACTCTTTTACAAAAGTTAGGTATGTTTCAATATCATTTTCAGTAGGATTTGGATTTGAAAAGTCATAATCTTCATATACAAATTTTTTGGTTGAATAGTCGATCAAGATTTTAAATTTAGAGCTATTACTACCATCACGAACAGCAAGTGAAGGAATCACTTTTGCTAATTTAGGATTTTCTTTTAATAAGTACCTAAACTCTTTATCAAAATCCTCTTTGCCAATTAAGTAATTCAAATTATTGAGAGCTATCTCAATTTTCTTTGTGTTTTGAAATACTTTTTCCCAATTTACAAAATAACCCCATAGCAAAATGCCTGGCTTTAGATTTTTAATAAAGTAATTAAAAACTTCATCATCGCTATAACAATTAAGCACTTTGCTATAAAAATCTAAATTTTTCATAAAATCTGTTCCATTAGTATTTCAAATAAAACTAGCTAGTCTAGGTATTGCAAGTTTATCAAGATATTCAACTTCTAAATCAATACCAATAAATCTTCTTTTAGATTGTAATGCAGCTACACCTGTTGTTGCTGAACCACAAAACGGATCTAAAATTAAATCACCTTCTTTAGTAGATGCCTGAATTATTCTTTCAAGTAGTGCTAAGGGTTTTTGTGTTGGATGCTTGCCATGTTTTTTTTCACTTTGGGGTGATGTATTAATTGCCCACACACTTCGCATTTGTTTTTCTGGTTTCTTAAAGTTATCGTTTTCCCAGGTGCTATATTTCAAATCTGTGTAATTAAATGTGTGTTTTGCTTTCTTATTCTTTTTTACCCATAGAAGGGTTTCGTGACTAGCTGCAAACTGTCTACATGCTAGATTAGGGGGTCCATTGGGTTTAAACCATGCAATATCATTAATGATATGCCAACCTTGTTTCTGCAATGCAAATCCACATGCATATATTGAATGGTAAGTACCAGAAATCCATAATGTCCCAGTAGGCTTTAAAACTCTATGACAAGCCTCAATCCAAAGACTATGAAATTCATAATCAAAATCAAATCCTTTTGATTTATCCCAATCAGCTTTATTTACACTTACTTGTTTACCTGACTGACAAGTGAAACCATCATTTGAGAGATTGTACGGAGGATCAGCAAAAATCATGTCTACTGACTCTGCTTCTAGACCATTAAGTATTTCTATTGCATTTCCAAGATATAAAGTTGATTTGTTATTTTGAAAGTGAATCATTCAACTGATTACCCAAATATTGCCAATAACTCACCTACTGCATTTCTATTTTTTGTATCGCTTGAAATAAATCTTTGAACATTAAATTTGATAATTTCAGCAGGCTTATAAACTTCATTTGTATATTCAGTATCATGATTAGAAATCACAACCGTTATACCTTTTGATTGAAGCTGTTTAGCCATTGCAGCCAAATCATTCTGCTCTTCAATCCCAAAGCCACCTTTTGCATAACTAGTAAAACTTGAAGTTGCAGATAAAGGTACATAAGGCGGATCACAATAAATTACATCCCCAGTTTTAGCTCTTTCCATTGTTTCTCTAAAATCAGCTACTTCAAAAATTGCATTTGCCGATTTTTGATAAAAAGAGAACATATCGTCTTCTGGGATTGCAGGTTTTGAATATCTGCCAAATGGAACATTGAACCCGCCTTTTGAGTTATATCTGCATAAGCCATTAAAGCAATGACGATTTAGATATACAAATAATGCTGACTTTTTACGAAGATCTGTTGTGGTGTTGAACTCTTCACGGAATTTATAAAAAGTTAATTCATTATTATTCTCTGATGTAAAAAAAGAACTGCAATAATTGATGAAGTTTTGGCCTTCTTTTTGCAAATACTTAAAGAGGTTTATAAGGTCTGGATTTGAATCGGTTAGTAAATAGGATTTGTAGTCGGTATTTAAAAATACTGCACCTGAACCCACAAACGGTTCAATTAAGCGATTACCTGGGGGCAAGGCTGACTTAATACGATCTACTAATCGGTATTTGCCACCTGCCCATTTTAAGAATGGTTTCATAGATGTCATTCTACATTAGTAACGATATTGTGAGGTCAGCAGTTAGTTAATCGTAGTTTACGAGGTTATAAAACTTATGCTAAATTTCAAGACCACAGGACTATTTGTCCTGTGGTCTAGGGTCTTTTGGGAGTGGCTACCAGCCTCATCATCAAGGTATAAAAACCACTAAAAATTGAGAATTCTTGAAAAAACAAATTTTATAAGCTATTGATTTATATACATATTTTTTTGTAAAATAAAACCAGGCTTCATAATCCTGGGGTCGAGGGTTCAAGTCCCTCTTTCCCACCAATAAAGACGCCTCATT
>Ga0066421_1000282_pt1 | contig 10179 bp, 10 predicted proteins | sample LakWasMet31_HOW6_2_FD_59548 | JGI IMG/M metagenome (GOLD analysis project Ga0066421, IMG submission 59548) | Freshwater sediment methanotrophic microbial communities from Lake Washington under simulated oxygen tension - Sediment Metagenome 31_HOW6 | ecosystem: Environmental > Aquatic >... | reverse complement strand
GGTAGAGCCCTGGATTGTGATTCCAGTTGTCGTGGGTTCGAGCCCCATCAGCCACCCCATTTATTTCCCTATTAAATTCCATTTGACGCAACACTTGCGCCAGTTTTGTATGCTCGCCCTTCATCTTTCGAATGGGGCTTGGCAACGTCTCGTAAGCATACCAACTAATGAACATTAAGTAGGCTTGAAATGTATAAGTTAACTTGTTCCTCGCTAGTTGACTCCTCCTGCCCGTTGTTGATTTAAACAGAGTTGCTACAGAAGTATCTACAAGAAGTTTCCTTACAGAACAGCGCTATCACTAGACTTTTTCGTGTTTGCTTTTAGAGTTACGTTAACAAGTGCCTGTGTATTTGTGATGAAGCTTGAAGAGCGATTGGTATACAGATTAAGTAAATACAACTTATGGCCTCTTGCGCGGTAAATATATCAAGTTTAACAAAGTAAAAAATCAATAATAATTATACACATGTATAATTATGGTGTATATTATACATGTGTATAAGGCGGGCCATCGCCAGCAATCACACAAGGCGCTTATGTAGGGAGTGTTAAAGCATAAGCTACATGGTGAATGTGCGGCTTGCTGTTGAGGAAAGCCTCATCCAAAAGTTGCAAAAAAATCAATTAATTAATAAAAGAGGAGTTTTGTATGAAGATAACACGTCATCAGCGTGGTCAAGGCATGACTGAGTATATTGTGATTGTTGCATTGGTAGCTATTGCGGCAATTGCAACGTATCAATTTTTTGGTCAAACAATCCGTAATCAAACTGCATCGATTGCGCAAGAAATTGCAGGTAATGCAAACACGGCACAAGCACAAGCAATTACAAACTCGACTGCAGCTGCTACGGCAGCAAACGTGCATGAAACATTAGATAGTTATGATGGCAATGTGGGTAAATAAAGCATCTGTATAGATGGCTAAGCCGCCACTAATTGTGGCGGCTTTTCTATGATGATAAACAAATATCTTTTTCAGCGTGGTCAAGCTTTGCCGCTTGCGCTCGTATTGTTAGCGGCAATAGCGGCTACCGTTTTCTATATGTTTAATACCGGCCAATTGGTGCAAGAGAAAATAGGGCTTACTAACACGGCTGACGCCGTCGCTTATAGTGCAGGGGTGTATGAAGCGCGCGTGCTCAATTATGACGCTTATACCAATCGCGCCATGATTGCCAACGAAATTGCAATCGGCCAAGCAGTGGGCTTGGCATCGTGGGCCAAATATGCAGGCACATCTGCAAATAATATAAGCCAGTGGGCAAAATATATACCTTACGTGGGCCCCTATATTGAGGCAACACTTAAGGCGGTTGAAAAGGCAATGGATGCCATTTTAAAGCCACTTGGTATTGCTGTTGGTTTGCATGATGGTGCCATTCAGGTGCTGAAAGCATCACAATTTGCAGTGCATGGGCCAGGCAATTCAATCACTTTGTTTAATCGCAAAGTGGTAATGGATGAAGTGGCCAAGCAAAATGATCCTGATGTAAGTGTGGATATTCTACCGATCAGTGACAACTTTGCAGGGTTTACCAAGCGTTACGCGCAAGGTGAGCGTACCCGAATGCGTGATGTCGTAGAGCGGAATCGTCAGCAAGAGGATTTTTTAAAAACGAGACGATGGGATTTTAAATTTGGTATATGTGTCAGGCCTTTTGGCGGGTTTCGGATTGATTTTAAAAAGCGCGGTGGCACTGCTTTAATCGGGCTAGATGGCTGGAAATCGATAGATACACTGTCAGCGCATACGAGGTCTGGTAGCAAATGTAAACGAAGAGAAAGGCCGGTTGGCTATGGGTCAAGCTTTTCTGCAGATGGTCTGCCTGATAACTACGATGCATACAATCAATCACGTAGTACCAATCCGCGCGCGACGTCACGTGCGCTTTCAGAAGGTGTGGCATGGAATAGTGCGCCAGCAAGTGTAACTGGCGGTGCAATTCCAGAATTTTACGATTTGTCGGAAGATGCGTTAAAGCAGAAAGAGCCACGCACACAAATCACGATCAGAGTGACTAAGCCCAATAATAGACAGCGTTATTCAGGTGGAGCTAGCATAGTGAAGCCTAGCGGAAGTTTGGATTTGTATGGTGGAGAGCATCAAGGTGAAGTAACTGCAAGTATTGCACGTGCTGAAGTGTATTTTGAGCGGCCAGATGGCGCCAATAAACTATATAACAAAGCCGAATTGGGAAGTTTGTTTAACCCATATTGGCAAGTGCATTTAGTGCCAGTATCTATTGCTGAACGTGCTCAAGCTGCATTACTACAAGGATTTAAATGATTAAAGCATTAAAAAAATGGCCGATGCGAAGTGTGTGGCTGATGAGTTTGATTGTATTCATCCAGCCAATATTGGGGAATACGCAGTCGATGGTGCATGTGTATTACACGGGAAGTATTAAATTAAATTTTGGTGGAATGACTGCACATGAGTTTTATAAAAAGACTTGTGATGATTTAAATAAAATACAAGCACCATTGGGTAAAGTGACGCCGTTTAAAGTGAGCGGAAGCCTGAAAGACTTAGAAACCTATACGGAGGATGTATATATTTCTACAGAAAACGGCTATCACGCAACTTATAAGCAGGGGTATGCACTAGAGCAAAAAAGACCTGCTTGCGATTACAAAGTGATCCCACGCCAAGAAATCACAATTGTGTATTACAAGCAGCGTAGTACATATGCGTTTGATTCGTCGCGTCCACAGGGTGAGCAATGGGTGAGAAGTGAATTGCCAAGCTCGGCAATTAGCAAAATGACAGGCAATGCGGTTGCTGGTTTATGGGGTTTTAACGTGCGGCCTACAGGTAAGAAAGATAGGATTGCTAACTTATTTTGTGATGTTGCTGAAATTAGTCTAGGAAAGACGAATGAGCTGGCGGGCACCATGTGCGCTTGGCACTCTGATCCAAAAGATCATCTGGTATTTCTTGGCCACCCACTTGAGCTAGATTTAAGTAGTCAAATGCAAATGGGTAAAGGGGCAACTAGTCAGCATGTTGCTAATAAAGTTAACCTTAGAGAGGCATTTGACGCGAGCGTTTTTCAAGTGCCTAGTGCCGTAAAAAATATGCCGTTTTATGCAGATGAACCCAACTACACCAAGCTAGAAAAAGATGACACTGACCTAGACTGCAAAGCCGAAAAGAAGAGAACAGGGATTAACCCATGCGCAAGTCCTGCAGAGCTAGCTAAATGGTGTAAAGCAGAAATGGATAAAACTGGTGAAGATCGTTGCAATAACGATGATATGGACGACAGCAGTGAATAACTATTCATCTCAAATTGGGCAATCAACGCTTGAGTTCATTGTCGTTTCATTAGTATTAGTCCCTTTGTTTTTGATTGTGCCACTCTTGGGTAAATATTTAGATTTAGCGCAAACCACACAAGTCGCCAGTCGCTATGTGGCTTTTGAAGGTGCAGTGCATCACTCTTCTAGCGGTGCAGGATGGAAAACAGATGCAGAATTGGCAGCCGAGGTGCGCAGGCGTTTTTATAGTCGAAATGATTTATCGATCAAAACTGGCGACGTGGTAAGTGAGATTGACAGTGAAAGAAACCCACTTTGGGTTGATCATCGTGCGGATGCATTATTGCCAGATTTTAATCAGGTCAGTGTACAAACCACAAAAAAATCCATAGCTACTATGTTTAATGGCGTTACTAATATGCTTGATTTTAGTGATGACTTTAATTTGCCGCAAGATAACTTATATAGCGGTAGTGTCAGTGTGCAGCTCGCAAATGTGGCAGGGCTGGCACCGTTTGATGCGATTGATTTATCCATGGTGAGAAAGACTGTTGTGTTGGTGGATCCATGGGCTGCGAAAGGGCCGGCTGATATCAGCAGCAAAGTAAAAAATTCTGGTATCAAGGCGTTTCCCTACCAAGTGTTACAAGTCCCAGCCAGTATTTTAGAGCCCGTCATTTCAGTATTTGAGGATGGCTTAGGTGGCGCCTCTCCACCAAAAATTGGTAGGGTAGATGCAGATGTTGTGCCTAAAGACCGCGTACTGCAGCCTTATCAATGAAAAAAATTATTTTGAGTATCGTATTAAGTTGCGTGGCAACTTGCAGTTGGGCTGACTGGCCTAGCTTGCCTTATCCCAATCATGCCAAAGTAGAAGCGATTGGCGAGCAGGTGCGCTTGAATGGGGTGCCAATGCGTATGCATCGCATACTCAGCGAGCAAAGCGCGGAAAGTATGCTGGTATTTTACAAAAAAGCATTGGGCACAAGGCATGCACAGGCCGAGTTTTATGGCACACACATCTTGTCGCAAGAGCGTGGCGATTACTTTATTACGGTGAGGATTAGTAAGCTTAGCCCAAGCTTAACCGAAACATTGTTATCTATTAGTGATGGTCGTGCATCGCAACGGATTGACAGCATGCCTTTAGGATTTTCTCTGCCAGCAGATAGTGAGTTGTTGTCAGATATGGAGTCGACTGATGCAGGTAAAAGTTCACGCCAACTTATCTTTAATAACGGCCATTCTATGCAGACTAACGCAAATTTCATTACAAAGGTTTTACAAGATAAAGGCTATGCATTACAGCCTAAGTTGACAGTTAAACATACCAATAGTCTTAGCTTGATGTTTGAAGGAAACAAACGCGAAGCTAGGCTGGTGGTAACGCAGGGTGAAGGTGAAACAAGCGCGGTACTCACAACGATATTAAGCCAATGAAGCATATTAAAAAACAGCTCGGTCAGTCTGCAACAGAATACATCATCACTTTAATTGTTGTGATGATGATATTGGGGGTTGGTTTTGCGAACGAAGGCTCGGTGATTACCATTTTCTTGGATGCGGTAAGAGAAGGGTTTGAACGGTACAGTAGTTTCTTGTCGCTACCGTAATAGCAAGGCTGAAACATTGGGATATGAAAGTTAATTATTTAAAGGAAGTAGCAGGAACGCGATGATGCCAAAAATAAATAAAAATTGGTTAATTTTAATAGTGGCACTGTTGGTAGGTGCTTTTGCTGCGTTCAGCACAAAAAATTATATTAAAAGCAAAGTAGAAGACATTGAAGCGCAGAATAAAAACAAGGCGATGGTCAAAGTCGTGGTAGCAAAGCAAGCATTAGAAAAAGGGGAGTTGTTGTCTGCGGCTAATATGGCGACACGTGAAGTGCCGCAAGAGTGGGCACATTCAGGCGCAATCACACCGGACCAATTTAGTCGCGCAGAGGGCGCTGTATTGGCGTATGCAGCCAATGCAGGTGAGCCCGTGATTTGGGCTCAATTGGAAGGTCAAAAATTAGCCACATTCTCTGCCAAGCTAGATGCCGGTCGGCGAGCGGTGACGGTGCCGGTGGATGAGATTAGCTCAATTTCAGGCATGGTAGAGCCGGATGATTTGATTGATATTGTGGTTTCTATGCAAAAAGATACGCACAACTTTACCTTTACACTGTTGCAGAGTGTGCGTGTGCTTGCCACAGGTACCAAAGTATCGCAAAGCAGTAAAGACGATGCAGGTAGACCGGTGACTTACACAACAGTGACATTGGATACCAGCCCGGAGGATGCAAAGCGACTGATAGCAGCACGTGAAGTAGGGCGTGTAACTGCGTTGCTGAGGGCGCCAGGCGATATCACGGATGTCTCTGCAAGCCGTGCCAATGCAGAGGATTTGCTGGGTTTGGGTTCGCAAGCCAGTTACGGTTTAAGCTCTGTACCAGTGATTTATGGTGGCGGCCCAATTAAAGAAGGTCTGCGGATGAACCCGCCGCAAGTGCTAGAAGAGTTCATGCCTGCCGCAGATGCCAAGCAAGCCGCTTCTGTTTTGCCAACAAAGCCCACGTTTAACAATGAGGCTAGCAGCCACTAATGGCCGCTTCACTTTGAATTCAAGATATCCAGATTACATATACATCATACTCAATTGTTAGGAAATACCTTGCTTAAATTAACATTTAACACACGCACAATATCGGCATTGCTGTTATTGCTAACGCCTTATCTAACATACAGTGCTGGCTATGTGCCGTTGCCAGATGTGGTGCCAGCTTATGACGACACGAAACCTCAGCCAGTCATCAAAAAAACACCTCAGGCTGCAAAAAAAACGACCAACAATGCTTTACCTTATATACAAAACTTTTCTACAGAAATAGAAATGTTCGCAGGTGAAACACGGGTCATCAGTGAGCCCAATGCAGGGCGGTTGGCTGTGGGAAATGGATCGGCACTGTCCGCAGCGGTACTCGACGACAAAGAAATCTTGTTGATTGCCAATGAAACCGGTGTGTCATCACTGCATATATGGACAAAAGATGGGAGAAATCGACGTATTAAAGTGACGGTAATGCCTGGGGAGACTTCGCGAGTATCTAAGGAAGTCGCGTCGTTTCTCAAAACCATTCCCAAAGCCAAAGCAACGCTGGTGGGCGATAAAGTTGTGGTGGAAGGCGAGGGGATGGCAGATAACGACTTGACTAAGGTGGAGGAGCTATCAAAACGTTATCCGCAAATTATTAATTTTACCAACCGTCAAGGTTGGGAAAAAATGATTGCCATGGATGTCAAAGTGGTTGAGTTTCCAACTAAGTTTTTACGGGAAGTCGGCATTAAGTGGGGTACGACTGGAGGAGGGGCCGTTGGGGCGGTTTGGGGACCAGTTCGATACAATAATGACGGCCCATTTCAGATTAATCAAATCTCTGGCACGCAAAACGCCGCGCCAATTACTGGGGGTGGGGGAAGTGCTTTAGCGATTCCCAGTGGGCTAAATATCCTTTCGGTACTCAATGTAGGCTTCAATGCGCAACTCAATATGCTTGAACAAAATGGCACGGCAGTGATCCTTGCTCGACCCACACTATCAACGCGTAGTGGTACAAAGGCAAAGTTTCTTGCTGGTGGCGAGTTTCCTTACTCTGTAAGTAATATCAACGGCACCACTATTGAGTTTAAGCCCTATGGCATTAAGCTAGATATTGAGCCTAGAGTGGATCAAAGCGGTGTGATTCGCGCCAAAATATTTAGCGAAGTCAGCGACATAGACTCTTCGGTGTCTACGCTTTCTGGCCCTGCACTTAGAACGCGTAGAACAGAATCAGAGTTTAATGTACAAGACGGCCAAACCATTGTGCTCAGTGGATTGCTGTCACGCGATAAAAACGTCACTGTAGATAAGTTGCCGTTTTTGGGAGACATTCCAATTCTAGGTGCATTATTTCGCTCTAAACGCTACCAAAATAATGAGACTGAGCTAGTGGTATTTGTCACGCCCACTTCAAGTGAGAAACACACACGCAACCAACAAGAAGAAATGGATAAAGCAACACAGCGTTTGCAAGCGGATAGCATCGCATTAGGAAATCAATCACAAAAACAAATCAAGAAACAAGCCAATCAACCCACTTCAACAAATGGGCCAGACGCTAGCCCAGCGACGAGCTTATTGGCAAGTCCTCATCCCTATTAAGAGTTAACGCATGCTAAAAATAACGGTAGTGGATTCGAATAAAAGTACGCAGATAGTCAATGTGCATGAGCGGGCAATGGTGATTGGTAAAGATAGACAGTGCCAATTAAAGCTAGATGGCTGGCGCGTCAATAAAGAGCACGCGCGAGTTTTTACAACGGATAGCGGTTTGTTCATACAGGACTTGGGTCAGTTTCATGCCACCTATGTCAACGGAAGCCGCATACAGCAGCATGGCCCTCTAATGAGTACCGATGAAATTGGCATAGGGGCTTATACCATTAAAGTAGAGCAAGTACATGCATCGCAAACCGCTCAACTGCCAGAGGTGCAAGTGCCAAGCTTGCATGTACAGCCCACATCAATGCCAACGACTAACGCGATGATAGCTACCGCGCTCCCTGCATTAACGGTGTTTCATGGTTGGCGTAGACGTATCCATGAACAACTGCTTGAGACAATTGATTTGCGTCGCCGCGATATATTAAGCATGGAGGATGCAGAGCTACGTATAGAGACTGAAAAGCTTATTCGAGAAATTATAGAAAAAGACAAAGCCAAGGCCAAGGCTCAACAGGATAAGCCATCTAGCGTAAACAAAGAACGACGTAAGCATGTACGCGTCATTAATCAGCGCGATTATGAAAAATTAGTGAATGATGTGCTGAGCGAAGCGGTTGGGTTGGGGCCTTTAGAGGCGTTGTTAAAAGATGACACCATCACGGAAATAATGGTGAATCGCTTCGATGAGATTTTTTTAGAGCGTAAGGGACGATTAGAGCAACACGAAACGACGTTTACCAGTGACAGAGCTGTGTTAGGTGTAATTGAGCGCATTGTTGCACCGCTAGGGCGCCGTATTGATGAGTCATCTCCGATGGTAGACGCACGTTTAAAAGATGGTTCTCGTGTGAATGCGGTGATTCCACCTTTGGCCATTAAAGGGCCAACTTTGACCATACGTAAGTTTTCACAAAAAACACTCACGACTCAAAACTTAATAGCATATGGCTCTATCTCGGAAGCGATGGGGACGTTCATGCAAATATGTGTCTTGCACCGCAAAAATGTAATTATTTCTGGCGGTACGGGTTCAGGTAAAACCACATTGCTTAACGTACTTTCAAATTTTATTCCAGACAACGAGCGCATTATTACCATTGAAGATGCGGCGGAATTAAAGCTCACGCATCCAAATTTGGTGAGCCTAGAAGCAAGGCCCGCCAATGCCGAGGGGCGTGGCCAAATTGCGATTCGTGACTTAGTTAAGAATGCTTTGCGTATGCGCCCTGACCGCATTGTGGTCGGGGAATGCCGTGGTGGCGAGGCCTTGGATATGCTGCAAGCCATGAACACCGGGCATGAAGGTTCGCTCACCACGTTACATGCCAATAATGCACGCGATGCGCTGGCTCGATTAGAAACACTGGTATTGATGGCTGGCATGGACTTGCCGCTGACAGCGATTCGCGAGCAAATCGCATCGGCTGTGGATATTATCATTCAACAAGCACGCTTAACGGATGGACAGCGTGTTGTGACCAGTATTTCTGAGATTACCGGCATGGAGTCTGGCAAAATCCAACTGCAAGAATTGCTCCGCTTTGAGCCGCTGAAACGTAACGAACAAGGGCGTATTCAAGGTCGATTTACTGGCTGTGATGTTATCCCGCATTTTTATGAGGCTTTGCGTGAAGCAGGGCTGCCACAAGATCACGCTATATTTCATAAGTCAGCGCATGAGTCGCAAAGCAACATGGCTGACATCAAAGGTGCTGCATGACTTTATTGCTCATCTTAAGTGTCAGCACTGCCATGCTACTGGTATGGGCGGGATTTACTTTAGGTAGTCAGCTGTTAGTCGATTACCGTCAGCGCTTTACTGCCGATACCACATTTAATTTGCGCGAATTATATATGGTTGCAGACCCGGTAAAGCTCTATGCGCTGAATTTGGTATTGTTATTATTAGCCACGATGATGGTATGGTTAATGACTGGCAGTGCTATTTTGGGGGTGGTCTCTGCAGTAGCGTTAGGCTTTTTACCTTGGTTTGCATTTAATCTGCTAAAAAAACGGCGCATGGAGTTGATTGAGCAACAGCTACCAGACACACTTCAATTGTTTGCAGGCGCAGTACGGGCGGGTTTGTCGCTGGTAGGAGCGATTCGGCAAATTACTTCGGAGCTACCCCTTCCTATCTCACAAGAGTTTCAGCTAATGTTGCGTGAGCAACGGCTAGGGGTGAGCTTGGACGATTCATTAGAAAATCTGACGCACCGCGTGCCTATACAAGCAGTCAATCTAATGGCGTCGGCCATGCGCATTGCCAACGAAACCGGCGGTAGTTTAGCTGAATCTTTAGAGCGTGCCGCGCATACACTGCGCAGCCAACATGCAATGGAACGTAAAATTCGTGCATTGACAGCGCAAGGCAAAATGCAGGCATGGGTAGTGGGTCTACTGCCGCTTGGTTTGCTTGTGATATTAAGCAAAATGGAGCCACAGGCAATGGGGATGCTCTGGACCACCCGTATAGGCTGGGGTGCGATTGCACTAGTACTCATGCTAGAGTTTTTTGGTATTTGGTTTATACGAAAAATTGTAGCGATAGATGTCTAAATATATATGTATAAAGCATGCTGCGGATGGATACTGTTAAACGCAGTTGGCAGTTGGCAGTTGGCAGTTGGCAGTTGGCAGTTGGCAGTTGGCAGTTGGCAG
>Ga0066421_1000278_pt1 | contig 10254 bp, 6 predicted proteins | sample LakWasMet31_HOW6_2_FD_59548 | JGI IMG/M metagenome (GOLD analysis project Ga0066421, IMG submission 59548) | Freshwater sediment methanotrophic microbial communities from Lake Washington under simulated oxygen tension - Sediment Metagenome 31_HOW6 | ecosystem: Environmental > Aquatic > Freshwater... | reverse complement strand
GGCTTCACTTTCGCTAGCGTTCATCTGCCCTGGATCGAGAATTATAGCCAAAATGTAGGAATTCGAGTCGTGCAAGTCATTTTAGGGGTGCCGGTCGGTTATGTTATTGTGCCGATGATTCTGACAGCGGCCGCAATCGTACTAATGGAGGAGGTAACGCAATGGCGCAAACAACGACACGGCTGATAGGCGCAAACTCATATAGGGTAGAGAAAAACGTCATTTAGATTAAAATCAATATGAGACTCTGAACTGATCTGAAGTTTCAGAAATTTATTTGGACTAAGCCCGACATTGGCAATCTTAAGGAAGCTATGAATAAGGATTTTATCAAAATAACTTCAGCTTCTCGTTCCCAAGCTCCAGCTTTGGGAACGCGGCGAGGGACGCCCCAGCTTCCCGCACTATATCGGGAAGTTATTGTTGCCGAAGTCCTTAGGCTCCGGAACAAAATAAACCTACCATAAATGTGGAGAAAAACCATCTCCGATCGCAATCAAAACATCAAGAATGGAAGAGTTATTTTGTTACAATGCCTTAGTTGTGTAGATACCTATGCCCAATAACCTCGGGGTCGGCGGACAGCAGCGTATTAGGCCTGCCAGCGTCCGTTCAAATCCCTCCTCGACAAAGCCCCCTGGCGGATCTTCTCGACCATGTTGATCCGGCAAGCGTAGGCATCCGCAATCTGCTGGCCTGTCCAACCCGAACCATTTGTAGCGGCCTTGTGCAGAATCTGCGCATGTCGGACTTTTTGCCCGGTGCCTTGCAGTTTCTTGATCACCTCTTGTGTTATTCCAATCAATACAGCAGCACAAAACAGAATATGCCTGTTGACAAATATCGAAACTTCTTTTCTAAGACTTTCCCATGAGAAAAAAACTGATTTACTGAGCAAACTCTATTTAGTGACCAACTTAATATTTTTGTTCATTCGGTGAGACCAGTTATCTATTGTTTTAGAGTGAAAATTGCTTTAAACGTGTTGTTTTGTTTATTTTATGAGCCTTTTTTCAATCTGTAGTGAAATGAATCAATCCTAAAACCTGCAGGACTGGAGCCGGTTGACTCAGGTTGATGGCGAATTTTGACATACCGGCATTTTCTAACAAGCAGTCGGGGGATGGCAAGGGCGTGAACGGTTACTTTCGATGGCGTCAACGAAAAAATCAATGAATTGCAACCGATGTGCTGCCTGTTCCGCCGAGATGTGCACAACGAGATGGCTTAAGCAACAAGGAATTAATGTCTGTAAATTCAAAAAGTTACTTTTGTATACATAGTAAATTAAACAGGATTTTCCTTGATTATCCTGTAAATGAGCGACTTAGACTTACCTACAATCACCTTGATTTCTTTCACAGATTTTCCTTGTTGATGAAGCCCCAAAATTTGCTCACTAGTCTCAGTTTTTTTTCTTCCATCTCCGCATCGATCCTCATAAAAAAACCAGATCTCGGCGATTTCAAGGATTTTTTTTATCCAAAAAGGGTGATTGGTTGTTTCGTGCTTTTCTTCTAACCCATGAAATAGAGCTGCAACGAATTGTGACCAACTTTCGGCTTCCTTATAGCCAGTACGGCTAATAGCTGCCGTTACGAATGGTAGTTGTGACTCAATCGAGTCAATCCAAATATCTTTTAATTCTGTCCACTCCTCAGTAATGGTTCGCCGAAAAAAATCAAACTCTTGCATGTCACGAATTATGTAAGCACTTTGATAATCCGCTTCCCTAGTATCGCTAGTCGTTTCCAGAAAAACTGGGTCATCCCCTAGCTGTGTACGCATCGTTTGATAGCGCTTAAATTGTTTTTTTGCATCTGGTGGCAGTTTCTCTCTTATCCGTTCTGCGCGGCCTTGCTCGGTATTGTTTTGAGACGCATGAACGCGGCAGTACATGAGCGACTTATCCTTTCGACGAAAGCAGCATTTACACCAGTAGAGAGGTAACTGACCTGCCTGTTTCAGTTGTGGTTTAAAACTTTTCGCATTGTTGAGGATGGACAACACTTCCCACAACAGTTGAAGCGACTCAAGGGTTGTTTTGATATTTAACCTCTGGGCTTGATTATCATTTTCAATACCCTTGAGTTGATCATATAATAAAATTTTTTCGTAATAACTGATGGCGCTCTTAAGTTTTTTTAATTGATCAGCTAACGATTCTGATTTCAATAGACCATCCCGTAATGGCCACAAACCGGCTTTGGATAATATTAACTGCATATAGCTACAATCCGTTATTTGTGATAAAGCCGGATCGAGATTATCGCAAAAAATATTCATTATATTTTTACGATTGAAAGATTTTTTATTTGTGCCTTTCGATAGTTTTCCATTGGCTATACAAACTTCATCACCATTATCCTCAAGGGCACGAGTAAATCCATGAATACCTCTAATAATATTATTATCAACGCCCACGCCGCAAAAATATTCGATAGAATCGCGGCTTTGCCGAATAATTTCATTAATTGTAGCCTGTGTCTCCTCTGATATATTACGTCTGGCGTTTTTTTCTGCTGACTGCTCCATCATCCGTCTGACCCTGATTTCAAAAAAGCAAATTTTATCGCATAAACCCTTAATGGAAAGTTAGTTGATGCGGTGAACACTCCACCCCGATTTCATCATTGCTGTTAGATGCATGACTGTAAGGTTGAAGGATGTAAATCACATGCTGGTTTCCGCCAGAAGTTTCCACTAGGGCTTCAGAGAAGCGCTAAAAATATAAAGAATCCCGCTTCCTCTATATAAGCCAATTCAATTTCACTAACGCTCGATTACCCTAGAACTTCCTTGTCTTGTGTCTGGTTTGTTCGAATCGTTCGGCATTTCGATTTTTTAAAACATTAGTGTGTTTTCATGCAGTCCCCTCGTTCGCATTCGGCTCATGGCTTGGCCAATTTGGACGACGTATCTTTTCTACACATCTTCCATTTTTCGCAATGAACGAAAATTTTTCACTTACGTATACTGGCATGGATCGCCAGATCATACACGATACCATTAATAAACTAAGGAAAAAGATGGAAGCCATGCAGATGAATAAAGATCCCTTACTGTCTCGGCGCGAAGCCGCAAAATACCTCGGGATAGCGGAAAAAACGTTAGCCGTCTGGGCGTCTACCGGCCGACAAAATTTGCCCATGGTCAAAATCGGCTCACGCGTGAAATACCGAAGGTCTGCTCTCGATTCGTTTATCGCGAGCAGGGAACTATAAATAAGAGGTGGCAATGAATTACTACGAACGTCATTTAGGTGACTACGCAAAGAGCACCGCCCACCTAACTATGCTCGAACATGGGGCCTATTGTTTACTTCTGGATCGCTACTATTCGACAGAAAGGGGGCTACCCAAAGACGCAGTTCACCGGGTAGCGAGAGCAAAGTCCAAGGCCGAAATTCACGCAGTTGACGCCGTTCTCTCTGAGTTTTTCATTCTGGTCGATAATGTTTATATTAATCAAAGAGCCGAAGATGAATTAGAAAAAGCAAGAGGCCGGATCAGAGCAGCGCAGGAAAACGGCAGGCGCGGAGGCAGGCCGAAGAAAAACCCCGCGGGAAACGAAAATCAATCCGCTGGGTTTCTGATTGGTTATGGGAATGAAACCCAAACCAAAGCTCACCATACCCCAGAATCCATAATCCAAATACCAAATAATATAGAAACACACAACAATGATATTGATCTCGCGGTGCGTGTGTGTGCGGAATTGAAGGAGATGGGATTAATGTATGTGAATTCTCGACATCCCGATCTGTTAAATCTAATCGGTAATGGCGTTGGCCTGGAAGAATTTGTTTTTGCCGGATCAATGGCAATTAAAAAAAACAAAGGTTTCGGCTATGCCCTAGGTATTGCAAAAACCAGACTCCAAGAAAATCAAATCAATAAAAGTGAATCAAATGCCATCAAAAGCCAAAAATACGCAACACCTGCAGCCGCTTCAGAATTTGCTAAAAAATATTCCGGTCTCGGTTGATCGCGCACCCTTAACCGAGGAGGAATTTATACTACAAGTTGCTGAAATCACCACGAAAGAGATCGCTAAGATTGCTCTGGAACGGCAAAAACTCCAGCTGAAAATGACAAATGATTTGCTGCGCCGGTCTGCAATCCCCCCGCGCTACATTAATGCATCGCTTGAACATGGCCTTAATGAGCAGGCCCATGCATACAAAGAGTCCCAAGCATTTGTTACAGATTTTCCTGCCCGATTGAAAACTGGTTCCGGCATGGTGCTCTGGGGCGACGTGGGGACAGGCAAAACGTATCTTGCCTGCGCCATAGCAAACGCGCTCCTGTCCCAACTGCGGCCGGTTCTGTACTGTACGGTACAGGAAGCCGTGGCGCTGATCAAGTCGTGTTGGACAAAATCAACAAGCGGATTGTCAGAATATGACGTTTATTTACGATTTGGAGAGTCTGAACTTCTAGTTATCGACGAAGTTGGAGTCCAAACCGGATCGGATTTCGAGCGAACCGTGCTGACTACCATAACAGATATCCGCAGCCGAAACTGCCTACCAACCGTCATTGTTTCCAACCTGGAGTTGGAAAAAATTTATAACTTGCTGGGTGAACGGATGTTTGACCGATTGGTTGGCTACGGTGCCAATGTGATTCATATGGCTGGTCGGTCAATGCGGTCGACTATGACCAGGGGCTGATTGTACCAATTGACATGAAGGCACGCTAATTCCTGTGGGGGGAATTTTATGAGGGAGATTTCCATGCTCAAGCAATAGTGAGCATGATTCATTAAAATGATCTATATTAGGTTATGCCCTTCTCCCCAAATCCTAACCCATGCCTAACCCCGATGGAAACAAAAAAGGCCTGCAAAAATGCAGGCCTTTGATTTTTATGGAGCTGGCGATGCGGCTCGAACCCGCGACCGGCTGATTACAAATCACGCAATTAGCATATAACTTATTGATAAATAACAATAAATATCATTAGTTTTTGCGTGGCTCTGTATAACAAATTATAACGCATCACAACCGAAACACGCAAAACTCACGCAAAACACGTAGAGCTTTGGGCTCTTTGCATGATCGAGGGCATCTCATCAATCACAAGAATACGACATTGGCCTGTTTTCCAAAAACCTCATGAACTGTCGGAATCAAATGATCATGATGGCTCAGGAAAATGACTTGTGTCCTTTCCGATAACGATTTAAGTGCTTCAAAGCCAGCTTTCGATCTTACATCATCGTAGTTAATGAATAGATCGTCTGCGATAAAGGGTAAAGGCACAGACTGCTCAAGATGCATTTCCAATGCCGCCAGTCTTAGCGCCAGATAAAGCTGATCTCGTGTGCCATCGCTCAAGCCAGAAATGCCGACCAGCTTTCCATCCGAACGAAGTCCTTCCAAAACCATCGGCTCCCGGTCAAAATCTACAACCAGCTTCCGAAATGATCCCGAAGTTAATGTCGAAAAAATCGAGCCCGCACGATCTAATAACGGCCCCTGCTTCTCTTCTCGATAACGGTCTATAGACCAACGTAACAGTCGCTCGGCAGTTAATACCTTAACAAAACGTTCCGCCACATCAGACATCTTGGAAATCGCTTCTTGCCGTTGCGCTTCAGCCAGCGCAGCAGCGTCCGAGCCTCCGATGTTGGACAAAATTCGCGAAGCATCTGCCACCTCGGCTGCAAGCGTCGTTTGTCGTTGAACCGTGTTGCTCAGATCACCATTAATTTTCGTTAGCTCGGATGCAAGCTCAACGAGGTCCACCGCATCGATTTCCGCTTCGATCTGCATTCGATTGAGACCATCACCGGCACTCAGAAGATGACTAATGGCATCATCCAACTCAGTATTGAGGCGACGATATTCGTCAGATCGAGCAATGACTTCGGCTAATGACGCATTGTTGTCGACGCCGGTTCTTGCCAACAACGGCTCCAGGCTCGCCTGTGCCGTTTGTATCGATTCCATTTCCTTATTTACCAAGCTATTGACTACGCGTAAGGCCTCCTTCAATCGATCCCGCTCGGCATTCGACGCGCGAGTCAGGTCTAGGCGAGTTGCCAACTCTTGGGCCATTTGGTTTGCGGTCTCGTCTTTAAGGTCAGGCGCAAGGATCGCCACCAGCCGATTCGCGTCGGCAGCAAACTCCTTCAAATCCGCGTTCATCGCATCGATACGTTCGACTTGAATTTGCCGCATCTTATCGAGCTTTTCCGCGATTTGTCCGATCAATTCAAGTGTACCTTCTACGGTGCCGACATTGCCATCAGGTGGCAACCCGGCGTTTGTCAGCGCGATCGACCACGATTCTGACCAGCGGGCTTCCTCGGCGATGGCATCAAGAGTGTTTTGTTTTAGCGTCTTGGCCAGATTCTTCGCAACACGCAATTGGCCCGACAAGGTTTCTCGGCGCGCATTGGCGTCGTCTATTTCCTGGATAAACCTTTCCGTCTGGATACTCAGGACAGCAAGGCTATCGGTATCGGAAACCTGAAGCCCGGATTCTCGCATCGCATCGATCAGTTTCAGTCTTGCCTCCGACAGGATCCTGCAAGTCGAATCGAAGTCATGCTGCGCCTCTTGTACAACGACTGAAGCCGCAAGCACCTTTTCCCGTTTGATGATCCAGGCACCGATGTCCTCCAAAGGCATATTCTCCAGATCGATAGCGTCCACCTCTTGTGCCCAACGATCGTCAAAGCGTTGAATTTGACTTTCCAGGTCCGAACACTGGCCTTCGATTCTGGCTAGACTCTGTTGCTCACGTTCGAGCTGTTGCAGCAGACTCTGTAACTCCGTCGCATCCCCCACATCCTCGGTTCGTTTATCAGCAATGCTGTCGGCTTGCAGTATCGCCGCTTCAAACTTTGGCGCATCCATTTGAAGATTGCTCTCGCCCGTTTTGAACTCGCACCAGGATGCGTCTCGCTCTTGTCGGGCTTGCAGGACAGCTTCGTACGTCGTAGGGTGATGCAACTCTTTAAACTGCGATATTTGCAATTCGATCAGGGCAATTTCGGTTTTTTGCTCTTTCAGCCTTATCGATTCGGACTTCTGGTCGGCGATGAGCGCCTGCCGGTCTCGTAATAATCGCGAAATTTTTTCTTGGCTAGGCAACTGTATCGCCATTAATTCAGGCAAGGATTTACGCCATTGCCCTAATTCAGGCAACAAATTGTTCAACGCCGTATTGGCCTTGGTCAGCGCCGTCTGTAGCTTTTGGACGCTAGCATCGGCGTCACCGAAGGACTTGGCGCTTGCAAGAGCCGCGCGAAGGGCGGGTTTGATCTCGCCCTCTTTTAATTCGTCAAGCTGCCTTGAGAGAGTCTCGATTTCGGATTCCTTGTCGCTCTCAGCCTGTCGTGTCGCCCGCATCGCCTGGATCATGCCACCGTGTTCACGGACCAGCCGCCTCAATTCGCGCAGTGAAAGAATCGTGGGCAGACGTTGGCTAATTGCACTTTCGGATGCATGATCCCAACCCAGTTGGCGGCATAGACGGCAAGCATCCTGCCAAAGCGCGTCGATCTCTATTTTTCGATGGCCAATATCTCTTTCATATGCGCTGTATTGGAGGCGGAGATTATCGAGTTTGCTTATATCGGAATCCATGACCAGCAAGTTCTCATCCATATGAATTTTGCCTAACTCATCGGTAATTTTTTCGACCTCCTCATTGCGGAGCGCCAAACGCTGGCGCGCAACGGCAAGTTCCCGTTCCGCGGCTGATAGCACAGCGGCGGCATCCACAGGCAATTCGATCACCTCCCCGAGTTCAGCCAGTTGCTTTTCGCTTTCCCGGATCGCGGCAAGAAACGGCGCCAGCCGTCTAATCCTTTCCAGACGGCTGCGCCGACCCTGGAGTTGCTGATGACTATTACGCTCACTTTCCAGTGCTTCATGCAGAGCCTCGACCTTACTATTGGCCTCCACCCATGCCTTGGTGCGGACAGTAGCATCCTTTAATGCGGCAGTCGCTTTTTCGAACTGATCTGCGGCGGTGTAATATGCCCTGTCGTTCGATTTTCTTGGTGCCCAAAGTTTATCGGCTTCAGCGGCTAGAGCATCACGAATTTTGCCAAGGCTGGCAAGACCTGCAGCCGATTGAAAAAGTATCTGGCCAACATCGTTTTCTGCATTTAAGATGCTATTCCCGCCAGAAACCAAACGATTATGGTCAAGGCCAAACATCTGATCAAAGAAATTTCTATCAGCAGTACCCAGGAATGCTGCCAATGCTGTATCAGGCAATACGGCATCCTGTACTGAGCGCAGCGTTTGTTTTAGAGCCTTCGCACGTTGAAACTCCAGTGTATCCGAGGTATTGCTGATGTAGGCGCCTAAACGTAGTTCGTTAAGTGGATGCAGAAAACTGTGCACTGAACGAGCGGGAATGCCAAACAATAAGTCAACAATGGCTGACCGTAAAGTGGACTTGCCTGCCTCATTGGGGCCGACAATCAAATGAAAGTCCTGTTTAGCAGCCGGAAAATCGACGGAACGGTTGGAGAATTTGCCATATTTAATGAGATCCAAACGCTGGAATCGCATATTCAGTTCACTCCATCTTTGATAAATGAGCAACCAGTCCTGGCCGCACTTCGCGCACTAAACCAACCAGGTCCCCAGCGCGGATTTCTTTGAAGTATGTGACAGCGGCATGCAGTTCCAATGGAGCCTTATTGACCAAACCCAAAAGATCCTCCTGCAGGCTTTTGAGAAAATCCGGGTCTGTTTCAGCTGCTTCGAGCAAGTCTTGCAGATCTGAAAGCGCATCGGCCCGCCCTCTTATCTCCTCCTCGTCATTCGCTGCCGAAGTGCAAACTTTTACTTTTTCAATCCATAAACGATCAGTCCCAAGCGTAACAGCCAATGCTAAGATTTCAGCACGTAATTGAGACTCCAATCCGAACAATTCACCGTGAGCGGGAGTTTTACCGGTAACAGTCACCCTGACCGCAGTTGGAATTGAGGATGGGCTATTTTCAACGAGTCTTTCGAGCGCCTTCCCTATGGTGCTTACCACATCATCTAACATGATACATTCGGTCACATCGACCTCAAGATGTGACCAACGCAATACATCGACGAACAGGCGTTGAATGTCCTGAACGCCCTGCTCATCTGCTGTAACGACAACCGCTCCACGAGGTCCAGTCTCTCGTATATGACGCCCCTGCAAATTGCCAGGAAAAACCACCGTCGAGGCACCTTCCCATATTTGATGCTCATGAACATGACCCAATGCCCAGTAGTGGTAGCCCTTTGCATGAAGTTCGTCGAGACTGCACGGAGCATAATTTGCATGGGGTGAATTGCCTTGAAGCGCCGTGTGGAGGACACCAATATTGAACATACCTTGCACTGGCGATGGATAGCCGATCGCTAGATTCTCTGTGGTCTCTTTCTCTTTGAAGCTTCGTCCATGCAGAGCGACCTTGATGTCTTCGAGACGAAAGGTACATGGTTTGCGGCTATCGAAAGTAAAGACGTTGTCGGGTAGTTGCAGTTTCTTGGTCATTTCACTTTCGGCATCGTGGTTACCGAATAGCACATAGACTGGAATGCCGGCTTTCTTCAGGCGTCCCATTTCTTTGCAGAAATAAATGCCAGTGTTGTGGTCTTTCCATGTACCATCATACAAGTCACCGGCTATCACCATGAAGTCAACTTGCTGCTCAATCGCTTCGGTAACAAGGTTAGTAAAAGCGTCACGAGTTGCAGTCCGCAACATTTCCACAGGAGCGTCGACATAAGCGCTCAGTCCCGTTAACGGACTATCCAAATGTATGTCTGCTGCATGAATGAATTTCAATAGCTTACTCCTGTGTTGATGAATCTTTTTCTACCCAGTGTCTTGTTCGAAAGATTGACCTATAGCTCTAACAAAGCATAAGTCAATCGCCAAAACTGCCAATATCTTCAATTTCAACCCTTAAAACGGGCGTCTTTGTCAATTGTTGGACGAGTTTTTGTTGATCAATAAGCTCAACCCCATGAATCTGGGCAAACTCAGCGGCCTCATGCGAAAACCAATGGTTTGCCGCAGCTACTTTCTGAAACACAACGCTTGGGTGTTTTAGCTGATAATGCTCTTCCGCATCGACAAGATGACTAACCACATCCTTGCCAATCCCTGAACTTGAATTCAACACTGTTTTACATTTTAAGAGCAATCCCTTTCTATCTCGGATCGCCACAACATCGACTGTAAGCGTCCAACCCTACCACATAGCGAGGTTGATGGGGGCGTGATTTAATGTGAT
>Ga0066421_1000195_pt1 | contig 13035 bp, 13 predicted proteins | sample LakWasMet31_HOW6_2_FD_59548 | JGI IMG/M metagenome (GOLD analysis project Ga0066421, IMG submission 59548) | Freshwater sediment methanotrophic microbial communities from Lake Washington under simulated oxygen tension - Sediment Metagenome 31_HOW6 | ecosystem: Environmental > Aquatic >... | reverse complement strand
GTCGCCCGTCAGGTTGACGTGCTCATACATATCATCGGTGGCAATTAATACGTGTGGATGCTTGAGCAATACCTCACCCAAGGCTTTTAATTCGTCCAGGGTATAAACGGCGCCGGTTGGGTTAGAAGGCGAGTTGAACATCACCAGTTTGGTGTTGGCGTTAATCGCCGCTTCGAGTTGCGCAGGCAGCAATTTAAAGCCTTGCTCAATACCGCATTCAATAATCACCGGTTTGGCTTCGGCCACCATGGCAATGTCAGCATAGCTGACCCAGTAAGGCGCAGGCACAATCACTTCATCGCCAGGGTTTAACACAGCCAGGCACAGGTTGAAGATGGTTTGTTTGCCACCGACGCCGACAATCACTTCGTTTAAAGCGTAGTCAAAGCCGTTTTCATTTTTAAATTTGTTAACAATGGCTTTTTTTAGCGACGGAATACCGCTGACTGGCGTGTATTTAGTATAGCCGGCGTCAATGGCGGCCTTGGCAGCATCTTTAATATGCTGTGGCGTATCAAAGTCTGGCTCACCTGCAGCCAGGCCAATAATCGGGCGGCCTTCAGATTTATACTTGGCAGCTTTGGCGGTAATGGCCAAAGTTGGGGATTCTTTAATGGATAACACGCGTGCAGACAGCACGATGGCGGCAGCTTGGCTCAAGATTGCTTCCTTGTTGGTCGACTATGCTCAAACAGGCCGCTGGTTGCGGACTGCAAAAAATTGAAAAACGCAATATTTTACGCAAAAAAACACGACTGTGGAAGCTGGCGCACCCGGTTTTTCTAAAATAATCAAGCCGTTATTTTGGGCAGTGTTTGTCGCAGCCGAGATAAGCCTGATAAACAGAGACCAGCAACGGGTCAATTTGCTGTAATCGGGTCTCGATTTTTTGCACGGTTTGCTGATCGCCGAGTTGTTGGGCGACTTCGCCACGCCGAAACCAGGCTTCAATAAATTGCGGGTCCAGGCGGGTTGCCTGATCAAAAGCGCTGGCGGCTGAGTCGAGTTGTTTTAACGAAAGCTGAGCCAATCCCAGGCTAAACCAGGCATCTGTGCTGGTGGGGTCTTGCTGCGTCCACAAGCTGCTCACCTTTTGCAGCGCTGCCCAGTCTTGGCGCGATTCAGGCACGGCTGCGCGCATATAAAAAGGCTTTTTGTCTTCATCTTCTTCCCACAGCGCTTTGCCGTGTACCGGAAACTCCGTGCTGGCGGGCATTTTTGCCAGGGTTTCCAACCATTCTACTGGTAGTGCAAAGTGAATGCTGCCGCCATTGCCCGCGGTTTTAAAGGTGTTGATGCCGACTAATTTTCCTTCCATGTCAAACAGGCCGCTGCCACTGGCGCCCATGAGAAACTTGGCGCTGCTGCGTATCATATTGCCTGGTTGCGTGGGGTAGAGGCCCTGAATTTCGCCTACTGAGGTAATGGGGGCGGGCACGCCATTAGAGTGGCCGATGGCGGTGATTTCTTGTCCACGCGCGAGGCTGAGGCTGCTACCACGTGAGACCGGTTTGAACGGCATATTGTGGGTGGTGACCAAACAGAGGTCGTGCCAGGCATCGGCACGCACTTCAGTGATCGGGTAACTATCCTCGCCACGCGAAATCCAGGGTTGCTTGGTGGCGCGTAACACATGGCAGTTGGTGACGACACTGTTGTCTGCCACCACCACGCCGGAGCCATAAGCCATGCCACCATCCAGGTTGTAGCCACGAATCATAACGACGCCAAAATAGGCCTCCATCAGCGCTTGCTGGTTATAGGCGTGGGCAACGGATGTGCCGAGTAGCATGCATGCTAAAAACAAGTGTTTCACGTAACCCCCTGGTGCCTGTTTTGGCGTTTTTAAAATGACTGATTCTTGCGATAAAAGTTCAGGCGACAAGCATCTGCGAAAATTGTAAATCCTGCGCCTGTGGCTACAAAAACAGTTAAAATATGGTTTATACCATTCTTGTCTCCAGATTGTTCTTGTGATCGTCACTTTTCCAGGCAGTAAATATGAATTGCACCAGCCGTTTGCGCCTGCTGGCGATCAGCCACAGGCCATTGAAAAGCTGACGCAGGGGATTAACGATGGCTTGAAATTTCAAACCTTGCTCGGTGTGACTGGCTCGGGCAAAACTTACACCATGGCCAATGTGATTGCCCGCACCGGCAAACCGGCGATTGTTATGGCGCCAAACAAAACGCTTGCCGCCCAGCTTTATAGCGAGTTCAGGGAGTTTTTTCCTAACAATGCGGTGGAGTATTTTGTCAGTTATTACGATTACTACCAGCCAGAAGCATACGTGCCTTCGCGTGACTTGTTTATCGAAAAAGACTCCAGTATTAATGAGCATATTGAGCAGATGCGCTTGTCGGCGACCAAAGCTTTGCTGGAGCGCGAAGATGCAGTCATTGTAGCGACCGTGTCGGCCATTTACGGCATTGGCGACCCGAGTGAATACCATGGCATGGTGCTGCATATTCATCAGGGCAAAAAAATGACGCAGAAAGACGTCGTGGCGCACCTGATTAGCATGCAATACGACCGTAACGACTTTGACTTTAGTCGCGGTTGTTTTCGCGTACGTGGCGATATTATTGACGTGTTTCCGGCTGAAAACAGTGAAACAGCGGTGCGTATCAGCCTGTTTGACGATGAAATTGAAACGATACAGTTGTTTGACCCGCTCACTGGCCAGATTTTTAGCAAGATTCATAACTTTAGAATTTTTCCATCCAGCCATTATGTGACAGCGCGTGAAGCGACGGTGCGGGCGATGGATACGATTAAAGAAGAGTTGCGCCAGCGCGTGAGTTTTTTCTTAGGCGAAAATAAGCTGGTTGAAGCACAACGCATTGAACAGCGCACGCGGTTTGACCTCGAAATGCTGAACGAGATTGGCTTTTGTAAAGGCATTGAAAACTATAGCCGCCATTTAACCCGCCGAAATCCTGGCGACCCGCCGCCAACGCTGATTGATTATTTGCCTGAGCAGGCATTGATGATTATTGATGAAAGCCACGTCACCGTGCCGCAAGTTGGCGGCATGTATTTGGGTGACCGTTCGCGTAAATCTAATCTGGTCGATTACGGCTGGCGTTTGCCTTCGGCCATGGATAACCGCCCGCTCAAATTTGAAGAGTTTGAGCGCATTATGCGCCAGTGCGTGTTTGTGTCGGCGACACCCTCAGAGTACGAGAAAAATCACCAGCAACAAGTGGTCGAAATGATTGCGCGGCCGACCGGCCTGGTTGACCCTGAAATCACGGTGAAACCAGCCGATACACAAGTGGATGATTTACTGGGTGAGATCAAACTGCGGGTGGCCGTGGGCGAGCGCGTGTTGGCGACCACGCTGACCAAACGTATGTCAGAAGATTTGACCGATTATTTAAGTGAGCACGGCGTGAAAGTGCGCTATTTGCATAGCGATATTGATACGGTAGAGCGGGTGGAGATTATCCGCGACTTGCGCCTGGGCGAGTTTGATGTGCTGGTGGGCATCAACCTGCTGCGCGAAGGCCTGGATATTCCAGAAGTCTCGCTGGTGGCTGTACTCGATGCAGACAAAGAGGGCTTTTTGCGCTCTGAGCGTTCATTGATTCAAACCGCAGGCCGCGCAGCGCGTAACCTTAACGGTAAGGTGATTTTTTACGGCAACAAAATTACGCGCAGCATGAAGCTGGCCATGGATGAAGCTGATCGCAGACGTAAAATCCAGGTAGCTTTTAATGCCGAGCATGGCATTACGCCTAGGGGTGTGACCAAGCGCATCAAAGATATTATTGATGGCGTGTATGACAAAGACGAAGCCCAGCGTGAACGCAAAGCCGCGCAAGAGCAGGCCAGCTTTGCCAGCATGAGCGAAAAAACGGTGACCAAAGAGCTCAAGCGCGTTGAAAAAGCCATGCACGACGCGGCTAAAAACCTGGAGTTTGAAAAAGCGGCTCAATTCCGTGACCAGCTGAAAAAGCTTAAGTTACAGGCGTTTGGTGCCGAAGTAGAAGATTTGAAGTGATTACGTTAAATACCTGTGTTGGCTCGATGGCGGCGGTGTGCACTACGCTAGCATTTGTGCCACAAGTGCTCAAATCATGGCGCACCCGGGATTTAAGCGGTATTTCACTGCCCATGTATACGATTTTTACAGCGGGCGTGTTGCTATGGCTGGTGTACGGCATCCTGATTGAGGATTGGCCGGTGATTATTGCTAATGCGATCACGGCACTGCTGGCCAGTGCCGTGCTGCTGTTAAAATTAAAATCTATACTGAATATTTAGATAATTGTTGATTATTTTTATCACTATTTTTATTAGGATACGACCATGAAAAAAATTACAAAAGCAGTGTTCCCGGTGGCGGGGCTAGGCACGCGTTTCTTGCCGGCGACCAAAGCGAGCCCGAAGGAGATGCTGCCTGTCGTCGATAAACCATTGATTCAATATGCCGCAGAAGAAGCGATTGCAGCGGGCGCGACCGAGTTGATTTTTATCACCGGCCGTAACAAGCGCTCAATTGCTGACCACTTTGACAAAGCTTATGAACTTGAGGCCGAGCTGGAAGCCGCTGGCAAGCAAAAGCTGCTCGACATCGTGCACAGCATTTTGCCAAAAGGGGTGAGCTGCGTGTTTATTCGCCAGTCACAAGCGTTGGGCTTGGGTCACGCGGTGCTCTGCGCTAAACCTGTGGTGGGTAATGAGCCGTTTGCCGTGTTGCTGGCTGACGATTTGCTGGTAGGCGATGTGTCTATCACCAAGCAAATGGTAGATATGTATATTGAGCAGCAATGCTCCATTTTGGGCATTGAAACTGTGGCACCAGAAGAAACCAGCAGCTATGGCGTGGTCGATGCTGTTGCAATAACAGACGACTTGCTTGAAGTAAAAGGCATGGTAGAAAAGCCAAAACCAGAAGAAGCCCCTTCTAACCTGGCTGTGGTGGGTCGCTATGTATTAAGCCCACGTATTTTTGATTGCCTGGAGCATGTTAAACCAGGCAAGGGCGGCGAAATTCAGCTGACTGACGGTATTTCTGCCTTGATGGAGTTCGAAAAAGTCATGGCGTATCGCTACAAAGGCAAACGCTACGACTGCGGCAGCAAGCTCGGCTTTATGCAGGCCAACGTTGAGCTCGGATTAAAGCATCCTGAAATTGCTGACAGCTTTAGAAGCTATTTGAAATCACTAGATATCTAAGCACGCATGCTGGCTGCACAGGCACAATCGCCAGATTTCTGGCTCGCCCAGTCTGACGTCGTGTTTACTGCGGCCGAGGTCAGCCTCGCCATTGATCGCATGGCTGAGCAGTTGCGCGCACAGTTAGCTGACGGCCAGCCTATCGTGCTGTTGTGTGTGATGCGTGGTGGTTTGTATCTGGCCGGGCAGTTAATGAGCCGTTTGGCCATGCCCGCCCGGCTCGATTATTTGCAAGCCAACCGCTATCACGGCACCGCCGGGCAAGAGATCGTTTGGAGCAAGCAGCCCGAGTTAGATTTGGCCGGGCAAACAGTGGTGGTGCTTGACGATATTCTGGATGAAGGCATTACCCTGGCAGCCGTGGTTGAGTATTGCCAACAGGCAGGTGCTAACCGAGTATTGACCGCTGTGCTTACCGAAAAAGACAATGGCCTGCAAAAACCGTTGCAGGCCGATGTGGTTGGGTTAACCGTGCCTAACCGTTATGTATTTGGCTGCGGTATGGATGTGTATAGCTGGTGGCGCAACTTGCCAGAAATTCGCGCACTGCAATCTGTAGTTTGAGTTTGATTGAATGTGAGCGCGCTCGCGCTGTGCATCGTCACAAAGCTTTAAAACCGATATTCGCCACTCACCCCCAATAGTCTGGGTTCGTTATAAATCGCGATTTGATTGCCTAAAAAGTCTTTTCCCTTTGCCACGGCAAACTGCTGGTTGGTGAGGTTTCTCACCCATACACTCCACAGCCAGTGCTGGTTGTCGGTGGTGTAGTTGAGGCAGGTGTTGAGCACGTTTCTTTTAGGCAACTGGCTGTTTTCAGGCTCATTGCTAATGCCGCTATACGTGGCTGATTGGTAGTAATGTTGAATGCTCGCCTCCAGCTTGCCTGTGAGTGCATGCGCATGCACGCCATAGCTGAGCGTGTTAGCCACACTCCAGCGTGGCGCGTCAGGCAGTGTCTGGCCTGAGGCATCACTGCCGTTAGCGCCACCGCTAGAAAAACGCAGGTAACTGGCATTTAAATAGGCCAGTTTTGTATTGATATGCCATGCCTGGTTTATGGGGATCAGCGCAGCTACCTCCAGGCCTTGCGTTCTGACGCTGGCAGCGTTTCGCAGTTGCAGCACTTGTGCGTTGCCTAGCCGAGAAAACTGGAATACCTGGTAGTTGTCGTAATGATTCACAAACAACGAGGTGTTTAAGTCAAACGCGGTGTGCGCATAATGCCAGCCAAGCTCCAGGCTATTCACTGACTCAGGGGCGAAGGCATAGCCATCTTGTACTTGGGCCCGATTTAAAAAGTCGGTATTCCAGCCGCCGTTTTTATAGGTGCGTGCAAATTTAGCCAGCAAGCTATGTCTTTGGTTGGGCTGAGCGCTGACTGCCAGCATCGGCGAGAAAAAATGATTCGCCATGGATTGCTGTTGCTGGTTTAACGAGCCGATGCGGAAAGCACCACTTTGTGCGCCATCCAAGCTAAAGTCGAGCTGCTTTTGCTCCCATTGATAACGCCCACCTACGTGCAGTGTGAGTGGCTCAAACTCGTAACTGACATTGGCGTATAAGGCCTGGGTTTGCGTGTTCACCTTGGCCTGCAATGGCACCACAGCACCTGCCGCGACACCAAATGTTGCTCCAAACGGCGTCAATATGGTCGCACCGGGGCGTTTTATCAGTGTGGCCATGTCGCTGCCAAACACGGCACGGCGATCATTAGATTGCGCCTCTTGCGAGAAATACAGCCCCGAGACATAGCGTAGTGCTTCTTGCTCGTCTGAGCGATAACGAAACTCCTGGCTGGTAAACTGGTGGCGATCTTTGTAATAGGTCGCTAATACATCATTGGCGCTATAGTCATTGTCGGCTTGGCGGCTGTGCCGGTGATCCCTGGCCGCCACTATCATCTCTAGCTGTGCGTAGTTGGCCAATTGCCGCTCACTCTGAATACTAAAGCCTTGCGCCAGCGTGTGTGCCATGGGCTGCGTATTTAAATAAACGCGTGAGAATGTATTGCCGCTTTGTACCGGCTGGCCAAACATGCCGGTGGTCGGTTGTGCTAAAAAGTTTTGGTTGCTGAGGTCTGCATAGTCGGCTTATAGTTTTAAGCGATGCTGCTCGCTGGTTTGTACTTGTAACTGCGCCCTGGCCGCGGTGTTATCCTGATCTTTAAGGGCTTGTTGATCTGCATTATTGCTAACATGGCCATCACGCGTCTCTTTTCTAACCGCAATTCGGGTGCTGATGTGCTCCGCCAGCGGCATATTGATCACCGCCGTGGTTTCGCGGTAATCAAAGTTACCCAGACCAAACTTGATACGTGCCTCGGGTAACGCGCTTGCTTGTTGTGTATTGATAAAAATAGCGCCAGTATCAGATTGATTGCCCTGCGCATAGCCCTGCGGGCCTTTGGCAATCTCTATCTGGTCAATATCAAAAAGCAGGCTTTCGAGTGCCATGGTTGGCCCGACATTCACGCCATCGACATACACTGCCGTGCGCGCATCAAACCCTGCATTTCTGCCACCACCGCCAACGCCGCGAATATGGGCGCTTTTATACACGCCATATTGCTGTATAGAAAAATTAGGCAGCAGGCCGCTTAATTGTGAAACCTGATGGACATGCGCACCTTGTAAGTCAGAGTAGGCAATCGACTCTGCGATCAATGGCAGGCGCAGCGCAGTGCTGTTTCTCTTGGTGGCGGTGACTTCAACATCAGCTAACTCGGTCTCGTTAGCGGCTTCATCCGCAATGACCAGTTGGCTGAGGGTGATCGCTAACAGAAAAAAGAGAGCTTGGTTGGAAAAACTTGAAATGCGGATGACTGCTTGCATGGCATGATAATTTTTATATTTTTTAAAAATCTATCATGTTTATGACTGGTTGTGAAAACTAAAGCCAACATGATGATGGTCGTGAAAAGACGATGGGGTGATTAAAAAGTCTTTTGGCTGAGACTGCAAAAGAAAAAGGCACCTCAAAAGAGGTGCCTTAAGCCGGAGATAGTATGTCTTTACCGGATCGGGGAAGCCTTGATTGCCCCGCTTGTAATAAGTTACCTCACTGCAAGCTATTATGGGGGTCATCAAACACTGATTGCTAGGATGCAAGGAATCAGTGGCTGTGGATATAGGAGTTAATCCTGAGTTGGTTTTATTGCCGCTTAAAACACCAGCTTCCAACAAGCATTGCTGGCGGTTTCACAAAGAAATTTCTGCTTATTTAACCTTTTTTCAAGTCTGAAGGTGGCCCCTTTTTCCGCCTGAAGTTTGCCACGAACGATATAGGTGTCTTTGTTAGTTTCTATCTTGGTGTGATCTGCACTAAACGTGTTTGATATGAACGACATGCCAACCAAATGCCCCGCATCGACTGACTCAACCACGGTTGCCTGCCGGGTCTTATTGCTCTCGCGGAGAAAATATCCAGCCACAATGAGCGCAACTATAAACATGACCGCAAACATAGTTGCTTTGGCGCTGCCCTGGTTGTATTGACTGTTTAATCTTTTAGTTCTCATGCTGCTTCCTACGCATTTTTAATACTAATCATACTAGCACGGCTTATCTTGTCGTCTAGAGGCTGACTTGCAGGCAGCTGTTCAAAAATCACCTTAGGCTATTCCTCGCCTTGTCACGCGGCATTGTCAGGCGAGAACTCTTTCACGGCAAAGACTGAATATATGCCACGATATAATTTTGTCCTGATTGATCGTAAAAGTTTGCTTGTGGTTCACTTAAAGAACACCTATAGTCCACAACCTTAACAAGCAACTTAATACAAGGGCGCAATATGAAAAAACTATTAGTTACCATTCAAGTGGAATTAGACATCCCTGAGACCTGGGAGTTAGTTGAGCATCCAGACCAGGTACAGGCGATTAAAATGGACGATGGGCAGTACATGCACATGAGCTTTTTGCCGATGATGACCAAAGACTTCAATGAAGATGCTGAATGGTCAAGCGAGTGCTCTGACGAGTTCACAGAAAAAGTCTTGGATATGGTGTCAGACGAAGACGTGTATATGAAGCTTGAAACTCACTAATCAGCCCATTCATTGGCACCGCTGAGCGCATTAGTGGTGCCGGTGAGTTGTAGTGATCGCCAGAAAATATGCATACGTTGTATGCGTCTCTAAGCTCAAAACACCAAGCAACGCTAAGTATATTCAGGTCAGTCGTATAAATAATACTCACTCATGCAAAGCGTCATTAGAACAAGTAGTTATAGCTACTATTAAGACTCAATCCACTGTCTTATCCACAGATATTGTGGAAACGATTTTCAAATCCCTTTTTGATGGGCAAAAAGCATTACCACTGATTCAGCACCTCACTTATATTGTCGGTGTACCCAATGGAGCCGTTTTTTTAAGATTTAAGAGCTATTATTTTTTTACTTTCCAGCTTCTATTATATAAAACTGTATTGCTTGTTAATTGAATTACTTTATTCGCTATTAAAGTAGTCTTGGCATTCCCATATTTACTAATCTCATCGATAGCGATGAATGATTGTTTTTTTATTGATGAATAAATCTTAATTAAATTAGCAACCGCGTCATTTTCAACATTCTTATATAAAACAGAGTCATGAATTAAGAAAGGAAGTTTTGTTTCTAACAAAATAGCTAAGTCGAATAGGATTAAGCTTGAATAAGCTTTACCAGTTCCCGTATCTTCAAAGATTGTGAATTCATAGCTGCTTTCTTTAAGAATTAAAGTTGGACTTTTTCCATTTTGACCATAGACTTCTTTGGTGAGTAAAATTAATCTCGTATTAATTCTGAGCATTATTTCATCAAGTATATTAATTTTTCTTTCGTTCAACTCATAAGCAATCTCGATAGATTTATTAACAAGATCTAGTTTTGCATCGTAGTAGGAATTTTCAGATCTAGCTTTTGAGAGTGAATTTGATAATTCAAATACCTTATCAACCACGATGTTTGGATTTTCGATTGTTTTAAGAGTAGATGAAATGATTTCCTCTAATCTATGAAGCTCGCCATTAATTTCATCCAGTTGTGAAAGTAAATTAGATTCAGATGCCTTTAACTCTTGTTTGAGTATATTGGCAATAGACATATGGAAGCTCTCGACTATTTCCAGCTTTTCAACATTTATATTTGGAAAATAATCAGTTAAGCCAGAGAAGGCTTTGCTGTTTGTGAATTTGTTTTTAACTAAATTGCTCCGAACTCTGGCAAGTTTATTTTCAAGGTTGAGCTTGTAGTCCAATAGCCTGTCTTTTCGTAGCTTTGTTTCTAAAACCTCTTTATTAACTAATTCCTTCCAATCAACAGCAAGCTTAGTTAGATTTTCTTTGATATATGTAATTTCTGTTTCTGCTTGGGATATTAGTTCGAGATTCTTTTTGTACTGTGTTTTATTAATTTTAGTGATTATTTTTTTACTGAAAGCTGCATTGAACGCAGCCTTTTCGCTATTCAAAACCTTTAGTTTTAAACTAAGCTCATCAAGTTGATTAAATAAATCAAACGTTTTAATCAGGTTATCAATACATTCGGTCACATTTTGTACAGGGACTGTATGCAAGGGTTTTTTTACATCTAAGTTTTCTTTAAGCCAGACGCGAGAATATAAGCTAACCATTGCTCTAAAACTGATGGAGTTAGGTATGTTGTATAAATCACTTAATAACTTGTGATATTTATCAAGTGGCAACTCATCAATATAGTTGTAATCAGCATCACACACATAAATAATGTCGTGTAAGTCTGTTTTTCTTGCGAAGTAATAATCAGTATTTTTGAAAGAGAAGGAAAACTCATATTCATGATGTCCAAGTTCATCTACAACATCTCTATTTTTAATTAAAAAATCAGTACCCCCAAAAGCAAAGTCTATTAACATCAATAGTGTTGATTTTCCAATAGAGTTGGATGCATTGTCGTCGCCAATAACAACATTTAAACCTTCTTTGAAGGCAATTTCTTTATTTCTAAACAAGGAACATCTAATCAGTTTAAGCATTTATTATTATTCCTTCTTCACTAATCAAATCAACTTTATCCAAAACATAAAGAACATCAAGTGCATATAGAAATTGGTCAATATTTTCAAATTTATCCGCTAAACGAAGATATAGGTCACTTACGCTTACTACCTCTTTCTCATCTAGTATAAGATTTAATTTGCAGAGCACAGATTCATTAAATGAAATGAATTTATTAGGTGTAATCATCCAAATATCTCACAGTTTTGTATAAAAAAAGCAGTCAGGATTTCAGATGCATCTCCTGAGCTCTGCTTTGTTTTATGCATTATCCAATCACTGATATTTTTGTAAATAATCTCTTGGGAAGTGTGCTCAAGCTTCTGGTTTAGATAGTAAGTTTTAATTTGAGAGGAAATGAGCTCTGCTTTGGTTGGATGTAGTCGTTCTAAATTTCCTAACTTCTGTTTTATGTATGGAAAATAGTCCTGAACATGGTTATGAATCTTACGTTTTACAATAGGTGTAATCGTGCCGTTAAGTTTTTCATCGATTGTCTTTGATTCATACGATAAAGTAGAAATTGATGATTCATCAATATTCACAAGCTCATCAATAATTTGACCAATTTCTGTTTGTAATGAATATTGGGGCCAAGTCAATTTCTGTTGGTCAGCAATAATTAACGCTTTTTTAATCTTGACTAATATCCGATATTCTTCAACGGTTTTATGTTTGTCATATTTGCCATGACAGTCATAACAAAGAGGTATTAAGTTATCTTCATGGTTGACATCTTCGTTGAGAACTTCCTCATTCGCTAAAAGAATTAGTTCTGCTGCTGTTGGATTCAGGGGATATATATGTGCAATTTCAGATTGCTTTAAAATATTTAAATTCTTTTTTTGAGTTAATGATTTAGTGCAGAGAGGGCAATGATTCCCTACTTGGGCATGAAGAACAACTGTGAGATTATTAGATGGTTTTTTTCTTATTTCGCTCATCTTTTATCCTAAGATAGCTGTTTATTTAAACATATACTAACTTTTTATTTCAAATAAACAAAATTAGAGTCTTTTTGTTTATTTGTAGTACTTGGTTAAGTTGAGTTTTCAAATAATTTGAAAGTTGAATATGTTAGAGGATATAGAAAATATAAGTACAATATTTTCAATCGGTGCACTAATAGTTGCACTGGCTACAATTTATTTCCCATGGCGAACTCGTCAAAGCGAAAGATATTTAGACCAAGCCATATTGTCGTTAGAACGGGCATATAGTGTATTAACAAGCAATGACAAGCAGGTCCAACCACCTTCGTCGGATAGATTGAACTGGCTAACATGTGCCAGACTTATTCTTAAATATAAAAAAATTAAAGAGCTCATCAATTGCAAAGAACATAAGTTAATTTGCGATGAGCAAGAAGAGTATTGGCGTCACAAGTTTTATTTAAGTTTAAATGCAACTACTTCATTAGTGCCCGCCTACTATGATGGTGACGTTACAATTCGGAAGCTTGCTATTGAGCCGAAGTCAGCAATTGTCATTCACGAGTTTGTAAAGTGGCCGTCTAATCAACAGGACGTTATTGATTCACTGGATTGTCAAAACATTCTTAATGATCCCAAAAGGCTACAAGGTGATATTGGGCTTAAAGCATATTTAAAAAGTATTCCCAATTTGAATGAGTATCTCTGTTCGAAACGGAGTTGATGAATTTCATGGGAGGTTAGTTCGAGATGTGGTTGGATCTTCATTTCAATAGCTCCTTGTCCAACACGTTTGTTCATTTTCTTATTTGATAAGTTATAGAATAAGAAAATGGTCTCTGGCGGAGAAGGAGGGATTCGAACCCTCGATACGCTTGCGCGTATGCCTGATTTCGAGT
>Ga0066421_1000187_pt1 | contig 13340 bp, 9 predicted proteins | sample LakWasMet31_HOW6_2_FD_59548 | JGI IMG/M metagenome (GOLD analysis project Ga0066421, IMG submission 59548) | Freshwater sediment methanotrophic microbial communities from Lake Washington under simulated oxygen tension - Sediment Metagenome 31_HOW6 | ecosystem: Environmental > Aquatic > Freshwater... | reverse complement strand
TTATGTCCTTTAATGACTGTAGCCTGCCGGAAAACACCTTCATAGGAAAAACCTAACCTTTGCGCTGCATAGCGTGAGGGCATATTAAGTGCGTTGCATTTCCACTCGCAGCGACGATAGCCAAGCTCGAATGCCTCTTTTATCATAAGCCACATCGCTTCAGTAGCAATCGTCGTCCGCTTCATCAGCGCTGAAAAATTGAGATGACCTATTTCTATTGATCCACTGACTGGATCTATTCTTAAGTAACTTGCAAGCCCAACCGCTTTACCTGATTCATTACTGATAATGGTAAAGAATAGAGGATCTGAATGCACACAAAAATGCTCGAGCCAATCTCTATAGGCAGCGAAAGAATGAAAAGGCCCGTATGGTAAATATGTCCAGCTTCTGCCTTCCTTATCTAATACATTTGCAGCATGAAGTTCTTTGGCGTGCTTATTGATATTTAAGGGCTCTAATCGACAAAATCTACCCAATAGTACTTTTCTTACTGGCTGATAAGCTGATGTCCAACCAGTTACCGGATGCCCTATTATTTGTCCTAAAGTATTTGTATGTAGTTCTTTCTGCATGTTTCTGCCTCATGTTCTTACTGTATAAACGAAAAAGGCCGCGGGGTTTAGTCCGCGGCCTTTATGAAATCTATAACACTAATTAATTCAAGTTTTTCCCCGGATAAGTGCATTAAAGTCACCCGCCATGGCGGCGCGGTGCTTAATTTGTGTTACGCGAATAATTGGGAAGCTCATGAGCATGATAATCGCATTAGTATTAATATTAAGTCAAGGCCAGATTCAATCGTGAATGAAAAGAATTTAAGAAAACTGACCCCTATATAAATCAATGACTTTTCATTTTAAAAATTTTCAAATATCGAAAATTGAAATTAAATAATGAAAAAAACCTACTGATTAATCGTAATTACTGAAAATTACCTATTTACTAAGTGAGGCATCTACAAGCTGATCGCCACTAAACCAAAACAGCCCTGTATTAGCATATTTCAATAAATCTTTAACACTCTGACTGGGCTCTTTTGGAAGTAGCACCGCCATCAAAATGTTATCTCGTTTTTCTAATTGCCGGTGATAGTCTAAAAGTTGCCCAATAGCCATACGTACATCTGGAATTTCTGTGCTCGATTTAACTTCAATCAGTAAGTCTTTATTATGATAGTAGTGCTCAATTAGGGCATCATACTTACACGAATTAGAACCTTCAAGAATTCGCCCTTCAAAGACTTTTAATAGTTTATTAGTAAGATCATTGTGTATTCGCTTAGCTTTAATTGTTAAATTCTTCTGAATTATTTCGTAATCTTCCTCATCCTTCAATGCAAGATTTTTACTTCCAGGAATGGCTAACTTAAAACGTTTTTTTAGTGAGGTGACTACATTTGTATCCCAGCTACGTAATTGATCCAAATCCGCAGCATCCTTTACTCCCATTCTTCCAATTAATACTGTTAGCGCTGAATATTTATCTACTAATCCAGCATTCAACACATGAAATTGACGCAATATGGCTTTCACATCACCACTGCCATTAATAATGGGAAATCTTACGCGGGGATCCATGCAGAAACATAGTGGGGATAATAAATACTCGGTATGCATCACGTTATCACCACTAGGTGTTGGTATAGATGATAGCGTTTCAATTTTTGATGCTAATACTGCTCCTTGATTATCTGTTTTTAAAGAATATGCATCCGCTAAAATAGTTTCCATTAGTCTAAGATTTTCTTTGATCCATTCCAATGAAGAGTTTCGATATGCATTACGGAAGTTAGTGAATCCGGTGTAGTTTGTAATCAATGGATTGACGATCGATTTACTTTTTCCTGTTTTAACTTGTATATCTTGAGCAATTTCTTCTAAGCTCCATCCACTGTAATTTGCTGTGAAAGTTGTCTCAAGTGCTGGGATTTTTGTTGCCGTCAGCCTGGCTAAATTGTCTGAATGATCGAATCCACCAGTGATCCAAGTTAACTTACATAGGGCATGAATTGTTTCAGCATTGAGTTTCTTTGTCTGTGAAAGATATTCATAGCAAAACCTTACCAACTTATTCGTTAAGCGTTGCCTATCAGACCACACTTGATGTCCAGGTTGAGCATACTTATCTAAAGATATTGAATCAGCCATTACAAGACCACATAATTTATATCCAAATTAATTTGCATTTGTTATACATTTTTTCACACTAAAAATAATATCACTTTTACCGATTAACGCTTCTGACACTTCATTCTCTTTCAAATCGGCAATCAATGCTTTTTCACTCATATTGGTACAATCCGTATTTTTACGGAAATGCATCATCACTAATACCTTTTTTTCTGAATACGCTATACCTTTTGAAAAGTAAGATATTGATGATCCAAACGATGAAGCAATTACATATATCGCGATAATTGCAGCTATTGGCCTCATCACATAAATTACCCATGTCCATTCCGGTGAACTGTCTACTGAATTCAATGCACTTTTCTTTCCTGCCTTTAATCTACTAAAAAATCTATTTGCATACTCTTTACTAAAAAGATGCTCCATCAGCATCGATAATGGCATAACGATAAAACTTAAAATCACAACGACACCCAATAATTCTATGGATGCCCAGAGTAAACTTATGGCTGTAAGTGCTATGCCAAATAAGAGTGGTGTGTAAATAGAAGTTAATAATCCAGAAAATTCAGGGAAGTATTTGGGATCTGCATGAGTTAAATCACCAATATGTTGTTTCGCGGCGGCTGATGCAACAAAGATTAATGCGGCTCCTAAGCCTGCAATTGCTGCTTTACCTATAACTTTAGCCCATGCTTTTTTCGTTAACCATGAAATACGTGATATCACATCAAAAAACGCAGCAGAACTCAGCAAAATCACAATTGCTGAATTAAAAAATGCATATCCACTTAAGTCTTTTGTTATCAGAAAAAATATAAATGATATAAGCACAATAACGATAGTCATTGCATGAAAAAACTCGACTTCTTCAGAGACCTTATAGAACTGTCTTATGCCAATTACTAATCTCCAAATTTTTCGTATGATTCTGTTTATTACAGAGGGGTAAAGATTCAAAATAAGCTGTAATAGCTTAAATGTAAAAGAAGCTAATACTGCGAGCAGCACTATTAAACCGCCTTGTGCCGGAAAAAAGATCAGTACTGCAAACATTGTTAATACTGTTACTAAAATAAATTTAGCACGCCAAGCGAGCCGAAAGGGGTCCGAGCCCAAAGAGGTCAGCTTCGATTTAACTCTCGCATTACATGCCATCTTCATCTCCTGTTTAAAAACCAAAACCTGCCTGTGTTTTGGTTGCTAAAGTCTGTTGTTTATCATTGTTTGGTCGTCCTCGTCTGTGTTGGGTATGGCGTATGCCTACAGCAGCACATATTTCCTCACTGAACTTTTTGCTGCCTAAAGGTTGGCTTTGCGTTAATGCAAGACGTATATCTTTAATAGCTTCTTCATCCAATTCGCTACGAAACAATTGTCTATAGGTCTCTTGTCGACTTTCTGCTTCTGGCCCAAGACTGAGATACAGTGGATGTGGGGTGAGTAGACGAGCCGGCTGATTAAGTGCATTGTGTCGATAGCTTGACCATGCGTATTGGCTGGGATCTTGTACCATGTTGGCACGTACAGGATTAAGTTCTATATAGCGCATACAGGTAAGTAAATAGGTTTCAGCTTGGATCACGCTTGATTTATAACGACCTTCCCATAAGGTGCCAGTACGTTTATAGCTGTAGTTGATGTATTGCACGTATCTGCGCCCAACCGATTGCATGAGTTTGGCAATGCCCTCATTTGTCTCGGGGGTGATTAACAAATGCACATGATTAGTCATCAATGCATAGGCATGAATCTCGCAGCGCAAGTCATCAGCGGCTTTCTTAAGCCAATGCAGATATCCGTGATAATCCTCATCTGCAAAAAAGCAGGCTGCTCGGTTTACTCCTCGTTGCACAATGTGCTGAGGAATACCAGCTAGTTTAATGCGTGGACGGCGTGGCATGGTTTATGAACAATTAGTTGTTAAGAAATAACCATTCGATGCTGACTCCTTTTGTTCTTGCTATTTAATGGGGAGTTGGGCAACTTTCCGTCTTTAATATCACTGGCTATTTGTGCTAGGCCGGCTCCTATATCTAAAATAATGCTAGGTATTCCTATTGCCGTACCTACTGCACCATAATTGGTGTTGCCAAAATCTTGAGTTGTAGAATTATTACCTCCATATTCTTCCCTATTTTTATAATCAAAGTCACCATCGGTTCTCACCTTATCAAAGAACCAGAGCATCTTTTGTGCTGCACCCATACCAGCAGTTTCAGTAAGTGCTAGTGCAATATTGCCAGGGATAGTATCTGGTTGTGAGCCATCGTATGTTGGAATACTTAAGGGTATTGTTGTTGTCATTTTTAATCTCCTAGATTTTTTTATATTTTTAACTAAAAAATGTGCTTTCTATGATTGAGGCGGTTCATTATTAACCCCCATATGCAAATACCATTTCTCTTTTAAAAACACATAACATTTATATTTATAGTCAAACTTTATTGCCCTGCACTCTCTAAATGACTTAAATACTCTTGCTGGCGGCTTTTCTATATAGCTGAAACCAAAGGTTGATGTCTTAAGATAAAATTTCACATGGCGAACTTCACCTCGCCCCAACGTATAAGCACGACGCAAGCCGCTCTCTACACCAGCTTTATTAAATAAAACTCGATAATAGTCCCATCTATCTTTGGATATATACTGCAAATAGTCATCTTTTAAAGAGCCGTTTACTTTGGGTGGGGCATCATTTGATGTCCAAGTGTCAGCAATACTGCTAAATTTTTCATCTTCTTTTTGCATTTTCACCAAAAGAGAAAAAGTATTAAATTCACGAATAAACTGTTCACGCATTTCGTGCTCTTTGTAGTCCAAGTAAAATGAACAAGCTGTAAGTAAGCTTGTAGATAGAATAAACAAAAGGCAAACTTTGCTATTTTTATAAAATGTATTTAATTGCATATGCCACCACCTTTAGCTAATTTTATTGTTAACATTTGACTGCTCTTTTACTTTCTCTCTGCCCAACACCACCGCTTCATCCACCTGTAAGCCCTTAGGTAGTTGGTGCGTGATGAACAGAGTAGTGACTTTACCTTTAAGCTTATTCACCGTCTGTGCAAAGTGTTCTGCGGTTTGTTGATCAAGATTGCTCACAGCTTCATCAAAAATCAGCACTTTGGGTTGTTTGAGTAACGCTCTGGCAATAGCAATGCGTTGCTTTTGCCCACCACTTAAACCGGTGCCGTTCTCACCGACAACAGTTTGGTAACCTTGCGGAAGTTTCTCGATAGATTGGTGAATCTCTGCCAGTTGGCAGGCTTGGATGATTTGTTCAAAGCTGGCATGTGGGTTGGCAAGAATCAGATTGTCATAGATAGTGCCTGAGAATAAGGTGGTCTCTTGTGGTACTACCCCAAAGTGATTGCGTAGCTCGTTGGCTGCAAGGTAGCGAATGTCTTGACCATTGAGCTTGATATTGCCTTGTTGCGGTTGGTAGAAACCAAGGAGGAGTTTAGCCAGTGTGCTTTTACCGCAGCCACTTGGGCCCATCACCAGCACACAATGTCCTGCTTGGATATTAAAGGTGAGGTTTTGATAGAGCCAAGGTAAGTCATCGCCGTACTTAAAGCCTAAGCCATCAACAGTAATGTTAGTGGCTTGATGAATATTGGCTCTGGTAGGAATCAGTGTCATCGGTTCTGCCGGCGCATTCATCACATCGCCTAAGCGCTTGACGGCAATATCTGCTTGTTGAAACTCTTGCCAAAGTCCGACTAAGCGCATCACCGGTTGTGATAGCCTGCCTGAAAACATTTGAAATGCGACAAGCATACCTATGGTGAAGTTGCTGTTATGCATGACCAGCCATGCACCTACACACAAGATAGCGAGTGTTTGTAATTGGTCTAAGGTATTGGCAGCCGTGTTATAGGTAATGGAGAGTTTGCGGCTATCAAAACTGGCATTGAGGTAAGTGCTTAAGTAATTGCCAAAGGTTTGTTTCAATTGTGGTTCCATCTGTAGCGACTTTACAGTTTCCATGCCGGATACATACTCGGTCAGAAAAGCTTGGTTACGTGCACCCAACATAAACTGGTGATTGAGCTTGGCACGGATAATGGGTGTCACCATAAAACTGATGATGGAGATGAGTGCTAGGCAAGCAACAGCAATGAGCGTCAATTGCCAGCTATACCAGAACATAATGGCAAGAAAGACAATAAGAAAAGGGAAATCAAGCAGTAACGTCACCAAGCCACCCGCTAAGAACTCACGAATGGTTTCTACACCATGTACACGGGCTATGATGACACCGGTGGGTCTGTGATCGTAATAGCGTACTGGCAAATCCAGTAGATGGCTAAATACCTTATGCCCTAACGTGGCATCAATGCGGTTACCGGTATGCAATACCAGGTATTGCCTAACCCAGCCCATGACATTGCTAAAGATTAAAAAGATAAATAACGCAACACCAATCACAATCAAGGTACTGGTGGTGTGATGCACTACGACTTTATCAATCACAATCTGCGTGCAGATAGGTACGGCCAATCCCACCAATTGAATGGCAAGGGAAGCCAGCAACACTTCTGACCAGATCTTTTTATATTTGAGCAACTCAGGAATAAACCAGCGAAAACCAAATTCCTTTTGTGTATTGAGTTGCTTTGCAGCAGTTGATTTAGCGTCTAACCCTGCTTCATCATCCGCCACAGTTTCTGCGGCTTTACGTGCCATGATGAAATAACCTGTCATGCGTTGTTCAGCTTCTGCAATGGTCAGTGCTTGCGGTTGGGCTTGACCGTATTCCAGTAATAAAACACGTTCTTTATCTATGCTTAAGATAAGTGCGAGTGGGTAATGTGTTGTGGGTGTTTCAGCTTCAGTTGCAGCTTCCTCAAGCTGCAGCTTGAGAATAGCTAAACAAGGCAAAGATACTGCTTGAAGTTGCGTGAGTGAGGTTTGTTTGATGGATGTATTAAACCCATAACTTTGCAGTGCGGTTTCTAACTGAACGGAGGTATAAGGCGGAGGGTATTGTTTGGCGGCTAGCTGAGCATCAAATGGGATACGGTTAAGCTGACAAAATGCGTTTAACGCCCAGACGAATTGCTCCAATGCAAGTGGGTATTGTGTAGCCACTTAAAGCCCCTTCTTTTTATTATTGTTTTACTGCTTATTGTTTTACTGTTTATTATTTTTAACAGCTTGTTTTTATAGCACGGGTTTCTTTAGGTTTGCGTGTCTTATGTTTTATACATCTTGCAAACTTGGGCTAAGTTAACGCAAGTAATCAAAATTTACAATCCCTTGTTTATACGGATGTTCAAATTTAATTACGAATTTTACAATTGATAATATAGGTGAATTTCCTAAAAATAAATTCAAACTTGATCTCGTAACTAAGCCATTGCATTTTTGTGTAGCTAAGTTATCGAATGTACTTCGTGCATGGTAATTATTTTGGGCATTCTTCGGCCGATGCCCACAAGTTTTCTAATACGTCTTGTCTGTCTTGTTTGTAGAACTCTTGGTTGCTTGCCACATACACGATAGGTATTCACTATCCCCTATAAAAAAAGCCCTCTTTAGGGCTTCTTTTATTACTTAGTACCGAAAGTTTGCATTATCTGTGGCATCAGTTTTCACTAACTTGGCACAAGTTTGCATTAATCATGGCATTCGACACAACTAAACGTCTAAGTTACCCACACCTAACGCATTGCTTTCAATAAATGCTCTACGTGGTTCTACGTTATCGCCCATTAAAGTGGTAAAGATTTCATCAGCGGCAATTGCATCATCAATCTGTACTTTGAGTAAGCGGCGCACTTTCGGATCCATGGTGGTTTCCCACAATTGCTCTGGGTTCATCTCGCCCAAGCCCTTATAGCGTTGAATATTGAGGCCGTGTTTAGCTTCTGCTAACAACCAGTCTAGCGCTTGTTTAAAGGTAGTCACGGCTTGTTCTTTTTCACCACGTTTAATCATGGCACCAGCGCCTAGCAAATTATTGACCATAGCGGATGCGCGGCTGATTTGACGATAATCGCCACTGCCTAAAAACTCTGCGTCCACAACACAGCTTTGTAGGTTGCCATGCACGTATTTGTTCACTTCTAAACGGTAGCTATTGGTTTCTTGGTCTAACGCAACGATCACTTCTGAACCTGTAGCGCCTAAAATGGGACGCAGTTTTGCTGCTGCTGCTTCTGCATCGGCTTCTGTCGCAATGCTAATCTCGCCTAAGTCTTGCATCGCGCGCAGTACGCTTTCATCGTAAAGCGCAGCAATACGGCGAATCACCGCTTCTGTGAGTACCATTTGCTTGGCAATGGCTGTGAGCGCTTGCTCTTTGATCACTTCTCCATCTGTTTTGGTTAATAACTCTGCATTCTTCAACGCTGATTGCAACAAGTATTCATCCAACTCGTGCTCATCTTTGATGTAACGCTCATCTCGGCCCTGCTTGACTTTATAGAGTGGTGGCTGGGCGATGTAAATATGACCGCGCTCTACCAACTCTGTCATTTGGCGGTAGAAGAAAGTAAGTAATAGCGTACGGATGTGCGCACCATCCACGTCCGCATCGGTCATGATAATAATGCGGTGGTAACGTAGTTTTTCTGCGTTGAAATCGGCCTTACCAATACTGGTGCCCAATGCAGTAATCAGTGTGGCAATCTCTTGTGAGCCAAGCAACTTATCAAAACGTGCTTTTTCCACGTTTAAAATTTTACCCTTCAACGGCAAAATAGCTTGGTTTTTACGGTCACGCCCTTGTTTGGCCGAACCACCCGCAGAGTCACCCTCGACGAGGTAAATTTCGCACAAAGCTGGATCTTTCTCTTGGCAATCGGCCAGTTTACCTGGCAATCCCATGGTATCCATCACGCCTTTACGACGCGTAATCTCACGCGCTTTACGCGCTGCCTCGCGCGCACGTGCGGCTTCTACAATTTTGCCGCAGATAATTTTGGCATCCACTGGGTTTTCTTGTAAAAACTCCGCTAATTTTGCTGCCACCACTTCTTGCACCACAGGCTGTACTTCACTCGAGACCAGTTTATCTTTGGTTTGAGATGAGAATTTAGGATCCGGCACTTTGACAGAAAGCACACAAGTAATACCTTCGCGCATATCGTCGCCGGTGGTTTCTACTTTGGCTTTTTTTGCTAATTCGCTTTGTTCAATATATTGATTCAGTGTGCGTGTCATGGCCGTACGTAAGCCAGTTAAGTGGGTGCCGCCATCACGTTGTGGAATGTTATTGGTAAAGCATTGCACCGTTTCAGAGTAGCTATCGTTCCATTGCATGGCCACTTCTACCGTCATGCCCTCTTTTTCACCGCTGGCATAAAACGTTTTAGGGTGTAGCACCGTTTTACTACGGTTCATGTACTCCACAAAGCCTTTAATGCCGCCAGAATAAGCAAAGTTTTCGGATTTTCCATTGCGCTGATCAATCAACTCAATTTTCACACCATTGTTTAAAAAAGAGAGTTCGCGAATACGTTTGGCTAAAATTTCAAAGTGGTATTCCACCAATACAAACGTTTCTACCGATGCTAAAAAGTGAACTTCTGTTCCCTTTTTCTCGGTTGTCCCTGTGACAACCAAAGGCGCAACGGGCACGCCGCGCTTAAATTCCATTTGGTGTACTTTACCTTTGCGGTAAATTTTTAAGCGTAACCAATCTGATAGCGCATTGACCACAGAAACACCCACGCCATGTAAACCGCCGGACACTTTGTAAGAGTTTTGGTCAAATTTTCCGCCAGCATGTAATTCCGTCATCACGATTTCTGCTGCCGAACGCTTAGGTTCGTGTTTATCATCGTCTTTAATGTCCGTTGGAATACCACGGCCATTATCAGAAACACTGATGGAATTATCTGGATGGATGATGACTTTAATATCATCACAATGGCCTGCTAATGCTTCGTCAATCGCGTTATCCAATACCTCAAACACCATGTGGTGTAGTCCGGAACCGTCGGAAGTATCGCCAATGTACATACCTGGGCGTTTACGTACTGCGTCTAGACCTTCTAAGATTTTAATACTGTCTGAGTTATACTCTTGTTGCTCTGCCATAGGACCTTCTTAATGAATTGCTAGGTGTTAATTAAATGAATGGATTAAATACGCATCGGCATGACCACGTATTTATAATTTTCATCATGCAAAGTGGTGATTAAACAACTGCTATTGGCATCTGCAAAGGAGAACACAATATCATCATCTGCGACATTATTCAGCACATCGATCAAGTATGTCACATTAAATCCAATGTCCAATGTATCTTTGCCGTAGTCAATATCCAGTTCCTCTTCGGCTTCTTCTTGTTCCGTATTGGTGCTAATCAGCTTTAGATGATTTGGACTGAGCACCATGCGAATACCACGGTATTTTTCATTAGATAAAATAGATGCACGTTGCATGGCCGTTAACACAGCTAAGCGGTTAACGGTGAAGGTGTTTTGGTGCCCTTGTGGGATTACGCGGTTGTAATCGGGGAATTTCCCATCAATCACTTTTGAAATTAACTTGATTTCACCAAACGCAAAATTCACTTGGCCATTAGCAATCTCTATGCTGATTTCTTCATCGCTATCGTTCAATAATTTAATCAGTTCTAGCACAGTTTTACGCGGCAGAATCACTTCTGTTTTTTCGTAACTTTGCGCTAGAGTGGTAGAGGTATAGCTTAAACGGTGGCCATCGGTACCCACAATATTCAACTGTTGGCCATTCACCTCTAACAACAAACCGTTTAAGTAATAACGGATATCTTGTTGTGCCATGGCAAATTCCACTTGTTTCAATAGTTTTTTAAACGCCAATTGAGACAATGTGAGTTGGATATGTTGTCCTGCTGCCTTGGTCATCACCGGATAATCGGTTGCCGGTAACGTTTGCAAATTGAATCGGCTTTTTCCAGCTTTTAATAAAATACGGCTATCTTTGCTAGTTAAATCAATTTCTGAGGAGTCTGGCAGAGAACGGCAAATATCTAATAGTTTTTTAGCTGAGATAGTGGTCGATAAATCTCCACTAGAAGCATTTTCTATCGTCAGTGAAATTTGCATTTCCAGATCGGTTGCCGTGAGTTGGATTTTATTATTCTTAGCTTCTAACAATAAGTTAGAAAGGATAGGTAACGTATGACGTCTTTCAACAATACCAGTCACGTTCGTTAATGGCTTTAATAACACTTCTCTGTTTATTTTAATTTGCATAATGTTACCTAATTTATTTTTTATCTAATTAATAATTTAATATATAAATAAAACAATAGTAATAATAATGATGACTAAATCTGTTGATAGCTTTTATTTATCAATATAATCAATCAATTAAACCATATTAACCTTGTGTAAAACTGTTCATATTGCTGTGCATCATTTGTGTATTAAATTTTACTTTTTGTAAATTCAAGACTTATACATATTTTATACACAACACATTTCACTACTTATCCACAACCCTACCTACCCTTTAATCGCGTATGACTTGCGTTAAAAAACCAATATCACGCGCAATAGTTTGGTCATTTAAGCGTAACTGTTCTACTTCTTCACATGCGTGCATCACCGTGGTGTGGTGACGGCTACCAAAGGCTTCACCAATTTCTGGAAAACTATGATTGGTAAGCTCACGCGCCAAGCTCATGGCAATTTGTCTGGGTCTGGCGAAATTACGTGCGCGTTTTTTACTATACATTTCGCTCACTTTAATTTTGTAATAATCCGCAACGGTTTTTTGGATATTCTCAATCGTAATTTGACGACCACGTACCGCAATCAGGTCACGTAAGGCGTCTTTGGCCAAATGAATATCAATGGGATGCCCGGTAAAATTAGCCATGGCAATAATACGATTGAGCGCACCTTCCAGCTCTCGCACACTGGAGCGAATCTGTTTTGCGACAAAAAACGCCACATCTTCATGCAGATGGATATTAACGCTTTCAGCCTTTTTAAGCAAAATTGCCACGCGCATTTCAAGTTCCGGCGGCTCAATGGCAACAGTTAATCCCCAGCTGAATCGAGTGCGTAAACGTTCATCTACATCGATGATTTCTTTCGGGTAAGTATCGCAAGTAATCACGATTTGTTTCTTTTCTTCGATCAATGTATTAAACGCGTAAAAGAACTCTTCTTGCGTACGTGTTTTTTTGGCAAAAAACTGAATATCATCAATCAACAACAAATCTAGAGAATGGTACTGCTGCTTGAACTCATCAAAGGCTTTGTTCTCATAAGCTTTGACGACATCTGACACATAGCGTTCAGCATGGAGGTAACGAATGTTAGCATTGGGCTTCTCTTTTTTTAGCTGGTTGCCAATGGCTTGTAATAGATGCGTTTTACCTAACCCCACCCCGCCATATATAAATAAAGGGTTATAAGCTTGCCCGGGATTGTCTGCTACCTGAATGGCTGCTGCACGTGCTAGCTGATTGGCGCGACCGGTCACATAGTTATCAAAGTTAAACGCTAAATTTAAACCGGAGGCACGCTCATTGGATCTGCGCTCATTGCTGCTCCGTTGTTGATTGAGTTTCGGTAACGCTTCTTGTGCATGGGCCACAGACATGGATTTTGTATGAATAATATCCGTTGATGGTGCATCGGAGTGGATAGATTTACTCGCACTTTTGATAGGCTTGGTAGGCGTCTGATCGCCATTGTGGACGTCTAATTCGATATGAATATTATCAGGGAGTAGCTCTTCAGCCAGCGTCTGGATTTTGGAATAAAACTTATCTTTGATCCATTGCTGTACAAAACGATTGGGCGCCAACAGGCGAATAGCATCCGGTTGCACATCCACTTTTAATGGTTTTATCCAGGTATTGAATTGTTGCGGCGACAACTCTTTCTCAAACCGCAGCAAGCAAGTAGACCAAAAATTATCCATGAATACCCAAAAATTAAAAAAGCGAATGAATTCAAGACGATGAATTATTATCTCAATAGAAAAATCACCTAACCATTTGATTTAATTAAAAAATTGGTTTATTATGCGTGGTGATTTGCATATGGGATTTTAGCGCGTTTATGCAGACTTATCCACAGCTTGTGCCAAATAAATATATCCTCCAAATAAATAAAAAAATCATTGACATACATAAGTGAAATGGGGTCTAATACACGGCTTTGTAAAACACGTCAAACAAATGCCATCAGTGGCTTGGAGATTTAAATGAAACGTACCTATCAACCATCTAAAACACGTCGTGCACGT
>Ga0066421_1000184_pt1 | contig 13617 bp, 12 predicted proteins | sample LakWasMet31_HOW6_2_FD_59548 | JGI IMG/M metagenome (GOLD analysis project Ga0066421, IMG submission 59548) | Freshwater sediment methanotrophic microbial communities from Lake Washington under simulated oxygen tension - Sediment Metagenome 31_HOW6 | ecosystem: Environmental > Aquatic >... | reverse complement strand
GATTAACCGTTCGTCCTGAGCCAGTCGAAGGATGAAGGGTTAAGCCGCTCATGGTTCGACGAGCTCACCACGAACGGCTTAACTTAATGGCATTACCTACTAGGGGATTAATTTTTTGTTATGGCGGTGTTGGTCGGCGCCGCCAGCATGCCGAAGCTGGCCGTCAGCAATTGGACGAGTTCGGACTGGCGGTGAGTACCGGTTTTTGCCAGTACCTGTTTTAGCTGAGTTTTTACCGTATTGTTGCTGATGCCGCGTGTTTGGGCATAATCGGTTAAGGTTTGTCCGCACAGCAAGGCCATGGCGAGTTTCGTTTCCGACGGAGAAAGCCCGTAGCATTGAATCAATAAGCTGTCGTCCAGTTCCAACGGCCTGTCAGGATCGTGGAGATATAAGGCAGCGGCTGGCCTAGCGCCGAAAAAAGGCAGATGTTGGTTTTGCAGCGATACCACGATTGCCGACAATGGGCGGCTTGACGCGTGGCGTTGCAAACTCATCGCATGGCTTTGCCCCAGCTCTATGGCCTTGCCGATTAACTGGCGCAAGGCGCGGGTTTCACTTGCATTACCCGCCATGCAGCGGCCCGCGGCATTCAGCGAAAAGCCTTCCGCGGAACTGATTAAGGTGTCAGCCTGGCGATTGCTGAATATGGCCTGGCCGCACTGATCGAACAAGACTAAGCCGATTGGCAGGCGATTCAAGAGTTCGGTGTCGGTCGCGAGTGCGCCTTTAAGGTCGTACAGTTGTTTGTGAACCAGGCATGAGCGGCGCAAATGCGGCACAAAACGGGCGAACAAGGCTGTTTCGTCGGCAGAAAACGGTTGCGGCTTGGCTCTGAAAATCGACAGACGCACCGCCAGCGTATCCTGCTTGAGAAGGTGCCCGACCATGGCATGAAAATAACCCTGGGGTTTAAGCCAATCGTTATACCATTCGGTTCTGACCAACTCCCGCGCCGGAAACAGGCGATCAGTCGTGACTAATTTACCTTCGGCTAAATGCCTGGAGTTTTCGAACCAGACATTGACCTTGGAATAATAGCGGTCGTAAGACGCGCCGGCTTCGGGGGCGATACGGACGGATTGAATAAAGGAAATATCGTCGCTATGGCAAATGGAACTGCGGCTGGCAAAATCCACCAGATATAGCGCTGTCCCCCGGCTACCGAAAACATCGGACAATTGCTCCAGAAAAACCGGCCATAGCTCGGGCATGACGCTCGCGTCGTAGATTTTTCCGATTAAATCGTCATATTGGCTTTCGTTCATACATCGTTAGCGTATATGTTTAGCGAAGACGGGTTGTTGCGCATCTGCCGGCAAGAAAATTGCGCTATCGTTGACAATAGGGTTTTTCCTCGGGATTGTCGAGTCTCGATCGCTCAGGCCAAAAAGCAGCGGCCGAATGCCAGCAGCATACGGGGATTCCCCTTGAAGCGAATTTTCCGTTGAATCAATGCCCAGGCCAGATGCTTTTCCTTAGCCAGAAATGCCAACCAGGTTTTGCCGTCCGCATGCAGCTGAAAATCGGGCCGGCCGCGGTGTCCAGGCAAGACTTCAAGCTGTTGATCGCGAATAATCACGGTGGCCTCGATGTTTTCGGCGCCGGTGAAGGTGAAGTGATAGCTGGCATTCAAATCTGAAGATTTTCCCTTTTGGAAAACATAAGGGAGCCCGTTCAGAAAGGCTTGCACCGAGGTTGGCCTCAGGCTGTTTTTGACTGGTTTGACATGCTTGTGCGGAAAACGGCGGGCGACATGCTCCGCCGCGTCGGATTTTGGCACCACGTAGACGGTTTCCCGCTTGTCCTGCAACTGCCGTACCACGTGCTTGATAAAGCCCTTCTTGTCGTTCAGAAAAGGACCGATCACGTCATCGCCCGCCGGACACACCGCCAGACAATAGGCCGCCTTGTAATTGGCGCCGAACGACAGGCTTTGCCACATTGACACCGACTCGGCATCCGCGACCTTTTGCCGATAACGCTTAGCATTGCCGCTGGCAGCCACCGTTTCGACCCAGTCGGTGAAGCCGCCCATGAACTCGCGGTAGTTATGGGTATAACAGGCGGAAAAGTCGAAATAGCCATCCGCTGCGATCGCCCCCACCGGACAGGCGGCGACGCAGAGCTTGCATTCCAGGCAAGGGTTGTAATCGATCGGCCGCGATTCTTCGTCGATTTCGGCATCCAGAATGATGGTGCCGAGCAGGATGAAGTTACCGAAAACGGGATGAATGACATTGCGATGAAGGCCGATACGCCCCAAACCCGCCGCCTCGGCGACCGGTTTGTGCGAGACCAGCCACATTTTATTGGGCCAGCGCTCGGTCTCCATCGGAAACCCCATCGCGGGATTGATCGCATGGATGCCCTGTTGCTCCAGAGTTTTGACGATGCGTCTGGCGATGTCATTGACCTCGTCGCCGCTATGGTGAAATTCCAGATTCGCGACGGAACGGGCGGGGCTGCGGATGTTTTCCCGGTTCATGCGGCAGACGAAGCTCAACAAGGTCTTCGCCTGCGGAAAGACTTGCAGGATGTCCACCCGTTGCCCGTCCAGTTCCGTTCGATTGAGGCTGACGCAACCGACATCATCCGCGCCGGCTTCCAGCGCTAATTGCCGCAACCATGATGCCGCCAGAATTTGTTTATCCGCTATTAACTTTGGAGAAATGGCTTCGCGGTAACGAAGCACTGTGGGGTGTTCATCGAATTTCATTTTTTATCCTCCATTAGCTGTATATACACGTTTATTGGCCTAGTTTTCCCTTCGCATCGCGCTGCTTGCAGGGATGAAACAACATTCGCATCGTCTATCTAAACCCAAACTGCAAACATGCGCCCATGTTCCGAAATTGCCGATATTAAAGTGTAGTTACACCTATTAATGCAAAAAAATTACCTCTGGGCTGCCGCTACCAGAGCCGACAGACCTTCCAACAAATCAGTCATATGCTCGGGGCCCATCTTCTCCCTGATCTTGGCTTGCGCCTGCTCCCATAGCGGATAGGCTTTGGTCAGCACGGCCAATCCGGCTTCGGTAATGGTGACCATCCGCGTACGCCTGTCGTCGCCCGAACCGACATTGACCAACCCCTGTTTGCCCAGAATTTCCAGATTGCGGGTCAAGGTCGTGCGGTCCATCACCACGGATTCGGCTAGCTTGGTCACCAGTACCGGACCGCTCAATTTTACCGCCACCAACAGCGAATACTGGGTGCCCCTGATGCCGACCGGCCGTAACATCTCGTCGTAAAACTGGCTCACGGCCCGGCTCGCCTTGCGGAGGTTAAAGCCGGTACAATCCGCGCACGAGCTGTAATCCGGTGTTTCAATGGACGAGCAGTGTGAGTTTGGCAATTTACAGAACCTAGGCGAATAAAAATTTACAAAGGAGTATATACACATATTAATGTGTGTCAATATTCCCCAAGTGTCTCGGCATATTTCAGATTACAAATATTTTTTTGTAAGGTTTCACACTCTTCCGACGACTCACCGCATATAGTCGAGATTTTCCATGCTCACATGCATCTTATTCATCAGCGTTTGCTTTCTGGCCTATGCCAACGGCGCCAACGATAACTTCAAGGGCGTGGCGAGTTTGTTTGGCAGCGGCACCGCCAATTTCCGGCAGGCGCTGAGTTGGGCGACGCTGGCGACATTTGCGGGTTCGATTACCGCGCTGTTTTTAGCTCAGACTTTGCTGGTCAAGTTTTCCGGCAAAGGCTTGGCCCCGGACGAACTGATACACTCGCTGCCGTTCATGATTGCGGTTGCAGGCGGTGCCGGTATCACCGTGATTCTGGCGACGCGTTACGGCTTCCCGATTTCCACAACCCACGCCTTATTGGGCGCCATGGCCGGCAGCACCTGGTTGTCGTCGACATCCGGCAATATCAGCCTGGCGCCTTTGCTGAACAACTTTGTACTGCCATTACTATTGAGTCCGTTTGTGGCGTTACTGTCCGCCGGCCTTTTGTATTGGGCTATGAACCTGTGGTTTAGTCGCCGGCGAATCGAGAACGACTTGTGTTTATGCGTTGAAAACCCGGAAAATCTGGCTCTGGCCGCTGACGCCAATATGATGATGGCAATCGAATCGGCCGCCACCCTTCCCTCTCTAAGCCTTGATCGTCAAGAGGCTTGCGCCGAGCGAAAAGCTAGCCAGATTTTGGGTTTTAATCTTGAGCGCCTGCGCGACGGACTGCATTTTTGCAGCGCCGGCGCGGTCTGCTTTGCTCGCGGACTGAACGACACGCCGAAAATTGCCGCCTTGTTGTTGCTGGCCCCCGGTTTTGATCTGCAATGGGTCATCATTACGGTAGCCTTGGCCATGTTACTGGGTGGCGTATTCAACGCTCGGCGGGTGGCGGAAACCATGAGTCATAAAATAACAAGCATCACGCACGAACAGGGTTTATCGGCCAATCTGGTGACTGCGCTGCTGGTGATTTTTGCCAGCAAGCTCGGGATACCTGTATCCACCACCCATGTTTCGGTGGGCTCATTGTTCGGTATCGGTCTGGTCGGCGGCAAGGCCAATAGCGGCGTGATCGCATCCATTGCCTTATCCTGGCTGTTAACCTTACCCTGCGCGGCTGTTTGTTCGGCTGCAATCTCACTCTACCTTGGCGCCTATCTTCAATAATAAAAATACGAGACATCTCATGACGACCAGTATCGAAATCAGCGAATCGGTCCGCCATTACTATGGCCAGGTTTTGCAATCGAGCGACGACCTGAAAACCAGCGCCTGTTGCAGCATCGACGCCATGCCGAGCTATTTAAAAGCGCTACTGGCAGGATTGCACCCGGAAGTACTGGAACGTTTTTACGGCTGCGGTTCCCCCTTGCCGCCGGCCCTGGAAGGTAAGACCGTGCTGGATTTGGGCTGCGGCACCGGCCGAGACTGCTATCTGCTGTCGAAACTGGTCGGACCGACAGGCCGGGTGATCGGCGTCGATATGACGCCGGAGCAACTGGAGGTGGCCGTACGCCATCGCGACTGGCATGCCGAACGCTTTGGTTACGCCAATATCGAGTTTCTGCATGGCCATATCGAAAATCTAGCCACGGTGGGTATCGCTGACGACTGCATGGATGCAGGAGGTAGGGCAATGCAGGGAGCAATTGCCGATAACAGTATCGACGTGGTGGTGTCCAACTGCGTCATCAACCTGTCGGCGGAAAAGCCTCGCGTATTGGCGGAAATCTTCCGGGTGTTGAAACCGGGCGGCGAATTGTATTTTTCCGACGTGTTCGCCGACCGCCGCATACCACCCGAACTTCGCCACGACCCGGTTTTACTCGGCGAATGTCTGGGCGGCGCACTTTATTGGGAAGATTTTCGGCGCATTTTGCACGATCTGGGTTGCCCCGACGTACGCGCGGTCAAGCAAAACGCCATCAGCCTCGACAACCCGGAAGTATTCGCCAAAATCGGCATGATCAAGTTCGGCTCGGTCACGGTGCGCGCCTTCAAGATGCCGCTGGAAGACCGCTGCGAGGATTATGGTCAAGTCGCAGTCTATCTGGGCACTATCGACCAACACCCGCACAGCTTCGATCTGGACGATCATCATCATTTCGAAACCGGCCGGCCGTTAAGAGTATGTGGCAACACCGCCGACATGTTGGCTCTCAGCCGCTATGGCGATCACTTTCAGGTTTTGGGCGATAAATCGCATCATTTCGGCTTATTCGATTGCGCGCCCGGACCTAACAGCGAAACCGCCAAGGCAGACAGCGCATGTTGCTAAATCCCGAGGCGAAAGCATCCGGCGATCAGTTGACCGAAACCCTATTAGCGGAACATCGTCCGGTGCTGTTTCGCTATGCCCTGCTGCAACTGCGCGATAACGAACTGGCCGATGATGCAGTGCAGGAGACTTTGCTGGCAGCCTGGCAATCATCAGCAAACTTCGAAGGCAAAGCCGGGTTACGCACCTGGCTGATCGGCATTTTGAAGCACAAGATTGCCGACCACTGGCGGCGAAGCAGCCGTGAAGTCACTACCACTGATTTCGATCAAATCGATAACGACGCAGATGAAGCCGATGAGGACGCGTTTTTCATGAGTAACGGTCATTGGAATGGCGGCCCTACGACCTGGAACGATCCCGAAGTGGCGCTCAAGCAACTGGAATTCTGGGCCATCTACGAAACCTGTCAAAACAATCTACCGCCGAAAATGGCCAAGGTATTCATGTTACGCGAGCTGGTTGGCCTGGAAGCCGAGGAAGTGTGCCGCGAAACCGGCTTAAGCGACGCCAATTACTGGGTCACGATGCACCGCGCCCGATTGCGGTTACGAGAGTGCCTGGAAATCCGCTGGTTCAATCAACCAAAAGCAAAAAAGGAGAATCGTCATGCGTAGTTGTCGCGATATTACAGCCCTGGTATCACAGGGTTTGGACAAACAGCTCAGTTTAGGCGAACGCCTGACGATCGGGGTGCATGTGATGATGTGCTCTCGCTGCCGTAACTTCCAGAGCCAAACCCAGTTTATCCGGAAAGCCGCGCATCGCTATACCGAGCAATTGCAAAATCGCTTAGGCAAAAACCCCTGAGGCACGGCACAAATGCTCAACCCTGTAATTTCCAATCTACGTTCGGCATTGCATGCCTATAGTTTTACGAATGCCGGAGCGCCAAATCCAGTCAGAGTAATTGTTCGCCTTCGACGTTATTTTATGAAATAAAAATAATCGGCTGGTATCGGCCAACTCCTGCCATTCGTTAATGGCCAGAATCAGCTAAATGAACGTCAGCAATACATCAGATTGCCGACGTTCCCTTAAGCGATGATCTCCCTCAATGGTCAAAACTGCCAGCCATGTTCGGCGCTTGCGTCATTTCCCCCAAGTGGCTGTTTTCGGGAATAGAGTCGGGGTCAATACCCAGTTCCATTATTGCAGCAATCTTCGCTTCAAGAATTATTTTTTCAATGAGGCCAAAAGACTTATCCGTCAATGGTTCTTTCGTCTTAAGCTTATCAACGAATAGATCTATATCTGGGAATGAGGCTTTATATGAGCGGTATTCCCTTAACAGAGCCCGCCTTTTACGTTTAAGTGACAACCGTGTGCGCATGGATATTTTCTTGTCTTCCAATTGATTGCGAATTAGTGTGACAGCTAAAAGCGTGTCAGTACGCGTGTAAGCCCGTATGCTCGTTGAGCGAAGCGACGATATCAATTCCGTAAGCTTACAGAAAGCTTGGGTCCAGGCTACACGTTCTTCAAAAGGTACTTCAGATCCAGAAAATTGCTGGTCGCGTTCATATGATTGCTGCACTATTTCTATGTGATTCGATAGATAGATTTTATTGGCAAAAGACAGAAATCTGTCAACAAGGTCGTGTTTACCAGAGTAGCCAGCTAGATTTGCAGACTGGATAATATTCTCGTAAATATGTTGCGACTCCTTCAGGCATGCTATCGATATCTCAGCGATATTAGACATGAGACATGCTTCAAATTCCTCTTTTTGACGAATAGTGACTTCAGAATCTTGCCGTTGCCTTACGAACACAGGTAATACTTCTTTTCGCTCCCAAAAGCGAAAATTGCTCAACTCACCTTCAATATGCCGAAATTTCGATAGATCAACGAATGCATCCGGCACCTCTTTCAGCAGGCTTGCGCTTTCGTCAAGATGGTTAGGAGACACGCTTTGAATACTCCTTTGTTTCTCGAATAGTGGGACGCCTAGAGCATCGAAGTACATCGCTACCAGTTCTGAACAAAATACTCCTGTATGGCTCGATGCATCTATTCTGCTTTCAGTAAGCCTGATCAATTTTTCTGTGAAATCCTTGAAATTATCAGGAAGATCAACCGGCTTGATAAGCCTAGAAAGAATGGAATACCGGCGATGAAGAACCTTCGCCTGCAGTTCTGACGCAGCCTGATAAAGTTGCTCAGAACTCTTGTTTTCGATTTCGGGATGCCGAAGCAGCTTATAAGTCAAAGGGCTATTGGGAATAGAATACACAGTGATGGTTCTGAATTCTTCGACTGAAAGAAAAACCAAAGGCAGATGCGTAAAACCAACACCAAAACCATCTGCTTCAACAAGAAATGGCCATGGTGAATTTTCAACTGGAAGAAAAATGGCAGCATGGGAAAACTCCCCTCTAGTGGCTTTCGCGATGAAAGTCGAATGAGCGGCACGTCCGCGAGTCAGCAAAACATCGCCTGGCCGGATCTTGTCTAACTTCAGGAAAGGCGAAAGGGATTGGAGTTTCTTCGGATTAAGCTTTTCGCTCTCTGCTGACAAGAATATCTCCTCGCTCGTAGCTAGGGTCATTTGGCTTCCGCTTCTGGATTTCATCTCTTTCTCTTTTAACCTCGGTATGTCTATAGAATCAAAGAAAGCCACCATCGGCGAATGGCCAGTATTAGTCAAGCCGAATGACATCTAAGGCTGAGAAGCCAAATATCACAGCGAGTTGACGAGCGGCGGCTCCATCACGGGTAGTTGCCCTTCAATGACGTCGATGGTCGAACTGAGGCTATTAACCATCAAAAACACGAGTTTTCCCCACTCAAAGTTATCAGCGTATTTCTCCCAAACGCTTCTTCGCCCAAGCCATTTGTAAGGAACGCCCGCCAGTCACGACTCATCCGATAGAAAGGCAAGATGGCTTGTCTTGTTCGTTTTATCATTGGCGGGAAAATCGTGGCGTTATCCCCCTGCAGCAAAATTTGGACAACCGACTATGGCAACTCTCTCATATCCTTCCCATGTTAGCGCCAAGAGACCATTCATCAATAATCGCCTGTTGCTTTGCTTGGCGATTTTGATGCTGCATCACGCGGCGGTTGCCGATAACAAGCTGCCTATCGGCGAATTCAGCCGCAATCGCCTGGATGGTTGGGAACATAAAAACTTCAAGGGCGAAACCCGATACCGTTTGCAATCACTCGATGGCGTGACGGTATTGGCTGCCGATAGTCATGCCGCCGGTTCAGGCATGTTCAAAGAGCAAGCGGTCGATCTGGAACAAACGCCGTTCCTGAACTGGTCGTGGCGAATCGGCAATCGTTTGACCGGCTTGAATGAACAAAGCAAGGCCGGCGACGATTACGCAGCGCGGGTGTATGTGGTTGTCAAAGGCGGCTTGGCGTTCTGGCAAACCAAAGCCATCAATTACGTATGGGCCGGCAACACTAAAAAAGACAGCGTCTGGCCCAATGCCTTTGCCGGCGATCATGCGATGATGCTGGCCTTGCATGGCCCGGAAGCGTCGTTGAACGTTTGGCAAACCGAAAAGCGCAACATCAGGGCCGATTTCAAGCAATTATTCGGCGAAGACATCCACAGTATCGACGCCGTGGCAATCATGACCGATACCGACAACAGTGGCGGCCAAACCGCTGCCGTTTATGGCGACATCTGGTTTTCCAAGGATTAAGCTAAAAAATCAGTTACTCATTCCCAACCCCGTTCGCGCTGAGCTCAGTCGAAGGGTGAGCCGGAGTTGGAAGGCTCACCAAATGAGTAGGCGTGTGAAAACCGCTCCTGCTTCGACTGGGCGGTTTCCACTCGCGCCAACTGACTTTTTAGGATACAGCATGCACAACAGCAAACCCTTACTGGCTAACAGCGACTTTCCGGCCATATTCCGTATGCCGCTAATCAACCTGGGCTATCGGCGCAATCTGAGTTGTGTGCTTTGTCATGTCAACGCCGGACCTACCCTACGAAGAATTAGAGGCTATTGAGCTAAGATAGGGTTGCTAGACTTATGGAAAACATTTTTCTATGTCTAACCCAAAATATACAAAAAACGGAAGAGAATTGGGTGGTGTGTCTATATTGGAGATAGTGGCAAGTCGCACAATTGTCCAAAGATATCCAGGATTGTTTTTCTTCACATTGTGAAGTTTTGAAGCACCAACACAACCGTAAGCCATTGATTTAATGGTCGGAGTGAGAGGATTCGAACCTCCGGCCCCTGCCTCCCGAAGGCAGTACTCTACCAAGCTGAGCTACACTCCGATGAATTACCGATACGCGGTAATTAGCATGTATTTTAACAAACCGATTTTTGACAAGCATGCAGTTTTTGCCGGCAAATCAGTGCGCATCAGCACTCGCTTGATTATCCAAACCCAAGCACCGCTCTAATTTGCCGAACACATCCACACTACGTTACGCTTGAGCAATCCTGTTGCCGACAATTTCATCGCCTTGAGCATTTTCTCATCGATACGCCTTCGCAATCCCCGCTCCGGCTTTTTTCTGGAAGCCGGGGCGGCTATTCTGTTTTTCGGCGCCCTCGCCCAACAGCCTGATCTTCATCATGCCGCCTCAACCGCGCTCGCTGAACTGGCTGCCCAGGGGTTTAGCGTTCCCGGCGAGGACGATCCGGTACGGGTTTTTCCGGCGCTGACCGGCGGCGATTTCAGCCGCCGGCATGCCGGCGGCTGGCGGCCGGGCAGCATTTATCTGCGCCGGCAGCCGCAAGGTGGATTAAGCGAAGCGGTTTACCTGCGCCACGAGCTGTTTCACGAAGCCAGCCATCGCAGTTGCGGCGGCCGTCTATCGAGCTGGGCGGAGGAAGCGGCGGCGATGCATTTCAGCGGCGAGCTGGCGGGACAGGAACCCGGCGCATGGCCCGGAGATGCGGAGTTGCAAGGGCTTAAAGCCCGCATCCGCCAGGGTGCAGAGCTGGACGGCAACGACCGGGCATTACTGGGACGGTTAGTGATCAATGCCGGCTGGCCCGGCGAGCCGTGCGCATTGTCGCCCAAGCTAAGCGCACTGCTGGGGGCGGCGTTTGAGGAAGCCGGCTCTAGCGGCTATCTGCTGATGAGCCTGTCATCCGGCCGGATACTGGAAAGCGGAGGCGATATAGACAGCCGCTTGCCGCCCGGCTCCTTACTGAAAATCCCTTACGCGGCGGCGCTGAATCAGGCCAATCCCGAGGTGTTGGCCGTGGAATTGTCGGCCAGCGATACCGACAAACTGCTGCAACGCCGCGAACACTTCCAGCCTGAACGTTACCGCTTGCTGTTGTCCTCCATCAAGGCACAAGGCTTAGCTCAAACGCCTGACCAAACTCAGGATTGGCGATCTTATCTGGGCGAACGCGACACTGCCGGCGATTTCGCGCTACAAGCCAGCTTGCCGGAACTGGCCTTGGCCATGCGGGCGGCATTGCTGTCGCAACCGGCTTATTTCCGAGGCTTGACGCAGAACGGCGTAGCGCCGAGCTCAACGCTGGCCGGCCAGAGCGAGGCGGATAAAAAACCGTTACGGCAACTACAAGCACTGGCGAAAACCGGCACGGTATCGGCCGGCAACGGTCAGCCCTTGGTCGGGCATTTGCTGGTGGCCTGGCCGGCCGCGCATCCGGTTTTTCTGGCGCTGTTCCGGCAGCGCGGCGTCAACGGCGCATCAGTGCTACCGAAAGCCGCGGCGTTGCTGAAAACCTGGCAACAAACCTACCCTCCCCGCTTCGCCGCCGTTCGCGTCCGCTTACTAGCTCCGACCAACCCCGCCAGCTGGGAGGCTCAGGCCGATTGTCCGGAAGTCGCCGTGCAGACCGGCCGCTTCACGACTTGCGGGCAATTCCGCATCGTTTCCTCGGCCCGCGGCAGCCGCTCCGAACGCTTGGTTCGCGGCGTTGTTCATCAAACGAACGACGGACCGGCGGTACTGGAAACCGACGTCGATAGCTATGTCGATGCGGTACTGGCCGCCGAGGCGCAGACCCTGACCGGCAGCGCCCGCGAGGCGATGCGGGCGGTGATCGCCTGGAACGGCAGCCACGGCAGCCATCGCCATGCCGATTCCCAATCGCTGTGCGACACCACGCATTGCATGGTGTTTCTCGGCCAGCTTCCCGGCGACAAGCCGCGCCACAGCGGTCGCGTCGATATTGAATTACTGCAATGGCTGGATAAGCTGGCGTCCGAAAAAAGCCTGAACTGGCTACCCTTCGCCAACGGCGGCGATCAACGCTGGCAACGGCAAATCGCCGGCAACGAGTTGAACGGACGATTTGCCGAACCCCGGATTCTGGATATTCGCCGCGAGCGCCGTAAGGACGGCGAATTGTTTATCCATCTGTATTATCCCGACAGCGAGGAAACCATCGGCTGCGAGGTTTTCCGCAACACCCTGAAACTACCCTCCTGTCCGGACCTGGTCAACGCCATCTCCGATGGACAAACCTGGCAATTTCAGGGCATCGGCGCCGGACATGGCTTGGGCCTGTCCATCCTCCGCGCCCAGGCCTTGGCCGAGGGCGGCCGCAGTGCCGAGCAAATTTTGCGGGATGCTTATGGCGGCCAGGAATGACCGCGCCATGCCCAAACGCTGTGAAATTCAATGCAGCCCCCCGGTCGCGAAACCAAAGCCCGTTTAACTTTATCGTTTATCAATCGCCCAAGCTCTAATACTGCATCGCCAGATTTCTGAGTGCTCCAGGCGGGTTAGGCGGCTTTCTCAACTGCCGGTTTTCTTCGATGATTTTCCTAATCAGCGCTTCGGCGCCATCCAGCTGATGATCGTAGACTTCGGTTTTATAGGCCGTGGCCGGTGTAGTGGTCAAAGGCTGCAATACCGAACGGCCTGGGCGGCTGGTGTCTATCTTCACCAGCGCCGACAGACCCGGCCGCAAGGGATGGGCCTGTAACTCCTCGGCTTTCAAGCCGATCCGCACCGGCACCCGTTCGACGATGTGAATATAGTTGCCGGTGGCGTTATCGGGCGGCATCAGGCCGAACACACTGCCGGTGCCGGGCGCCAAGCCTTGTACTTCGCCGTGATAAATTACCTGTGAACCGTACAGATCGACCGTGATTTCCACCGGCTGACCGGGCTGCACCTCGGCCAGTTCGTCTTCCAGGAAGTTGGCTTCCACCCACAGATAATCCAGCGGCACGATAGCCATTAACGGCGTCTCCGGCTTAACCTGTTCGCCGGGCTGAATGCCGCGTTTGGCAACATAACCCGATACCGGCGCGACGATTTGCAGGCGGGCATTATCCAGATAAGCCTGCTTCAATGCGGCTGCCGCCTGCAATACCTTGGGGTTATCGGCCGGGCTGGTGTTTTGGATCAAAGCTTCGGCGCCGCCCAGTTCGGCGCGGATTTGCCGCACGTCTGCGTCCTGCTCGCGCACCTGAAACTCGCTGTCTTCGATCTGTTGCGCCGATACCGCGCCGTCGGCGGCCACGCTGCGATAACGCAGCAAGTCGTGCTGGCTACGATTCAGGATGGCTTCCTTGGCGGCCAGTTTTTGGCGTAACACCTCGGCCTGGCTGAACAGGGTCTCGATTTGCCGAACGCTGTCGGCCAGATTAGCCACGGCCCGCTCCAATGCCACTTGCGATTGCAAACCGTCCAGCCTTACCAACACCTCGCCCTGCTGCACATATTGGGTGTTATCGACTTTGACATCCACCACGGTACCGCTGGTTTGCGCCTTCAAGGTAGCCAGGTTGCCGGTCACGTAAGCATCGTTGGTGACAACAAAACGGCTGGCGAAACTCCACCAGTACAACAGATAGATCAGGCCAATTAATAGCGCGATACCGGTCACCCATAGCAAGCGGTAACCGCGATGTTGCTGGCGTTGCTGAAAGCCGAAATGGCGCA
>Ga0066421_1000175_pt1 | contig 14072 bp, 16 predicted proteins | sample LakWasMet31_HOW6_2_FD_59548 | JGI IMG/M metagenome (GOLD analysis project Ga0066421, IMG submission 59548) | Freshwater sediment methanotrophic microbial communities from Lake Washington under simulated oxygen tension - Sediment Metagenome 31_HOW6 | ecosystem: Environmental > Aquatic >... | reverse complement strand
CACGTGCCAGAATTCGCCGGCGATGTTGTATTCGCCGACCAGATTCACGTCGTGGATTTTGAACCCGGGCCGTTCCAGACCGGGCGGCAAAGGGTCGGGATCGCGGGTGCCGATCACATGTTGGACCATCGCATCGCCGGCGATTCGGTTGCCGAGATTCTTGGTGCCGTAAAAGCCGGCGCAGTCGATCGGAATGACCGGAACGCCCCAGCGCTCGCTCGCCGACTTGCACACCGCGTTCAGATCGTCGCCGACCAGGGCCGGCACGCAAGTGTTGTAAACGAACACCGCCGGGGGATTGTAGCTGTCGATCGCTTGTTTGATCGCGTGGAATAGGCGCTTTTCGCTGCGCCCCATCACCACGTCCTGTTCGGTCAGGTCGGTGGTCATGCCGATCCGGTACAATTCGGAACCGGACGAACGCGTGCCGCGGTTGTCCCAGGAACTGCCGGCGCAGGCGATCGGCCCGTGCACGATGTGGGCCACGTCGGCGATCGGCAGCAACGCAATCTGCGCACCGTCGAAGGCGCAGCCGCCCGCCGCCGAACCGGGCTTCGGTTTGGAACAGCCGGACTTTTCCTTCTTGTTGTGCTCGCAAGCCGGTTCGTTCAGCAGTTCCGCAATGTCTTTGGTCGATTTCATGGCAATTCCTCGGTCGTTGTTTTGTACAATGCAACCGTTGTGCCATTATTTAAGTTATTGAAATTCAAAATAAGTTAAAAGTGCCCATTGTCGTGAATACGACAAAAACAGGTGCGCGGGATGTAATAACAACAATTGATTCGGAGGAAAGCCGTTGAATGCGTGGAAGGCTGGCTTGAGGATGGCATACACTGCTTTGAGCACACTGGGACCGAATCAAAGTTTGAAATAATCACGACATTTTCTTGAAATGTACTTACAAACGGCGCACAATTTCTTTGTGCAAACCGTTATGGAGTTCCCCATGAAAAATTCTACCGCCAAAGACAGTCGCCTCAATATTCGCTGCGATGCGCGTGCGCGCGATCTGCTCGATAAAGCCGCCACTTATGCGCATGTCAGCATTTCGGAGTTTGTTCTCACGCATGCCCTGGCTTCCGCAGAGAAAATCGTGCAGGCTCATGAAAGTATTACCTTACAACCGGAAGATTTTCAGGCTTTTCTGGCGGCGCTTGATGAACAAACGCCCGCCAATGCCGCCTTGCAGAAGGCCTTCAAACGCCATTCCGAACAGGTTGCTCGGTGACGACGTTCAAGATTCGCCCGTTAGACAAGGTGATCGACACGGCTTCTTTCAATTGTAAGCAGCCCATGCTTGATGAATATATCCGCCGTTATGCCGCACAGGATGTCAAACGGAACGTTGCCAGGGTGTTTATTGCTACACCGGAACATGATATTTCTCGATTGGCGGGATTTTATACCTTGAGTGCAAGCAGCGTGAGCTGTTCTGATTTGCCGGTGTCGTTGGCCAAAACCCTGCCCAGGTATCCTGTGCCGGTGGCGCTGATAGGACGGCTGGCAGTCGACCAACAGTTTCAAGGACAAGGTTTAGGTGCTGTGCTTTTAGCAGACGCCTGCCGGAAAGTCGCAAACGCCAGTACATCGTTGGCAATGGTTGGTCTCGTTGTGCAGGCCAAAGACGCCGCTGCTGCAAGTTTTTATCAGCACTTTGGCTTCAAGCCTCTGCCGGGCCAGGCGGATCGATTGTTGTTGCCGGCATCGGCATATCGTATCTAATGTCAACTCCTGTTATTATCGGTATCCAGCGTGGCCTGGATCGCCAATGACATTTTTTGGCAGGCATGGTCGGCGTTGTTGGCGGAGAGCGTGGCGATGGTGATCAATTAGCGGGCGGTTCAAAAAGTGCATAGCCTTGATACCGCATGACTACACCGATTCATGCTTTCGCATATCGCGGCTAACGGATATCCTATTATCATCGAAACAAATAGCGGTAGAACCTTTTGGGGATTTGATTGATTGGGAGCATTAAAAGGTACGCGATGCGTACCCTACCTGGCTTCGATATACTCAACCGAGCTGCTCGGTTGAGGGATTTCTTCACCGTCTTGCCGCATGCCTTCAAGATAAAACTCGATTGCTTCGCGAATCTGAGTATCCACTTCCTCGATGGTGGAGCCCGTTGCTATACATCCCGGTAAATCGGGCACAAACGCGGAATAATTCGATTCCGCTTTTTCGATGACCACGGCGAATTTCATAAAGTTTTATCTCCAGCCCGCTTAAACTGAAGATACGCTGTAAGCAAGATTTATTCAATCATGCACCGCAAACCGCTTCCTTTCCTCCGGGCTCTTGCCCAATGCCTTCGCCAGCCAAGGCGGAGCGGCGTCGAACACCTCCTGAAACTCCTTCAATTTTTCAACCGCATCGATCACCTCCGGCACCTTGATCGGATAAATGTCGGCGCGGATCACCTTGGCCGCCGCGGGGCCGCCGATCGATTGCACGAACAGTACGTGGCAGTCCTTGATCATGTCGGCGCGGAACAAGTTACGGTCGTCGCTGCTGTCGGCTTCGAGCGTGGAGCGGATGCCGATCAGCCGGCATTCCGTACGTGACAGTTGATAAACCAGAAAGCGGATGCATGAGCCGAAGTGGCCGTTCAACAAGGAGCCGGCGTTCGAAGCGATCGCGACGCGGATCGATTCGGGGATGTCGCCGTCCTTGTAGGGCTGGACTTCCGGCAGGTCTTCGTCGCCTTCTTCCTCGCCCCATAAATAACGTACCGCCAGCTTGATGTTTTCGAGGCCGATGCCGATGTCCTCGCCGTCTTCCTCGCCGTCGTGGCTGCCGATGCCGGTTTTCAGGTTGGTGACCGTGATCGATTTCAGTTTTTCATCGTCCAGGGGCGAGCCTAACTTGTCGTGCAGGATGCCGATCAGTTTCGGCAGGTCGACGCCGGGCAAGACGCGCGTGGCCAGCGCGATGCGCAGGGCCAGTTCTCGGGATAATTGATTCATAAGTCACCTGGGTAAGTTGTACTGTTCTTTCCAGCCGGCATAGCCGCCGGCCAGACTGTAAACCTGTTGGAAGCCGAAATCGCCGAACATCTCCGCCAGGTGTTCGCTGACATGGCCGTAGTAGCAATAGATCAGCAGGTTGCGGGCCTTGTCGCCTTTTTTCAGTAAGCTGTCGCGCAGTTGTTCGTGCACGTGCATCGCATTGTCGATGTGGCCGGCGCGGTAGTCTTTCATGTCGCGGCAATCGAGGATCAGCGGATTGCGGTCGGCGATCAGTTGGGCCGCCTCGGCGGCGGAAACGGTCTTGAACGTTTTCATGGCACGCCTTCGAGCTCGACCTGCATGGGGCTGGCGATGTTTTCGACAAAGTACAGGCCTTGTTTGTCGTAACTTTCAAGTAGCATGAAATGTTTCTCCTGATTAAATGTTTTTACACATCGACCCGGCGGCGCTGGACCTGAGTCGGATCGGCGGTGATTTGCCGGTAAATCTCGACCCGGTCGCCTTCTTTGACCGGGGCATCGAGTTTGGTCAGCTTACCGAAGATGCCGACTTTTTGTTTGCCGAGATCGATGTGCGGATAGTGATTCAGCAGGCCGGACAGTTCGATCGCCTGTTGTACGGTGCTGTCGTCCGGCACTTCCAGACGCAGCCAGGTTTGCCGATCCGCTTCCGCGTAACACACGCCGACGTTCATGAGGATGCTCCTATGCGTGTTGATCGGCGGTTTGCAGGCCTTCGATGCGCGGCGCGGGTTGTTTTACCGCGCGCCGTTCCAGCAGGCGTTTGCCGGCGATCATGAAACCGAGCATGATGAAGCCGCCCGGCGGCAGCGCCATCAGCAAGAAACCTTTGTATTCTGGGATCACTGTCAATTCGAGAAAACGGAAGCTTTCGCCGAGCAGGACCGAGGCATTCGCGAACAAGGTGCCGGCCGAGCTGATTTCGCGCAAGGCGCCGAGCACGACCATCGCCAGGGTAAAGCCTGCGCCCATCATCAGGCCGTCCCAGACCGACGGCAGCACGGCCTGTTTGGAGGCGAATGCTTCGGCGCGGCCCAGGATCACGCAGTTGGTCACGATCAGCGGAATGAACAGGCCGAGCACCTTGTGCAGTTCGTGCAGCCAGGCGTTCAATACCAAGTCGACCAAGGTGACCAGCGCGGCGATCAGCAGCACGAAAATCGGGATGCGGATTTCCGGCGGGATCAAATGCCTGCTCAGCGAGACGATGCCGTTCGACGCCATCATTACCGCCATCGTCGTAAGGCCCATGCCGAGGCCATTGGTCGCGGTGCCGGTGACCGCCAACAGCGGGCACAAGGCGAGGTTTTGCGTCAATACCGCGTTGTGGGTCCACAGCCCGTCTTTGGCGATTTTGCGGTAGGGGGCGGAAAATAGGATGGAAAGGTTCATAACGGTCGCTCCTAAAAAACTATGTACTCTCGTTCCCAAGCTCCGCTTGGGAACGCTGTCTTGGAAGCTCCAGCTTCCAGTCTTTCGATACACGGGAAGCTGGAGCTTCCCGCACTGGGTTTCCAACCTGGAGGTTGGGAACCAGAAATATCTAATTCGCCGTCAATTCCGCCTGATGCGCCCGGTAAAACTCCAACCCGCGCCGGATCGCCTGCACGACTTTGCGGGGGGTGATCGTCGCGCCGGCAAACTGGTCGAAGACGCCGCCGTCTTTCTTGACTGCCCATTCGGTCATGCTCAGGTTGTCGAGCGATTTGCCGTCGAAACTCAATACCCAAGGCGATTTAGTGATTTCGATCTTATCGCCGAGGCCAGGCGTCTCGGTGTGCGCGATTATCCGCACGCCGAGAATCTCGCCGTTGTTGGCGATGCCGATGACGATGTTAATCGGGCCGGCGTAACCGTCCGGGGCGACGAATTTGAAACAGACCGCGCTTACCGCGCCTTGCTTGCGGGCAAGATAGACGACTGTTTCGTCCGCGCCGATATTCGCGGCGGCGGACGGCAGGGTGACCGTCTCAGCCAGCAAATCGTTGTCGTGCAGCTCGGCCGGCACGACTTCTTCGAGGCTGGCTTTCAGGTCTTCTTCTTGGCGCAGCTGGATCGCGCCGCGCGTCGCCAAATCGGCGATGCCGAGTAACACGGCGGCGGCCAGCGCGAATCCGGCCAGGATGCCGGCCTGATAATGCAGCATAGGGCGCAGGCCTGCCAAATGATCCGGCGCCAGCCAGGCCGACAATTTTTGCCAGGCCATTTTCGCGGCGTCGGCGCGGGATTTGGGAGTGGATTCGGAACTCATGGCGGGCCTCAGGGATGACTGATGTCGATCGGCTTACCGTTGCGGTAACGGCCGTAGATGCGCGGGCGAATGTAATGATCGATCAACGGCGTCGCCGCATTCATCAGCAGCACCGCAAAGCCGGTGCCTTCCGGGTAGCTGCCCCAGGTACGGATCACGAAGATCAGCCCCCCGCAGCCGGCGCCGAACAGCACTTGGCCGAGCGCCGTATTCGGCGAGGTCACGTAGTCGGTCGCAATGAAAAACGCGACCAGCATCAGCGCGCCGGAGTTCAGATGCACCCACGGCCCCAGATAATGCTGGCTGTCGAACAGATGGAACGCCAGGGCTAAACAGGCGACCGTGCCGAGCAGCGACAATGGAATCATCCATTGAATGATGCCTTGGCGCAGCAGCCAGAGACCGCCGAGCAGCAGCAACAGCGTCGAGGTTTCGCCGAGGCTGCCGCGCTCCCAGCCGATCAAGGCCAGAAAACCGGAGTAGTCGTCGAGCAGTCCGGGCAAGGTCTGGTTTTGCGTAAAACCGGTTTTGACCGCGCCGAGCGTGGTCGCGCCGGTCATGCCGTCGGCCAGGGCGGCACCGGAAAAGGTGATCGCAAAGCTGTCGGTCGGACCCGGTCCGGTCAACAGCGGGCTGATATTGGCCCAGGCGGTCATTTCGATCGGAAATGAAATCAACAACGCGACCCGCGCCAGCATCGCCGGATTGAACAGGTTTTGCCCAAGGCCGCCGTAAATCTGCTTGCCGAGCACGATCGCAATGCCGGAGCCGACCACGCCGATCCACCACGGCGCCCACGGCGGCAGCGTCATCGCCACCAGCAGGCCGGTCAAAATCGCCGAGCCGTCGCAGAGATAGGGCAACGCTTCGGCGCCTTTTATTTTCAGGCAAAAGGCTTCGAACATGAACGCAGAGACCACCGTGACTACGGTCAAATACAGCGCCGGCCAGCCGAAGATCAGTACGCCGAAGCCGGCGGCCGGCAGCAGCGCGACGATCACTTTGCGCATGATGCCGTCGACATTGTGCGCGGCCGCGACGTGCGGCCCGCTGACCGGTTTCGTGCTCATGCGTTTTCTCCTGCCACGGCGGCTTGCTGAGGTTGACCATCGCCGGCGGCGCTTTGCCGGGCGCGGGCCGCGCGCGCTTCGGCGACACGTTGCGCTTCCGCTTCGGCTTCCAGGCGAATCTTTTCCAGGCGTCGATTGCGGTCTTCGACCAGGCGTTTGGTTTGGGCGGATTTGTGTTCCGTTTGCTGGCGCTTGTACAACTCGCCGGAGGCATATTTGAAATAGTGCACCAGCGGAATGTTCGACGGGCAGACATAGGAGCAACTGCCGCAACTGATGCAGTCCTTCAGGCCTAGATCGACCGCCGCGTCGAGCTGATTGGCGCGGATGCGGCTGGCCATTTCCAGAGGCAGTAAACCGGCCGGGCAGGCGCTGACACAGCTCGAACAGCGGATGCAGGGTTTCACGTCGGCTTCATGGAGCTGCTCGGCCGACAGCGCCAGGATGCCGCCGCAGGCTTTCACGACCGGCACGTCCGCGCGCGGCAAGGCATCGCCCATCATCGGGCCGCCCATGATCAGGCGCGCCGCCCGCGTAGGTTCCACCTTGCAATAGGCCAGCACTTCCGCGATCAAGGTGCCGATCAATACCTCGACGTTTTGCGCGTTGCCGACCGCTTCGCCGGCGACCGTCACGATTCGGCTGATCAGCGGCTGGCCGAGGCAAACTGCGCGATACACCGCATAGGCGGTCGCGACATTGTGAATCACCACGCCGATGTCGGTGGCGCGGCCGTCGGCCGGAATTTCCCAGCCGGTCAGATAACGCAGCATTTGCCGGTCCCAACCCATCGGGTAGCGGGTCGGCACTTGCTCGACGCGGATGTGCGGGAACGGCAGGCAGGCTTTCAGCATGGCTCGAAACGCTTCGGGCTTGTTGTCCTCGATGCCGACGAGCGCGTCCGCTGCGTCCATGCCGCGCAGCATCAGGCGGATGCCGGCGACGATATGCTCGGCGCGTTCCTGCATCAAGCGGTCGTCGCAGGTCAGGAAGGGTTCGCATTCGCCGCCATTGATCAGCAGGGTGTGGATTTTATTTTTGCGGCCGAGGCCGAGTTTGACCGCGGATGGGAACACCGCGCCGCCCAGCCCGACCACGCCGGCCGCGCCGACCCTAAGACAGATTTCTTCCGGGTCGAGCGCAAACGGATCGTCCGGCATCGTGGTCTCGATCCAGCGATCCAGTCCGTCGGTTTCGATTACGATCGTGCGGATCGGCAACGCCGAAGGATGCGGGGCAGGGTAGTCGAGCACGTCGAGAATCGTGCCGGAACTCGGCGCATGCACCGGCGCGGAGATCGTGCCCTGGCTGTGCGCCAGCAACTGGCCCTTCAACACCAGGTCGCCGACCTTGACGACCGGTTCGGCGGCTTTGCCGACGTGCTGTTGCACCGGAATGTATAGCTTTTTCGGCAACGGCAGACGGGTGGCGATCGGTTTGCCCGAGGTGCCGGATTTATGTTCCTCGGCATGGACGCCGCCGCGTAGCCTCGGATGTTCGAAAAGGGTAAGCATGGTCAAAGCCTCCTCAGGCAGCCGCCAACGGCCGCGGCCAGCGCCAGTCGCGCAGCGTCACTTCGACCGGATGCATTTGCAGGCACTCGGTCGGACACACGTTCACGCATTTTTCGCAGCCGATGCAGGCGTCGGCGACCACCGCGTGGATCTGTTTCGGCGCACCGACGATCGCGTCGGTCGGGCAAACCTTGAAACAGCGGGTGCAGCCGGTGCAGGTGTCTTCGCCGACGCGGGCTACCCACGGTTCCAGATCGCGGGTTTGGCTCAAATCGACCGTCACTCCCAATAGTTTGGCGAGTTGCTCGACCAGAGCGGAACCGCCCGGCGGGCACAAGGTGATCGGTGCGCTGCCCGCGACCAAGGCTTCCGCAGCCGGCCGGCAGCCGGGAAAGCTACATTGGCCGCATTGTGAACCGGGCATCAAGGCTTCGACGCGTTCGACCAACGGGTCGGCTTCGACTTTCAGATACTTGCCGGCGATGCCGAGGCTCAATCCCAGCGCCAAGCCCAGGCCGGTCAGGATGATGATCGCGGAAAAAATGACCATAAGCGTCCCTTTATTTGGTGTATAGGCCGGCAAAGCCCATGAACGACAGCGACAAGATGCCGGCGGTAATGAAAGCGATCGGCGTGCCGGAAAAAAGCGCCGGTACCGCCATTAACGCCAGGCGTTCACGCAGTCCGGCAAACAACACCATCACCAAGGTAAAACCCAAAGCCGCGCCAAAGCCGAACAACAGGCTTTGGATGAAGTTGAAGCGTTCCTGCACGTTCAGCAGCGCTACTCCCAATACCGCACAATTGGTGGTGATCAGCGGCAGAAAGATACCGAGCACTTGGTAGAGGACCGGGCTGGTTTTGTGGATAATCATTTCGGTAAACTGTACGACAGCGGCAATGACCAGGATAAAACCGAGTACCCGCAAAAATTCGATGCCGTAAGGTTGCAACAGGCGATGTTCCAGCACCCAGCTCGCGGCGGCAGCCAGCGTCAACACGAAGGTCGTCGCCAAGCCCATGCCGAGCGCGCTATCCAGCTTGTTCGACACGCCCATGAACGGGCACAGGCCCAAAAACTTGACCAGCACCACGTTGTTGACCAGCGCGGTCCCCAAAATCAGCAGTAAGTATTCACTCATGGCGCAATGTCTCCAGCGTTTGTGAATGACTAAGCAGCATCCGTGCCAACCGTGAAAAAGCCTTGAATCAGTGCGGGATTGAACTGCTATGGGGTAGTTTTGGACTGTGCTAAAAAACACACGCCGGGTAAGGTGATGCGGCGATTGTCGTAAACCTTACAATTTTCAAGGAATAGGAGGCGATGAGTATGCAACAAATGGCAGAAACCTGGATTGGCGCAGTATTTGCTTCTATTTGAATCAAGTTAATGCAAAAGCAATTATTCAGCGAAGGGAGCCGTCCCTTCTCCCTCCGGGAGAAGGTTAGGATGAGGGGATCAAAATAAAGCTTTTGTAACTATTCAGCGCGAAGCACAACACACCCTCTCCATCAGGAGAGGGTGCAAGCTCCAGCTTGGGAACGAGGAGCGGAAGTTATTTTCTTGAGCGGGACGGGTTTTAAAACCCGTCCCCACCGTTTCGATCATGCCCTAAACAGGCGATTGCAGAAATGGTGCACAAAGAAAAACCGCTTGTACCCGTAAAGACGCGGGCGGTTTGGGTGTTTGTGGCTTCGTTGAAACCCTGCGGACGGGGCAACATGCCCCGTCCGGCGCATGCGTTGGCAACTAATGTATAACGCAGAGAGCAGAGCTTGGGAACGAGCATGCTGACTTTGCACCGAACTTCGACCCGCCGAGAGGACGTATTGATGAATAAACCGACGCCCGAATTCTTCCAAGGACAGCTTACGCCTGAAGTCATCGAAATGTTAGCGCCCGTCGGCGCAGACGTCATCGAACCGACGCTGGCCGGGCGCAAAACCGGCAGTTTTTTGCCGCTGTCTCTGTTCGTCAAGGCGGTCGAGCAGGCGCCTATCGCGATCTCGATCACCGACAAAAAAGCCAACATCCTTTATATCAATCACGCCTTTACCCAGGTGACCGGTTACGATGCCGCGGAGATTCTCGGCGAAAACGAGTCGAAATTGTCCGACAAATGCACGCCCAGGGAGGTTTACTACGACCTTTGGCATACCATTTCGAGTAAGCAGGTCTGGCATGGGCAACTGATCAACCGGCGCAAACAGGGCGAGCGTTATCTGGCCGACCTGACTATCGCACCGATGCTCGGCGAAGGCGGCAAGATCAGCCATTACATCGGCATGCACCGCGACGTGACGCAGACCTATCATGCCGAGCAGCAGGTGAACAACCAAAAGCGCCTGATCGAGTCGGTGATCAACGCCTCGCCGGTCGCGATGGCGGTGATGGACGGCGAGCACCGCATCGTGCTGGACAACCAGATGTACAAAATGCTGGTCAGCGAACTCGGTCACAACGAGCCGGCATTGTTGTTTCTCGAAGCGCTGCGCCAGGACATGGGCGATTTGTGGCCGGAGGGTTTGTCATTGCCGCGCGCGTTCAGTCATCGCGAGGTTCGGGTCGAAGGCGCCCGCCAGCGCGGGGCGCGCTGGTTTGCCTGTTCGGGCAACTGGTTCAGCGAAGAAGACACCCATGCCGACCATTTCTTCGTCAAGCAATCGCGCGAATACCTGCTGCTCAGCATCAACGACATCACGCTGCAACGCCGCCAGCAGGAAAAACTGCAATTACAGACCTTGCGTGACATGATGGCCGAGGAAGAGCACATTCGCAGTATCCGCGAAACGCTGCTCGGCTCGATGCATCAAATCCGCCAGCCGTTGAATCAGGTCAACGCGGCGATTCAATTGATGAAGCGGCGCAATGACGCGAACAACAAACCGCTGCAAGACCTGCTCAGCCAGGTGCAATCGATGGGCGAAGACACCTTGGCGACCTTGCAGCGCTGCGTGCCGGAAATTCCGGAAACGGCCGTGCTGCCGGTCAATCTGAATCAATTGCTGCACGAAGTCATGCTGCTCTATAGCCACAAATTTTTGGCCAACGGTGTCGTGGTCGACTGGCTGCCGAATCCGGTGCTGCCGGCTATCCTCGGTGCGGCCAATAAGCTGCGCACCTTGATCAAGCAGTTGCTCGACAATGCGGTCGATGCGCTGAACCGCGCGAATTGTTCCGAGCGTATGGTCAAGATCAGCACCTGGGTCGAACACGATTGGGTGCATGTCGCGATTGCCGATACCGGCCCCGGCATTCCGGCCCATCAGCGCAGCAAGGTGTTCGAGCCGTTTTACACCACGCACACGATGGGCGGCTATCAGGCCGGCATGGGCTTGGTGATGGCCAAGGAAATCGTCAATCAACACAACGGCATCATCGCGATCGACCCGGATTATCGCGACGGTTGCCGCTTCATCATCAGTTTTCCGGTATGTCCGAAAAACGCCAGTACGGTAACGGGTTATGAGTGAACGTCTTTTATTGGTTGAAGCGGAGCTGGACACGCTGTATCTGGTCAGCCAATTGCTCAATAGTACGAAGGATCTGCACAGTAAACTCAAGGGCATCCTGGAAATTCTGCACGAACGTTCCGGCCTGCATTCGGGCATGATTACCTTGCGCAGCGTCGAGGACGACAGCATGCGCCTCTGCGAAATCTACGGCGAGGACATCGACCGTTCGGTGCGCTATCAGCCCGGCGAAGGCCTGGTCGGCGCGATCCTCGATGAAGGCAGCACGATCGTGGTCGAGCGTATCGCCGACGAGCCGCGCTTCTTGAGCCGGCTCGGTATCTACGATCCCGATTTGCCGTTCATCGGTTCGCCGTTGACGATCGGCGCGGGCGAGGTGGTCGGCATTGTCGCCGCGCAGCCTTCCGACAACCGCTTTTTGGGCGAGCGCGCGCGCTTCATGGAAATGGTCGCGAATCTGATCGCGCACAGCGTCAACATGTTGCGCACGATGGAGCGTAAGCACTCCGAGCTGGCGACCGAACGCGATTATTTGAAGCAAGCGTTGGTCAAAAACTACCGCTTCGAGAACATCATCGGCCATTCCGAACCGATGCTGCAGGTTTTCGACGTCATCCGCCAAGTCGCGAAATGGCACACCACGGTATTGATTCGCGGCGAATCCGGCACCGGCAAGGAAGTCGTCGCGAACGCGATCCATTTCAACTCGGCGTGCGCGAGCGGCCCCTTCCTGAAATTGAACTGCGCGGCGTTGCCTGACAATCTGCTCGAATCGGAATTGTTCGGTCATGAAAAAGGCGCGTTCAGCGGCGCGATCGGCCAACGCAAGGGACGCTTCGAATTGGCCGACAACGGCACCTTGTTTCTCGACGAAATCGGCGAAATTTCGGCCTCGTTCCAGGCCAAGCTGCTGCGCGTATTGCAGGAAGGCGAATTCGAGCGCGTCGGCGGCAGCCGCACGTTGACCGTGAATGTGCGCATCATCGCCGCGACCAACCGCAATCTGGAGCAGGACGTTGCCGAGGGATTGTTTCGCGAAGACTTGTATTATCGGCTCAACGTGATGCCGATCAACATGCCGCCGCTGCGCGAGCGGATCGAGGATGTCCCGGATCTGGCGAAGTTTCTGCTGAGCCGCATCTCCCGCCAGCAGGGCGGCAGGCCGCTCGAAATCAAGGAAAGCGCCTTGCGCATCCTGATGAAGCACCATTGGCCCGGCAACGTGCGCGAACTCGAAAACCGTCTGGAGCGTGCCGCGATCATGAGCGCGAACGGCGTGATCGACCGCGAAGTGATGGCCAGCACCGGCCTCGAAAACGAAATCGTGATCAGCCGTCCGCAACCCGCGCTGAAGCCGACCGATCTGCAAAGCGACGACTTGGACGAACGCGAACGCGTGATCGCCGCGCTCGAACAATGCGGCTGGGTGCAGGCCAAGGCCGCGCGCTTGTTGGACATGACGCCAAGGCAGATCGCGTATCGCATTCAGACTTTGAATATCAGTGTAAAGCAGTTTTGAGTGATTGATAATTCAAAATCCTTAAAACCGCAGTTAGTCCACGAAAAGCACGAAAGACACGAAATCTCGGCATTTGAAACGGTCGGGACGGGTTTTAAAACCCGTCCCGCAGAGCCCACGATGCATCGCAGGCCGTCTCAAGACCCATCGTCAAACTTTTCAACCAAGCCATGCAACTCTTGGCATGCGGTATCGATCAAGGTAAAGCCCATCCGCTCGGCGAAGCGCTTTTCCTTGTCGGTCGGATTTTCCCGGAAAAACCAGCCTTTGTGTTCGTCGGCGCCGTAGACGATGTCGCTCATCACCATCCGTTCCGAATCGCGGTTCAGCGGCAAGCCGAGCAGCAGGTATTTTTTGCCTTTGCGGTATTCCTTTAAAAAATCGGGGATCGCAAAACCGCCCATCAGCTCGGTGATGTAATCGACGTAATCGGCGTCGGACGCGATGTAATTGGGCTCGGGGTTGGCCGTGCCCATCGGTTTGAAGAGAATCGGCAAATCGGTATCCACCGATTGCTGATCGATTTCTTCATAGGCTTTGCCGTCGTAATGATAGATTTTGAAGCGATAGTGGCTGCCGACGATGCGCGCGAGGCCGACGATCAGCGTATGCTCTTCGTCGGCATAACTGTCCTGCAGTTGGCTGTCGCGGTTGATGTCGATCACGTAACGCGGTTTCCATTCGCAGAGCCAGTCGTGGACCGCAGCGCGCGTCCATTGCGTATCCTTATAAACCTTGTCCAGAAACTGGGTCAAAAACGTCCGTCCGCGTTTCAACTCCTGGTTCATCGCCGCGCGCGGAAATTCGTACATCAATTTCAGCGCCATCGGTTTGCCGCCGTTCATCGCCAGAATCAGGCTGTTGCTGTCGGCGGGCATCGGCGCGCCGTTCACTTTACTGGTCACGTCTGCCAATACGCCGGGGCCGAGGTAGGGCACGACCGTGTGGTCGAACAGACCGCTCAAAATTTCGGAAAACACTGCTTCGGACATGGAATGACTCCTGGTTAGGTTTGCAATGTATTTGTCCTAGCAAAAATCAATCCATGTTTGGCATTTAGCGGGTGAAAAGGCGTTGATTAGCGCTATTCCGGAGAATCTAAGTCAACAGGGGGGGATGACGACACGGCGATGTTGTGTCAGTTTTGCCACAAAATAATCCGGCCTGTCGGTCGGGTGTCGGGGTTGTTATTCATGCCGTTATACATAAATGCCGTCATACCCGCCGGGAAGCGGGTATCCAGTGCCAAGGA
>Ga0066421_1000170_pt1 | contig 14583 bp, 15 predicted proteins | sample LakWasMet31_HOW6_2_FD_59548 | JGI IMG/M metagenome (GOLD analysis project Ga0066421, IMG submission 59548) | Freshwater sediment methanotrophic microbial communities from Lake Washington under simulated oxygen tension - Sediment Metagenome 31_HOW6 | ecosystem: Environmental > Aquatic >... | reverse complement strand
GAGCGATGGGCGGGTGCTCAATTCCTGTCATCCGGCGCGCGCCCGTGAACTCATCCGCAAAGGGCGCGCCCTGCGACTCAGTCGGCATCCTTACACGATACGCTTGTTTGAGATGGCGCCGCCTCAGGCTGAAGCTAACCCTTCGCCGCAGAGGGACTCATGAAACCCTCCCGCATTCATCCCGCCGACTCTCTGTTTTCGGCATTGGCGTATGACCCCGATCACCAGCTTTTTCTGCTGGCGGACGCGAGCATCGGTTTCGGTTTTATTTGCCGGCCGCTGACCGGCGCCGATCCGAGCGTTTCAGCGCGGGTCAATGTGCTGCTGAATCAGGACTGGCCCACCGAGACCCTGCTGCAGGTCAGTCTCTGGACATCGCCGGACATTGAAGAATCGTTGGCCATCATGCAGACCCGCCGGCTCAAACAGCAAAAGACGATCTATAAGGCGATGACGCAAGCCAGTATCGATTTTTTGCGGCAGGGAACCGGTAAAGCGCCGGAAACGGTTTCCGGGGCGCGCCTGCGCCGCAGCCAAGTGATCGTGACCGTCAAGCTGCCCATCGTTAACCCCCGGCCCAGCGAAAATGAATTAGTTAGGGCCGCAGAATTGCAGCGGGCAACCCAACAATCCCTGACTACCATCGGGCTCAATCCTGACGTGCTCGATGCGGATCACTATGTGCGGGTGCTGAATACGGTCCTCAATTGGAATGATGATGCCGGCTGGAAAGACCGGGTCGTTCCCGAATGCGACCCGACCCAACTGATTCGCGACCAGTTGCTGGATTATGACAATGCGCTGGAGACGGACGAGAAGGGTGTCTGGCTGGGCTCAAAGCGGATCAAAACCTTGTCCGCCAAGCGCACGCCCGATCATTTCTATTTCGGCAGCGCCAAGAGCTATTTGGGCGACATTCTGTCCGGCACCCGCGGCATTCGCCAGAATGCGCTCATCAGCCTGACGCTGCACTACCCGGACGCCGAGTCCACCCGCGCCCGCCAGGAAGGCGTCAGGCAGTTCATTACCAATCAGGTCAATACGCCGATCGCCCGCTTCCTGCCGGCGCTGATCCAGCGCAAGCATAATTTCGATGTGCTGTTCGATGCCTATGGTGATGGCGACCGCCCGATCCGGAGTTATTTTGGCCTGGTATTGTTCTGCGATGACGGTGAGGAGTCCGCGGCGATTTCCAATGCCCGTGTGTATTTCCGGGAACTGGGTTTTCAGCTACTGGAAGACAAGTATTTTTGTCTGCCCTTCTTTCTCAACTGCCTGCCGTTCGGGGCCGAACGGGCCGCAATACCCGATCTCAAACGCTACCGCACCCTGGCCACCCGGCATGCGATTCCGTTGTTGCCACTGTTCGGCGATTGGGCCGGCACTGGCACGCCGACGCTGAATTTTGTCTCGCGCAACGGCGAGCACATGGCGGTGTCGTTGTTCGACACCACCGGCAACTACAATCTCTGCATCGCCGCCGAATCCGGCAAGGGCAAATCGTTTCTGACCAATGAAATCATCGTCAGTTACCTGACCGAAGGCGCGCAAATCTGGACGATCGATGTCGGCCGCTCCTATGAAAACCTTTGCGAAGTACTGGAAGGCGATTTCGTCAAATTTACCCACGGCTCGGGGATTTGCATGAATCCCTTCGACATTGTGCAGAACTTTGAAGAGGAAGCCGACATGTTGGCAGGGCTCATCAGTCAAATGGCTGCGCCCACGGAAAAGCTCAGCGATTTTCAAACGGCCGGTTTGAAGCGCGTTTTGAAAAATCTCTGGACCGAGAAAGCCCAGGCGATGTCGGTCGACGATATTGCGGCGATTCTCTGCCGGGAAGACGATCAACGCCTCAGGGATGTCGGCGAGCAGTTGTTTCCGTTCACGAGCCGCGGCGAATACGGCCGTTATTTCAACGGCCGCAACAACGCCCGCTTCAGCAACGATTTCACGGTGCTGGAACTGGAGGAGCTGAAAGGTAGGAAACACCTGCAGCAGGTCGTGTTGCTGCAATTGATCTATCAAATCCAGCAGGAAATGTACCTCGGCGAACGCAACCGTCCCAAGATCGTGATTATCGATGAAGCCTGGGATCTGCTCACGGAGGGCGATGTCGCCAAATTCATGGAACACGGCTATCGGCGCTTTCGAAAGTACGGCGGCGCCGCCGTCACCATCACCCAGTCGGTCAACGACCTCTACCGCAATGCCGCCGGCCGGGCCATCGTCGAGAACTCGGCGAATATGTATCTTTTGGGCCAGAAAGCCGAAGTCATCGAAGGCATGAAGCAGGACCGAAGGCTGCCGCTGTCGGACGGCGGTTACGAGTTGCTCAAGACCGTCCACACTTTGCCGGGGGCGTATTCCGAAATCTTTTTCCTGACCGAGATGGGCTCGGGAATAGGCCGGCTGATCGTCGACCCTTTCAAACGGCTTTTGTTTTCCACCAAGCCGGAAGATGTGCAGGCGCTGAAACAACTGCGCCGCCAGGGTTTGAGTCTGGGTGATGCCATTCAGCAACTGCAAAGCAGTCGCAAAGCGAAAGAGCGGGAGGTCTACCATGGCCGCTAAGACGCCGTGGTTGGGTATCGGCCTCATGGCGTTGGTTTTGGGTCTTATCGGCGGCACGATCGCGGCCACTCAGATGTTGAAAGAACCCTTGCAACGATTGAACCTGATCACCCCGGTTTTTGTGCTGGATCGTGGCCGCTTGATCCAGGCGATTCCGCCGAATGCCACGCCCGAACAAATGGCCCGGACCGTCGAAGACTGGCAGCGTCTGGCTGCCAAGTTGAGTAATGCCGGCTACCTGGTGCTGGATTCGACGGCCGTGGTCGCGGCACCGGACGATACCTATGTCCGGCCGGAAGGACAGTGAGGCCATGAGACGAAAGACGTCCTTTAGAAGTATTCGGCCCAAGGTCCCGCTCGGGTCGTTTTTGCTGAAAGCCTTGCCGCTTCTGATCCTGCTGTTGGCCGTGGAGCATTATTTTGGCCAGCGGTTTTTGATCGGCGGCGATGATCAGGTCGACCGCTGTTTGCCGGATAAGCGCATTTATCTCATCGATACCTACAATAAGGACATCTGGCGCGGCGATTTGATCGCCTTTCGGGCGGAGCGCATGAAACCGTATTTCAAGGACGGCCAGGTCATCGTCAAGATCGCCGCCGGTGTCACCGGCGATCGTGTCCAGGTCGACAGCCATCAAACCCGGATTAACGGGGCCGTCATTATCGAGGATTTGCCGCTGGCCGAGAAACTCAGAAAACCACCGTCCGCCTTCAAACGCGACGAAACCATCCCGATGGCCGCGTATTGGGTTACAGGTTTAACACCGAAAAGTTTCGATTCGCGTTATTGGGGATACGTCTATGACCACCAGGTGATTGGCCGGGCTTATGCGATTTTTTAAGCACACGCTGCGATCACGTTCGGTGCGCCGGATGAGCGGATTCATTATGCTGGCGACTTTGTTGATTCAGACTGTCGCACAGGCCGAAGAGGACTGGCTGGCCCGGTCGCAACACATTCTCGAGCGACTGGAAGGACAGCCTCGGCCTGCCTGGCTGGACAGCAACCCCCATCAGGCCGAATCCAACCTACAAGCGTTGGAACTCGTCAACGCCACAAAATCCAAAGCCCTGGCTGTGATGCCCGATGAACTGACAGCCCACCCACAAGGTAAACCGGTACGGGTGATGTTCGTCTCGTTTTCGCAGGGAGACGCGGTGCTCAAGGATATTTTTCAGGAGGCCTCGGGCCAGGAGGATGTTTTGCTGGTCTTTCGTGGTCCCAAACCCGGGCAAAAAGTGCCGGGATTTTTCGCCGATTTGAAAGCGCTGTTGAAAGACATCGATCCACTTCCCAATATCGTCATCGATCCGACGCGCTTTCAGAAATGGAAAGTCACTGCCGTCCCCGAAATCGTCGTCGAGGCGCAGGGCAGGGCGCTGCTTCGTGTCAAGGGCGTGACCAGTCTTGATTGGGTCAAATCGCGGCAGAATGCCGGACGCCAGGGTGATCTGGGACGCTTCGGCGAAGTGTATGACATTGCCGAAATCGATCTGCTCGAAGCCATCAAAAGCCGATTGGCTACGCTGGATGGACAGCGGCTAAAACAGCAGGCCATTGCCCGGTTTTGGGAAAAACGCCAATTCGAAGTATTGCCGGAAGTTCGGGAAGATCGGGACCGAACCATTGATCTGACCGTCACGGCCCCGCGCGATCTGATCGCGCCCAACGGCAACCTGATCATTCGTGCCGGACACGCCGTCAATCCTTTGGACCAAATGGCCTTTGGGCTGTGCCTGATCGTCTTCGATGCCACCCAACCAATCCAGCTCGATGTCGTCAGGCAGTTGTCCTGCCGGGACCAGAACGCACGAGTCCTGTATCTCGCGACGCAGCTATCTCGTGAGGATGGCTGGGAAGGCTTAAAAAGCCTGGAAACAGCACTCAAAGCGCCGGTATATTTGTTGACGCCGGATGTGCGTCAGCGTTTTCAGTTGCAGCAGGTGCCGGCAGTGGTCGAACAGGCTGGCAACCGAATCGTCGTCCGGGAACGTAAAGTCCTAAAACCGGCGGCAGGAGCGAAGTCATGAAACGGCCGGTTGCAGCATGGCTGTTGGGGCTACTTTTGAGCCAGGCGGTCGCCGGTCATGCCGAGACGATGAGCAAAACGATGGATCCGCTCTGCGCCGATGCCGAGCTGTGGTCCGGCAAACTGATCACCGATATTTGCTGGAGCTGTTTGTTTCCGATCCGTGCGGCCGGGGCATCGCTCGGTGGTGGCAATGTGCCGAGTATCGCCACCGATCAGAAGTTCTGCTTCTGCACCGATCCTTTAGGGCTGCCGCAATTGGGCATGACCGTCGGGCTATGGAATCCGGCCCGGCTGATCGAAGTGGTCAGAAATCCCTGGTGCTCGCCGGCCTTGGGCGGGCACACGTTCAGCGCCTCGAAAGTACGTTTGATCGCGACCACCGGCAAGGCCGATTTCGATGCCAGCGAGATGGCGTTTTTCAATTATCACTATTTCGCGTTTCCGCTCACCATCTTGCTGGATCTGTTTTGGGACGATCGTTGTAACGCCGACGGCTACCGGGATTTCGATCTGCTGTATGTCTCGGAACTCGACCCCACCTGGAACAGCGATCTCCTGGCGTTTTTCACCAGTCCCGAAACGGCGCTGTTTGCCAATCCGGCCGCCATTGCCGCCTGTGTTGCCGATGCGGCCGCCGCCGCGACCGGTAATCCGCTCGATGCCTTGTTCTGGTGTGCTGGCGCCTGGGGACACATGTATCCTTTGTCCGGGATTTCACCGACCAGTTACGGCACCGATCCGCGCATTTCCAGTTTACTGGCCACCCGGGCGACGGCGGCTTTGCATCGCCGGGGCTTGGCCTGGAAGACCTCGGGGAACGATGCCTTGTGCGGCGGGCTGATTTATCCCTTCATCCCGAAATCCCAATACCGGCTCAGTATGTTTTATCCGGTCGCGGAAACCGAATCCAATCACGCGATTGGCGAAACCACGTTCACCTGGGGCGCGGGGCGCACCTTTCCCGGACCGGGGGAGGATCATCTTTATATTTTGTGGCGCTGGCAGGACTGCTGCGTGGGGCTTTAGATGGGCTTGGGCGCGTTTTTTGATCGTCATCTCCGGTTGACGCGTTCGCTCGCCATGACGCTGAGTGTCACCATGGCCTGGACGCCGTTCGCTGTGACCTGGGCGGATCCCATGCAGGCCGCGGGCAGCGAAGGGCAGCAAACCGGCCAGCAAATAGTGGGGGCCTTTCAGTTTCCCGTGGATGCCGGCGGTGGCTCGATGACGCTGAATCCTGGCACGACGCAGGAAAGCTCGATTAATGTCAGCACCCTGTTTCCGGATGCAAACAGTAATAACAGTGCCACGGCCAATCTCACCAGCCTCTATGGCAATAACCCCGGCACGATCGCCGCGGGGATCAATGCCCAAACGATCTTGAACGCTGAAACCAGCGCCACCGGCGAAGCCTATCGCACTCTCGTCAACAATGCGCACCAATCCCATCCGGACCTACAAAACGACCCGCTCTGGAAGGCCGGCGATCAGGTGTTTGCCGATTTTACGCCTTGGGCAGCGTCGTTCTCCGACTGCACGACCACCACGACCCAAACCACGACCACGCAGGCGGTGCACATTCCCGACTATCAGCTGTGTTTAAGGCAGCCGACCGTGCCGCAAAACTGTACCGCGACACATGAAGTGAAAGTCGAGCCGCTGCTCAGCTATGTCTCGGGAAATGGCGGATTGTCCAGTTGCGGGCCGGGCTGCATGGATTTGTATGTCGGCGTGGTCGGCGATAATTACTGGTCGGCGGGCTGCGGTGTGTTCAGCTGGCAGGTCACTTACCATGTGCTGCATCCCGAAGCGATTGTCAGCGCCACCCTGGAGGATGTCGAGTTCGACGATCATGCCCGGGTTTACTACGGCGGCAGCCTGATTTACACCGGTTCCACCGGCTGGGGAGGTTCTTGCGAACTCAGCAACAGCTGGGTCGATCATCCCAACAAGGATGTGACCTATGCGTTTAACAGCACCGGCAACAAGGTCTTTCGACAGGACACGATGGTCGGCGGCAATGGCGAAGGTTATTCGCGCATCCGGCTGCGTTACGACTTGTCGAAACTGATGACGCAGGACGAGTGGAGTTGGAGCGGCCCGAACTGTCAGAATCTCGCCAGCGCCATTACCGATGGTATTTGCCAAGCGGGCAGCCAGCTCAGCTGTGCCAATGACCCTGCCAACGCATCCGGATGTTACGTCGATCCGGTATCGCAAGTGATGGTCTGCGAGTCCGATCTGGCCAAGGCGCCGGTGGCCGCTTCCGCAGGAATTCGCAACACCTGCATGAGCATCACCGCGGCAGGACAGTGCGATCTGAACAGCAGCGGGCAATGCTGGACGGACTCGGTGGGCACGCATTGTCTGTCGCCCCCCGACGCAGGAACCCCGAGCACGACGTGCGCTGATCTGGAAAACCAGGGCTGCGCCTTCATCAAGAGCCAATGCCTGGATACCTTGGCCTCGGGCACCTGCTGGGATAGCGTGGATACCTATGACTGCGGCCAAGAGGCCGGCATTCCCGGCATTCAAAGCAGTACGCAACAGCAATGCTCCGGTCCGATTCGCTGTATGGGTGAAGATTGCATTGCCGTGAATCGGACGCAAAGTCAGGATTTTATCAAAGCGCTGGCATTGCTCAATACGGCCCAGCAAATGGCGATGGATTTGAGTTGCGATTATGCCAACGCCGAGCTGCAGCAAAAAGATCCCAGTTCCTGCGTGGTATTCAAAGGCGAAGACGCCAGCTGCAAAATGGTCGGCGGCGTGGTGACCCTGGTCGATTGTTGCAAAACGCCCGCCGGCAGCATGGGGCTGAGTCAATATATCGATTTGATCCTGGCCACCAGTCAACTCGACAATGCGGTGATGCGTATGGATGCCACCTCTGCGGTGCGGGGCGTTTGGGAAACCATGCGGACACCCTTTTCCGTGGCCGGGGATGCTTGGAACAGTTTCCAGGCGGATTTCGCTTCAACCGTCAATGATCTGGTCGGCACCGACATGCTGAGCACCACCGATATCGCCTCGCAGGGTTTGCTGGATTCATTGAAAGGCGAATTGATGAAAACGGTGGCGGAATGGATCGGCAGCACCTTTGGTGAAGCGGCCGGCAATGCGCTGTTCAGTGCCGGTGGGCAAGTGGCGTTTGATTCCTTGGGTAACCTGACGCCAGCCGCGCAATCGGGCGGTGTTCAATTGGGCGGAGGTGCGGCATTTGCAGGGACGATGTTGAGCACGTTGATGGCTGCCTACACGGCGGTCATGATTGCTATCATGATCATCCAGATTGTCTGGTCGTGCGAGATGCCGGAATACGAACTAGCGGCCAAGAAACAGTTGAAAGTCTGCAAGGACTTGGGCACTTATTGCGACAGTAAGGATCCGATTACAGGGCTCTGCCTGATTCGTAAGGAAAGCTACTGCTGTTACAACACGCCGCTGGCAAGGATCCTGAACGAACAAATCAAACCACAGCTGGGCATGGGCTTTGGAACCGCTGAAGCGCCCGAGTGTACCGGCATTAAAGTCGAGGATCTGGACAAGGTCGATTGGAGCCAGGTCAATCTGAACGAATGGCTGGGGCTGTTGGCGCAAACCCACCATTTACCGACGGCGGAAAATGCCGCTTCGATGCTCAATCTCGACCAATTGACCGGCACGGGCAGCCGACTCAATCCGCAACGGTATGGTGCCGTCACCGGCAACCGGCAAGATACCTTGAGCCGCACCCAAGGCCGTATGACCGAGCTGGATGTGCCTGCGGTCAAACGGCAATCGGAACTGGAAGGCTGGGGCATGGGGCCGCAGTGATCAGCCCCGAAACGATCAAGCATTCACCGCGTCTTTCAAGCCTTTGCCGGGTTTGAAGGAAGGGGTTTTTGCAGCGGCAATCGTAATGGCAGCGCCGGTTTGCGGATTGCGGCCCGTACGTTCCGCTCTCTCTTTAACCTCAAAAGAGCCAAAGCCGACCAATGCAATCGAGTCACCGGCTTTCAAGACGGATTCGATGGTTTTAGTTAAACCTTCCAGCGCCCGACCTGCGTCAGCTTTGGTCAGATTGGCGTGGCTGGCGATGGCATCGATGAGTTCGGATTTGTTCATATATGTTCCTGTGGGCGGTAATTAAAAGCGATACCGAGTTTTAAAGAGTTGATAATAATTGAAAACCTTAGAAATTAACAAAAATCTCTATATAATTGTCCTTTGGTAGCTTACAATCTCAAAAACCCAGCCGTCTACCGTAGGAAATAGGCTTCGTTGTCCCGATTTAGGAAACCGATGTCGTTCATTTGACCGGGAACGTTGGCCGGTAGACGCACGGTTTCGCCCTTAGGCTGCCACGCGTAAGGGACTCTGGAGCGGGAGCTAAAACTACTCTAGTCAAGGTAGAAGACATCGAGCTCACCCGCCAATTCGAGCTTATGAAAGGCGTCCAATCTTCGCTTTCCTTCCAAAAAAACCGCGGGATTGTGCTTTTCTTTCAAACTGCGGCGACAGCGCTTCCAGCGCAAACCCTTTTCTTTCAGCCAGCGCCGCACCGTGTCTCGCGACAAGGGGCACACCGTTAGCTCCTCGAACCGCTCGTACAATACCCGAAGTTGGTGCGGCGCGATCTTTGATCGTCTCATTCAACCATGCTCGCTCTTCTTCCGTTCTTTTGCGGGACCGATCTAAGAGTTCCTGGTCACGCAGACTCAATAATCCGGGCTGCTCCCAGGACTTTAACCAGCCTGACACCGTATCCCCGTCGACCTCAAAAATTCCGACAACTGGGCCAAACTGTAACGCTTACCACTCAAGAGAACCGCATGCGACCGTTGTCGAAAGCGCGGCCAAGGCGCATAGCGGGATGCATCCAACAACGTCCGCGGCTCCACTTCGCTCAATCCCTTCACAAACTTCATTTGTCCCACTAAATCTGGCTATCATTCAGCCACCATTTTACCCGGTTTATTATGCACACCTACTTATAATGATGTAGGAAAAGCCTTGTGCGAATGGTGACTATTTGTTCTGGTTTTCGATCTGGAGCAGACACGCCTTCGCTTCCAATCCACCAGCAAACCCTGTCAGTTTGCCATTGGAGCCAATAACCCGATGGCACGGTGTAATGATCGAGATCGGATTGCGGCCGTTGGCTGCACCCAGCGCCCGCACAGCCTTCGGTTTGCCAATCTGCTGAGCGATTTGCCCGTAGCTGCGGGTTTCGCCGAAGGGGATAGTAAGCAGTGCTTGCCATACTTGTTTTTGAAAATCCGTACCTACAAAATTAAGCGGCAGCATAAACCGCTGCAGCTTTCCGGCAAAATATTGTCCCAGTTGGTGGCGAGTTTGCACCAGCACCGGATGCGCATCGTCGCGCGTCATCGCGCTAAGCGGAACGCGCCTTGAGTTGTCATTCTCCCACAAAACTGCCGCCAATCCCTTATCACTGGCCACCAGCTTTAATTCTCCGACCGGGGACTGAAATGTTGTAAAAACATAGCTCATAGCAGGCCTAACTCCGTAAGCTCACGCAGCATTGATTCTGGTATCTCGCGGGTGTCGTTAGCGAGATCGGGCGGTGCGTCCTTCGCTTCCAGATAGCACCATCCCTGAAATGGACGGCGCGGGCGCGGTGCTACGCGGATCAGCTGCGGATCATAAACAATGCCACAATGTGGTATGCCGTCATATATCATCGGCCGCAATTCAAGAATGCGGTTACGCCCCCCGATCAGTCCTTTAATCACCCAATAAATAGAACCGTCATCAAGCAGTTCTTCTGCGCGCTTCGGCCTGTTGCGGGTGATGTGTATAAGCTCGCCTTTTTCGCCTTTGGCGGCTTTTTCGCACGCAAGTTGGATTTGCCATTCCTTGAGACCATTAAAAGAACTTGGTCCTACGGCGATTTTGACGAGGTGGATATGTCTACTCATGCCGCGCCGCCATTATCGTGTGTGGCAATCCGAAAGGTAAAAGAGAGCCTGCGATTGCGCTCGATGTACTCTCCTAGATATTTGGCGCCCTTGAGGGATGCAATGCCGTGTTTCCGTTTGTAACGGGCTGGGCCAGAAATGCTGTTAAGGCTCCGATGCTCAAGAAGCTGCGACAGTTTTTGTTGCTCCGGGTCAATAAAATCCATGATGACCGGCGAGCCGAGGCTGAGACCAGCGATAATTTTGCCGCTAGACGAATAATCGCTATGAGGTGCGATGCCGATTCTCGGTGTGTATTCGTTGGCGAGGATTTGCGTGGGGTGTGTAGGCATAATTCGTTCATCCACCAGCCGCTCGCAAAGTGGCGTAAGCCATAATGGGATGGGCTGCGCTTGTCGTTTTTTAGTGTAACTCAGGCCGTATTGTTAAATGACCCTGCCATGCAGTATCCCACGGCTGCTCGTCAATATGCGTTATCAGCGACTGTACAAGCGCAAGCTCGATCCAGTCCGGCTGATAGTGAAATCCTTCAATGGCAAGCACGGGGGGCGCTTCCTGCAGCTCATCAAACAAGGAAATTTGGCGTCTGCCCCTCATCACTTAGCCCCAGGTATGAGATAGCATCCGACCATGTGGTTGTTCAATAATCCAACAGCCTGCATATAGGCGTACATGATGGTGGAGCCAACGAGGCTCATACCGCGCTTTTTTAGATCTTTCGATAGGGCGTCGAATTCCGCCAAAGTCGCAATCGGCTTTTTGGGCCGTTAATCTTCGGCTTGCCGCCGACAAAGCGTCAGCGATACGCATCGAACGAGCCAAACTCCTTCTGGACTTCCAGAAAGGCCTGCGCATTTTTGCTCACGGAAAAGACCTTTAAGCGATTGCGGATAATATTGCCGCTGGTGAGCGCTTTTTCCAATTCAGCATTGGTCATCTTCGTGCATTTTCCAGGCTCAAAGTTCTTAAAGGCTTTGCGATAACCTTCGTGTCGCTGGCGTATTGTGTACCAGCTTACTCCTGCCTGCGTTCCCTCAAGACACAACATTTCAAAAAAGTGCCGGTCATCATGAACGAGCACTCCCCATTCAAGGTCGTGATAAGCGATATGATCCGGCTTATCGGCAAGAAGCCAGCTACAGCGGGTTTTATTGAGCCCTTTCGACATTTCTCCCTCCTAAAGCAGCTTCAACAAAATTCATGTTGCCCAAATAGTCCATTTTGCCGATTTCAACGCCGTTATGGCGAAGAATATTGTAGGCGGTCGTTAGGTGAAAATAGACATTCGGAATAGTGATCTGACGCAGATAATCCTCCCCCTAATAAGCTTGGCCGGGTTGCCACGGAACGACAATCATGCGTTCGTTAGCGCACTCGAATTGCGCCTCTTTTATGCTTTCCGCATAGGCGATGGTTTTCTTGATGCGGACGCGCGCTTCCTCAATCGTCTGTTCGGTGTCCTCGTGCTTGGGTGGCGTTTGGCCAGCGAGCCGACCAGCACCCGCTTTGACATAATCGCAGGCGCTGGTGACCTGATAGATGAAGTCTTTCATGTCAAGTGCGAGGCGGCTGTGCATGAGAATATTTACATCGAATTTCTTATCCGCCGCATATTGCTCAGCCTTGTCGATCCACACTTCCAATTGTTTAAGGCCTTGAATGCATTGTGAAATGATCTGATAATACATAGTTTCCTCCTTTGGCTTGCCAGCTTGTTTATTTGGGTTTCAGATAGCATCCTCCAAGAATGCAGCACCGCATAGCTGCGATACGGATGCCATGACTGTGATAATTCCTCTGCTTCCTTGGCTATCACGCCGCCCAAGGTTCTCACATTAAGATGAAAAAAAGCTAAACGAAGAGTTGAATCAACTGAGGAATCAGAGGAACAAAAACGTAGATAGAGAAAATGTTACTTTTACCCTGATTACACCAACAGAATCCGGATAAAAAACCATAACTCATCGAAATAATGTAAATATTTCAATTTTAGCTACAAAGATTAGGTTAAGAAGCTGTTGGGAAATTCTCGTTTCAAGCCAGATGGTTCAACATCAGGCGCGTCATGGCGATATAAATCCAAGTTTCGTCTGTGCGGGTAAGACGCTCATAGCTTTTGCAGAGGCGGCGTGAGTGGTTCAACCAGCCGAAAGTGCGCTCGACCACCCAACGGCGCGGCAACAGTACAAACTTCTTCGTTTGTTTGGGACGCAACACCACCGCCAGATAGAACTTGAAGCGTACTGCGACCCAGTCCAGCAGACGACCGCTATAGCCGCCATCGACCCAAATCTTGCGCAGATTTTTACAGCCGCCGGGCAGCTGGCTTAACAGCCAGCGCGCTCCGTCCCGGTCTTGCACACTGGCTGCTGTTACCCCGACCGCCATGAGCCAGCCCTGGATATCCACCAGAAGATGGCGCTTGCGACCATTGACCCCCTTTCCCGGCATCGAAGCCACGTACTCCGGGTACCGCGGTACACTTGACGCTCTGGTTGTCCAGGCAGCCCGCGGTCGGATGTTTATGACGCCCGGCTTTCTGCCGTGGCCTGGCGTGTAGCAGATGATGCAACCGTGCCCAGGTTCCATCGGATGACCAGCGTCTGAATTAGTAATACACTGCCGTCCACGCCGGAAATTCGCGGGGCAACTGCCGCCATTGGCAACCGGTCTTCAAGCTATAGAGAATGGCGTTGATCACCTGCCGCAGACTCAACTCGCGTGGCCTTCCTAATGTCGAGACGGGCAGATGCGGCTTCAGGTAACGCCATGCGCCGTCGCTCAGGTTGCTCGGATAGCGCTGCTTCCGTTTTTTTGAGGCATGATCAGGTCAACTAAAAGTAAAATCCCTATAGAGGGAATTCGAGAATCAGAGTTTCCAAACAGCCTCTAAGAGGTTAACATAGCTTTATCAAACTGCACCCCTAACGCATACATAGCCATAAAAAAACATCTACAACCGCGTTTTTCTGCAGAGAATTATTCTCACTTACTATAATATAACCATCGGTATGTGCTAAGGATGAAAGCATGTGAGAATTTTGTTTAATTCCCGGTTCAATTACGGGTAAATCTGATTGAATTGAATATTTCAATTTCACACTCATTAATTTTGTCCGATCGCTTGTGTTTTTTATCTCGGATTGAATGACAGCCTTTTTCACCGGCCATTCAAATTTTCTACCCGACAAATAATTTATTAATGGGTTCACGTAATGTTTGAAACACAGGTAAGCTGAAACAGGATTCCCGGGCAACGCCATAAGCAGAGTATTTTTTTTCCTGGCAAAAAACATCGGTTTACCCGGTTTTTGTCTGACTTTCCAAAACAACTCATTAAAACCGCATTCAAGTGCCATATCACGCACATGATCATGTTCGCCCATAGAAACGCCGCCTGAAGTAATGATAAGATCACTTCGGCAAACTGCATTTAATAAAACCTCTTTTGTTAATTGAGGATCATCTTTTACATGAATTACTTGCCCAAGTTCCCCGTTTGCTTCAATGACAGCAGCTCTTAACATAGGGGTGTTGGAATCTCTAAGTTGATGACTCTCTACTGTTTGGTCAAAAGGAACCAGTTCGCTACCAGTTGTAATAATAGTCACTGTTGCTTTTCGATATACTTTAACTTCTGTTATACCAAGAGAAGTTATTAATGCAAGTTGGCTCGATCCAATGACAGTTCCCGGTTGTAATAACTCTGAGCCCTCCTTAAACTCTTCTCCTGCAAACCGTACATGTTGGTGTTTCTTGTTAGCTGCTAAAATTTTTACCTTATTGCCACTTACTTCACATTGTTCAATGGGAATAATAGTATCCAGGTCTTCAGGAACAATTGCGCCAGTGCTGATTCGATAAGCAGAATGAGGCACTATTTTTTCTCCAACCGGAAAACCTGCGCTGCTTTCTCCTGCAATAGGTAGCACGACGGGATTATTTTCTTTTATTTTTTCGACATCCTGCCAGGAGACAGCAAAGCCATCCACAGCACTGTTTGTATAAGGGGGCGAAGAGATTGTTGCTAGCGTCTTTTCGGCAAGAACATA
>Ga0066421_1000163_pt1 | contig 15042 bp, 8 predicted proteins | sample LakWasMet31_HOW6_2_FD_59548 | JGI IMG/M metagenome (GOLD analysis project Ga0066421, IMG submission 59548) | Freshwater sediment methanotrophic microbial communities from Lake Washington under simulated oxygen tension - Sediment Metagenome 31_HOW6 | ecosystem: Environmental > Aquatic > Freshwater... | reverse complement strand
CACCTTTTTAAGTTGCCATTATTACGGCTCAAAGGTGTCTAGTAAACTAGTGGCGATTCAGCCTTAAATTCAGCTGTATAGCTGATACCCTTCATTACAACCTCTCCGCTCCTGTTTCGACATTATTATATGTCTAACGTAACGGGTGATTACCATTATGAAATGTTAAAACTGCGTATGCTGGGGTAGTATTATGATGTCAGCATAAGTCGGATAAAAGACAGTTTCTTGCAAAAAGACGTTTACTCAAAATTATTTACCCCCGAAAAACCGACAGTCATCTATCCGCTAGAGCTATTCACGCCATATGATTAAGTCGTCTTTTTTGCATCCACTTCCATCAGTCTAGGCAAGCTGACGGTAATTGTAGTCGTATTTTCCTCGTCAGATACATCTAATGCTATCTGCCCATTTTGAGCCTCTGCGAGTAATCTAGCTGAGTAAGTTCCTAAGCCCGTACCCCCAGGCTTCCCTTGCGTCACATACTTTTCAAAGAAACGTTCGCGAATTGCGCCGGGCACTGTGCCCTTATTTTGGATTTTAATTAAGATGGGGTTCTCATCAACCAGTGTGACAACAACTCGTGTTTTTTCTGGTGCTGCTTCACAGGAGTTTTTAATTAAGTTCTGAAACAATGAGTAGCAAAGCATTGCATCACCAATAGATTGTAGTGGTTCGTCACCCACTGCTGCGACGTCAGTATCTACCGATACCGTCAAGTGTTTTTCATTGTATGTGGTACGTGAAACCTCAACAATGCGACGCAGAATATCACCTATTTTCACTGGCTGAGCATCAAGTTTGAATCGGCCAGTTTCAATTTTAAAAAGCTCCGAAGATAGGTTGATCATATTAAGTACTTGCAGCGCCGTTTCCTCTACAAGTTTAAGCTGTTCGAATTGTTTGCGATTTGTCGACCCGTCGTCTGCCATCGCTTGAACCATTCCAATAACACCAGCTAACGGACCTTTTAAATCATGGCGTGTGATGTGATCCACATCCTCTTTCAATTTTGCCATTTCCAGCATATCATCATAATCAGCTTGTAGCTGCTTACGTAGGTTTACAAACCGAATGAAATTGCGTACGCGCGGTATAAGCACTGTCGGGTCAATTGGTTTTGTTACAAAGTCAACAGCGCCCAACTCCAAACCTTTCAATCGGGCATCCTGATCTGTCATGGCTGTGACAAAAATGACCGGAATTGTTTCTGAGTTAGGGTGTTCTCTCATGCGTTTTGCCACTTCAAACCCATCAATATCAGGCATCATAATGTCCAACAACACCAAGTCTGGAGGAGAGTTCGATGTACAAATCTCTAGTGCTTTCTCACCATTGTGAGCAATGCGCACGCGGTATTCATCTTTAAACAATTGAGACATAAGATGCAAGTTATCTGGCGTATCGTCAACAACCAATATAGTAGGACGTGTAGCCTCTTTTGATTGAACAGAAGCACTTGGCTCTATAGCATGTTCAACTGTAGCTTCAACTGAGTTAATCTTTCTTGGTCGCCAAGACAAAGCTTTATTAACACGGTCAGCCAATGCTACCGGCGAATAGGGTTTCACCAAAAGTCCGCTTACACCATTCGCAATGGCTTGCTCAACACGTGACCGTTCCGCCTCTGCCGTAACCATCACTAACGGCATGTGGCTCAGCTTAGCATCAGCCCGCACAGCAATTAGCAAATCAAGGCCAGTCATTACCGGCATATTCCAATCAGATAGTACAATATCAACCGGATGATTTCTCAATACTCGCAAAGCCTCTGCACCATCTTTTGCCTGCAGAATATTCTTGGAATTTGCGCCTATTGCTTGAAGTTGATTGCTAGTCACCTTCCGCATGGATTCAAAATCATCCACCACCAAGATAATTGTCTTGTTTGTTATTGGCATAGTGTTACTTTCGGTAAATTAGATTTTAAAGATTAATTATTTCGGCTACCGATATATTCATATACTCTGCCTTCTTATCTATATCTTCGTCAGAGTCGGCGTAGGTGGCTGCAATCAGTTTGAATTCATCTTGCAATTCAATAAATGCATCGACCATATCTGGATCAAAATGCGTTGCTTTACCTTCACTAATAATCTGAACGGCTTTATCGTGTGGCATGCCAGCCTTATAAACACGTCGACTAATCAACGCGTCATATACATCTGCCACAGCCATAAGACGAGCGGAAATTGGTATATCATCCCCAGACAACCCTTCAGGATATCCCGTACCATCCCATTTTTCTTGATGATAATAGGCAATTTCTTTTGCAAATTTTAAAAATGGCATTTCGATACCAAGTTCGTTTTCAGCCTGTTGAATAGCATCCCGTCCAAGCGTGGTATGCGTTTTCATGATTTCAAATTCAAAAGGCTCAAAACGGCCAGGTTTAAGCAAAATGCGGTCTGGGATCCCAACTTTACCAATGTCATGTAATGGAGCAGATTTGAACAGCAACTCTATATTTTTGTCATCGTTAAGAAAGTGAGAGAAGCGTGGGTTAAATCTTAGCTTCTCTGCCAACAATTTCACATAATGCTGTGTACGTCGAATATGGTTACCAGTGTCACTATCTCTAGTTTCTGCTAATGACGCCATTGCATGAATAGTGACATCCTGAATCGCAGTCACCTCTGCTGTACGCCTCATCACCTCAGCCTCAAGGTAGCTATTCTTATCTTTTAGAAAGTCTTGTACACCTTTCATTCCAAGATGTGTTTTAACGCGAGCCATGACAATCGGTGGGCTAATTGGCTTTGTAATATAGTCGACTGCACCCAACTCCAAACCATGTGTCTCATCATCTATTTCTGTTTTCGCTGTCAGGAAAATAACAGGAATGTCACGGGTGTTTGGATCAAGCTTCAAACGCTTACATACTTCATATCCATCCATTTCAGGCATCATGATATCCAACAGAATCAAGTCTGGTGGTGTCTCTGACTGTGCAATCTTTAGCGCACGTTCACCACTGTGGCAGACTTTGACTTTATAAGTATCTTTAAGTAAGCCACTCATCAACGTAAGGTTGTCTGGCGTATCATCTACCACAAGAATCGTGGCTTTTTCTGTAAAATCCAATAGATTGTTCATGGTCACTGTTTTTCCTTAGTAAGTTGAAATTTCAATAAAAGTACCAACCAATCCGCTAGCGCTTTCAGCAGCAGAGCGAAACATCGATATAGAATATAAGGTGTCGTGCAACTACCCATCGGTATACGGTATTACATGTAATCATATTGTCTCTACAATCACACTTTTATCTTCCAAATAATAGTTAATGCGATCAGCGTCTTAAAGATAGTTCAGATGAAAGACACTTTTCCCAATGATATCATCACGCCTAACGGCAAAAACCTCTGCATAAATACGGTTGAACCCAAAAAGACATGCTGGATAACTAAAGAATGTGACGGCCGCGCTCAAGGTAGTTAACCATTTCATTGCCTTTTTCCATTGAGCTTTTGCCCCTTGGTTGTTCTTTTAGCGATTGTCGGTTTATCTTCGGCTTGGCTACGGTCTGTTATATCTCGTATCAAAGCGCACGCACAAGTTCCTCTGCCACTCAATTCCGGTAGTCGACTGAGATTCAATTCGATTGGAAATTCACTGCCGCCCTTGCGAGCACCATATAGGCCAAGACCCACATCTATTTGCCGCACATCCTGTTCTAACATGAGCTTTTCTCTGTTTGCAGAGATTTCTGCACGAAACCTCGCTGGCACAAGCATATCAATATTTTGACCGATCAGCGCGCCGTGCTTGTAGTCAAAGATATCTTCGACCCTTGGGTTGCAAAGAATAATGACACCATGCTCATCAACGACCAGCAGACCATCCGGGGTTGATTCTAGGATACTGCGAAACCAAGCTTCAGTCTGTAAAAGCTCTGCATGCTTAGCTTCCATCTCGATAGATTGCTCCTCAAGGAGCGCCCCCTGAGACTCCATTCTACTGGCTTGGTCCTGCGTTTCTTCAAGCAGTTTTCTTGTCTGGTAGTTGCGCTCCAAGATGGTCATATTTAGCCATAGCATGGGTATCAGGTTTCCAAGTAGCTTTGTGCCCCCATCATCCAAGGGCTTCATAAGTGCCAATTCCAGAACACCAAGCAAAAAGTCATTATTCACAATCGGCAGCAGCATGACACTGACGGGTGACGCTGTTCCTAGACCAGAGACAACTTTCAGGTAGTCAGCCGGTGGATTGTTGATAGTAATCAGAGTGCTATCCAATGCGCATTGCCCAGCAAGCCCTTCGCCAAGTGGGAACTCGGTCTTCTGCTGTGATCGCATGCGGGCATATGAACCACATAATATCAGCCTAGTCTTGTCTTCGCTCAGCCGATATAGCGCACCTTGCCCTAGATGGAGGGGTGAGGCAGTTTGCGTAAACAGAACTTGCGCCAATTCCTCGAAGGATTCAGCACGTTGCAAGGCACTAGCGGTCTGTGCGGCGTTGGCGTCGATCTGGTGTTGCGAGTCGGCGAGCGAGGCTGTCATCTGATTAAAGGCAGCTGCAACTTCACCAATTTCATCGTCACGGTCTTTCGGCAGACGAACTGTATAATCTCGCGCCGCAACCCGGCGTGTAGCTTCTGCAATTCTCTGCAATGGCAGGATGACTTCTCGATTGCCACCGAGAAATATGACCACACCGCCAATCAGTAGGGCGATGGCAAATATGCCCATGAATGAAATCCAATGCTCTAAACCAATCACGGCGGAACTGTCCAACGTGGCGATGGTGTACCACTTCAGGGGTGGTAAATAGGCAACAGCGGCGGCTCGTGGCTGGTTATCCAGCGTCAAGGTTAACGCAACTGAGTCGCGCTGCCCTTGCTTCAGAGATGCCATGGCCTTGTGTAGCGCTTGGCGCTCCTGTTCGTTGGGCAACAGTTTCCAGATAGTAGATTTTGCCTGTTCGGAAGACACCGGCGCGTTCAAGGCAATCAGCGATGCGTCGGCGTGTCCTTGAATCGCCCCCTCGTCATTGATGAACATACCGTTGATGCCCCGTTCCCTAGTTTTGACAAACTCGTTAATGAATTGGGTTATGTCAATGCCGGTCCCGACAACACCGATTGCTCTCCCACTATCCTTCATAACAACATTGATCCACAGTTTGGTGACGTGCAACTTAGCACTGTAATCCACGTTGAAGTTGTAGGGTTCCTGCTGACTCAGCGTGTTGAAAAACCACACATCGTCCTTATCCCCCTCGTTGAGCAGGTAAGTGGGCTTGAACGTCGACTTATCAATATTGGCGAGCGACTTAGTGTCGACAAAGTAGAAGGCAGATGCAGGTTTTGATGCCACGAATGCCGCGTGCGTAGAAAATTGGTTCACCCAGCTATGCAACTCTTCGAATGCTGGCTCGACAGCATTTGATGCATCGGCTTTTCTCACCCAGCGACGGAGGACAGGTGTGTCTGCCATCTTTTTGGCAAGAGCCAGATCCCCCTGAATACCACCCAAGGTTCTTTCCTTGTGATATTGCACATAACGTTCAGCGGCATAACTCGTTAGCTCGTGGGTAACATCTCGCTGCAAGGATGTGACTACCGCTAGCGAGATTCCACCCATGGCTAGCCCTGTCGCAAACAGAAACAATAATGCCTTACCACGTAAGCCTAATTGCATGATGGTTCCCTAGAGTCAATCATAAGTATCAATTTACACGTGCAGTCAGTCATCAGGCCGCAGGACTATCGAGCAATGCCGCACTGTCTTTCAGTAAACCAAGTGCTTTCTCGAAATCGAACTGCTTGATGGCCTGATCCACTCTCGAGAACCTATCCTGACCCAGTAGATGGTTCAGCAGGTCGAGATTATCGTCGAGCACATCGCTGGCTTCGCTGTCGTCCTCAGCAAGCAGGCTGCAAAGTTGACTCATGACCTCCGTTGCCTTAGAGGCATCAAACGCTGTCAGAGTGGTTGTGCTGATTTGATCCGGAGGAACTGCGGCTTTAAGGGCCGCGATCATTGTGGACTGCGCCTGTGCAAACGGCACGATTTTAGCCTCAATGGCATCACGTGCGACGCCATTTCTAACCATTTCCTCTATCTCAGCGGCCATTGCCTGCAGTCCAGATGCGCCGATATTACCGCTAACTCCTTTTGCGGAGTGTGCAATACGCTCGGCCGTAGTACGGTCTTCCGCATCCAGCGCGGTCCGTAGTTCAATGGTGGTATTTTCCTGGTTGGTAATATATTTACGCAGCATGCTCAAATAAAGCGGCACCTTGCTAAGCACGCGGCGCATGCCGAGTTCCACGTCGAGGCCATCAATCACTAGCAAAGTCGCCGCTACAGTAGCATCGTGTTTCGGCGCTACTACCTGTTTTTGTGAGTTTACTGATACGCCAGTTTCCGTCGCGATGTGGTGGGGCTTAATCCACTTGAGCAGAGCATGGAACAATTCGTCAGGGTCGATCGGTTTGGCGACATGATCCACCATACCGGCCTCAATGCACCTTTCCTTATCCTGCTGCATAGCATTCGCTGTCATAGCGACGATAGGAAGATCTTTGAATCGCCCATCTTTTTTGATTTCCAACGTGGCAGTCACACCGTCCATTAGTGGCATCTGCATATCCATCAGCACGATGTCGTAGACTTTCTTGCCCACCATATCCACGGCTTCCACGCCGTTGTTCGCTATATCTACTGCAAAACCGGCATCCTCCAGCAGGCCCATCGCAACTTCCTGGTTAAGTTCGTTATCTTCTGCTACCAAGATGGAGGCGCCATTAATTACGGCCAAGTCATCCATGATGCTTGACACGTCACGCTCCCTAATACGCGCTTCCTCAACTTGCCCTCCTAACATCCGCATAGCAGTGTCGAACAACTGGGAAGAGTTCACTGGTTTGATCAGCACATCTTCTAGTCCTGCATTCTCTGCCTCTTTCATCACTTCCTCACGGCCGTAAGCAGTCACCATCACGAGATGCGGAATCGTGTCCAGTGGAAGCATGCGAATAGCCTTGGCCGTTTCAATACCATCCATGCCCGGCATACGCCAATCGAGAAAAACGATTTCATAAGGATTACCTGCTTTTGCTGCCATCTCCACTGCAGCTAGTGCTTCGCTGCCTCCGGGCACTTGGTCAACCTTAAATGACATGCTGGTCAACATATCTTCCAGCACGTTACGCGCCATTTCGTTGTCGTCTACTACCAGCACATGGCGACCTCGAAGATCCGGGTTAGGGATCAGATTTTTGACATGGCCAGCGGTTTTGCCCAGCCTTGCAGTAAACCAGAAGGTACTGCCCTTACCAAACTCACTCTCTACCCCAACGTCGCCGTGCATCAGGTTAGCGAGCTGTTTTGAAATGGCTAAGCCTAAACCAGTGCCGCCGTATTTTCGACTAGTCGAGCTATCTGCTTGCTGAAATGACTGAAACAATCGGCTCCGCTGTTCTTCGGTAAGACCGATGCCAGTATCGCGCACACCAAAATGTAGCAGTACATCACTTTCGTTTTCTTCCAGTACTTTAGCGCTGATGACGACCTCACCTTCTTCGGTAAACTTAACTGCGTTATTGGCATAGTTGATGAGAATTTGTCCCAGACGTAACGAGTCCCCGTTGAGATGCTTGGGTACCGTCTGGTCGATGTCGAATACCAGCTCCAGCCCCTTGGCGCTGGTTTTCTCTGAGATCAAGTTGGCGACGTTGTCTAGCACCTTGGCCATCTCAAAGTCTGCGCTCTCTATGGCGAGCTTGCCCGCCTCAATCTTGGAGAAGTCCAGGATGTCGTTGATAATGCCAAGAAGGTGCTGGCCAGAACCTTGGATTTTTTTGACGTAATCGCGCTGCCGTGCCGTCATGTCGGTTTTCAGTACCAGGTGCGACATGCCGATAATTGCATTCATCGGGGTGCGGATTTCATGGCTCATGTTGGCGAGGAAGTCCGATTTCATCTTGGTAGCGTCCTCTGCCATTTCTTTTGCTTTTTGCAGTTCTTGTTCAGCGAGTTTGCTTGCGGTGACATCTACGGTCACGCCATACATATCCTTGGGTTTGCCACTGGCGTCGCGAACAATGTGGCCCATGGCATGAATCCAAACAACGTTGCCATCGATCGGGCGTTTATAGGCATAGGTTGCATCATATCTGGGAATTGTGCCTTCAACTGCCGCTTGAAAGTTGGTCAGTGTGACCGCTGCTGCTTCTTTATCCCCAGCCTCAACGTTTGCAAACCACTCCTCCATCACATGATAGCGCCAGTCTGAACGTGGCGGATCGCCAAAAATCTTCGAAGCGCGTTCGGATGAGTTGTAATATCCATCGGCGTTGTCGAGTGGAATGTGCCAGTAGCCTGCATTGGTAAGATCCATCGCCTGATCATTAAGGAAATTGGCAAGCGCCAACTTTTCCTGCGCATGAATACGCTCGGTGACGTCACGTATCGATGCACAAACGCAAGCACCTCTGCCGCCAAGGTTAGGCAGACGGCTTAAACCGACCTCGACCGGAAACTCGCTAGCATCCTTACGAACGCCTCGCAGATTCAGTCCTACACCCATTGCCCGAGTGCCATCTTCTGCCATGAATTTTGCTCGATTGGCCGAATGCCCACCACGAACACTCATCGGCACAAGACTATCAACGCTCCGTCCCATGAGTTCGCCGTGCTCGTAGCCAAAGATATTTTCGACTTGTGGATTACACAGAATAATGACGCCGTTTTCATCGACAACCAGCATGCCGTCAGGCGCAGACTCCAGAATACTGCGGAACCAAGCCTCGGTCTGCATGAGTTCTGCCTGTTGCGCTTCCATCTCAACAGACTGCTCTTCCAGTTGCGCAGCCTGCATTTCCATACGTCTAGCCTGCTCCTGCGTCTCTTCTAAAAGATGCTGAGTACTCACTGTACGCTCTAGAATTTCCATGTTCATTGCTAGCATTGGCATCATTTGTTCTAGCAATGCATTGGCTTGCTGATCAAAAAGCTCAAACGAAGCAACTTCTAATACTCCGAGCAATTTATCTGTGTGCATGATGGGCATTACTTCAATACATTTTGGTACAGCCTCACCTAAGCCAGAGCTAATTTGTATATAGTCCTGCGGTGGATTGCTTAGTGTGATGGGCGTTTTTTCGAACGCACACTGACCAACCAGACCTTCACCAATCATAAAGTATTGGTTAAGTTGCTTACGCTGACCATAGCCATAACTGGCAAGTAATCGTAGGCGATTACCTGATTGGTCCAAGATATAAAAAACCGCATGGCCAGCATTCACCAATGGAGCAACTCGTGAGAGGAAGTCTTGCGCAAGCTCAGTGAAATTTTTCGCCTGCTGTAACTTGGTCGATATTTCTGTCACATGAGTTTTGACCCAGCTTTGCGATTCCATGTTGCGATAAACACCCTGCAACACGGCAACCCCTCGGCTAATCTCACCTAATTCGTTTTGTTGATCCTGATAGGGGATGGTTTCGTTCAGCCTACCTTCAGACAAATTGACAATGCCGACTCGTAAGGCGTCAAGCGGGCGGGTAATTGATCGAGTGATTGCAATTGCAGCAAGGAGCAGTGCTGCCACACCGACCACTAGAAAATAAGCGGCTTTCCAAACCTCACTCTCGTAGATTGAGAGTGACTCTTGGTTCATCCTTGCAGCGTTTTTAGAAGCAATCTTAAAAATCTTGTCGAGACCTTCTGCTACTAACGGACTAGGATTTTGCGGATTGGTATCTTTACATCTCTCCCAAGCAGCATTTTGACTCACAGTATTAATTAGCCCGTCGTCCTGAACACCACTCCTCAGGGTTGCGATGGTTTCGTTGGTGTAAGCGATCTGATTCTTATACTCGTTTTCTAACTTCGAAATCAGTTGCTGGTCGCCAAGAAAGGATTTCCTGATAATGGCAATATCATCGAAAAACTTTTTATGATGTATATCGAGGCTGGCAATTGCAACCTCTCGCTTGACTGGGTCTGTTTCAAAAATTGCGTCTCGTGTCAAACGGCGCATATACATCAACGTGAACTTCATGTCCCTGACCGTATTCGTTGTGACATGCGGATACTCATAGAAATCCTGCTGAATCTCCTGCATCCGTTTTAACTGTGGGAAGGTGGACCCACCTACGATGAGAATTCCAAGAATAGCAATGACGGCAAAGTAAAACATGCGTTGCGACACGGTTTTACTCTGGAGGATATTATAGATTTTTTTCATTCTGACTCCTGCATTTCTTATACTTAATCATGCAGCTAAAGGGTAGGTCAAGCTTTTAATGGACAAGCAACTACAAGCTGTTTTGATGCCTATGCTAGGCAAGCGAGTTAATGCTACGTTAATTTGAATGGCGCCACCATCCATGCGCAGTGCATCAAGCTTACTCATATCAACATTATCTTCATATGATACGGAAAAATCTTTCCATGTAGGTACAACAACTTCCGCACGTTGGCCAATGAGTGTGTCAGATTTATAGCCAAAAATAGTATCTGCCTTAGGATTACTCAAAATGATGACACCACGCTCATCAATCACCAACATCGCATCTGCAGACTGCACAATGCAGCGATACCACTCTTCCGTTTTCTGTAGCTCTGATTGCTGAGCCGCCATCTCAACAGATTGCTCTTCTAGCTGGGCGGCTTGCACCTCAATCTGGATAGCGCGCTCCTGTGCCTCTTGCAGCATATGCTGTGCAGAAATATTCTTGCCTAAAATCTCCATAGTCATGGCAATCATGGGCAGCAAGGCATCAAGCAAGGCTGCTTCACGCTCACCTATATTCTGAAACGAAGCAAGCTCCATCATGGCAACCAGCTCACCACCATGCATTATCGGAAGCACTGTCACCACCCTTGGCGTCGACTCGCCTAAAGCTGAACTGATTTTTATATAATCTTCAGGCGGCTCAGTGATCGTGATGGTTTTCTTTTCGAGTGCACTTTGCCCAAGCAGACCTTCGCCCAACACTAGCTCTTGATTGAGGTTTTTACGCTCACGCCAGCCATAGCTGGCCAGCATACGTAACTGACCTTCCTCGTGAAGGTATAACACGCCAATGCTTGCTCCGAGTAAAGGGCAGGTAGCAGACAACAATCTGCGTGCAAGCTCTTCGTAGCTCTCTGCTTGTTGTATCTGGGCTGAAATTTCCGTGACGTATGTCTTAATCCAGCGTTGCATTTCCATGCTGCGATAGACTTTTTGAAGTGACTGAATAGCGCGGGCGAAAGCGCCGATTTCATTCGGATAGTCAGTATTTGGGATTACGTCGTCCAACCTACCTGCAGCTAGGCCTTCTATCGAGTTGCGTAATCTGTCGTTCGGCCGCTGGATAGACTTGCCAACAATCAATCCTACAACCACCCCAATGCCAAGACCCAATAACAACAGCAATGAGGCAATCTTATTGCTTCTCTCGGCAAGTTTTGCCAACTCTTCTGCCGTATCGTATGCACCGTTTTCCATAATTTTAGTAATGGCAGTGAGCGTGTCATCAGCAGTGTCGATGACATAAAAGAACTCTTGCCTAGCAATATATGCCACAGCCTCATCTAGTTTGTGACTATCCTTACCCATCAATTCCATCGTATGAGCCACATTGCGTTGGTATTGCTCGAACAGGTTGTCAAACCTAGTTAGCATCCACTTTGCATCTTCACGAAAGATGCGTTTGCGGGCCTCATCGAGCTCCGTTTGCAAAGTAACCTGAGCCTTGTCCAGCCTGAGCTGAGCTTTTTCACGCTCCACTGCACTCTGTGCCAACATCATTTGCTGCAAACTTCTCCCCATGTAGATCAGGTTGATGTTAGCTTCCTTAAGGTGTGATATCCCCAGCAGCTCTTTTTCGTAGATTGTGTTGGATTTCTCGCTCATCACTCGCATGCTGTTGATGGCATTAACCCCAATCAGTGCTGCAATCAAGAGTCCAAAGCCAAAACCGATCAGCAACTTGGCGGTTAATGTCTGTTTTTCCAGTGCAGTAAACTGTCTACTCATGCAATATCACTTTCACAATAATTAAGTCCAAGTATAAAGCCAAACTAATTGTCCAACCAACTAGTGTTGGAAGATTGGTCTGACTTCATTCTGCCTGTTGTGCACAGCAATCTTTCTAAAAGCTTATTGCTCATCTTACTTTAATTTGAAATGACTATACGACCATCCGCTTCAATGACTATTGGAATAGCAATCAGCGACTCACCTTCGCAATCCCCACGAATACAATAACCATCCTGCCAGCGAAAACGTGCATAATGGACATTGCAGCTAATACTGATGTGCGAGTCTAGTATCAGATGCTCATCATTTTCAGACAGCGGCACACCAAAATGTGCACACCGATTGACGTAAGCCACAACATTTTGGCCGCTGCGTAGCATAATAAACTTAAACGGATTCAGGTTGTTTGTATCAGACTTGAGTTCAAGTGATGCTATTTTTGCGCCTCCATCTGGAATATCCGTCAGGATGCCGAGCTCAGTGCCAACACTTGGGGCATTAGGAAGGTCAAACCAGCGCAGTGACGATGATGTAGCCATAATAGTGCGTCAGCTCTTGCGGCGATATAATCGGTGAAAATGATCAATAGCAGTAAACATAGCATTGCCCAGTACACCGATATTCTCTGATTGCCCAATGAAGAGAAGCCCTTGCGGTAAAAGTGCGTGATGGAACTTCTTAAATAAATCATCTTGTAAATTACTCTTCATATAGATGAGCAAATTACGACAACTGACCATATCAATATCCAGCGGGGGTTTTGTATTGATCACATTCTGTTGGTAGAATTGGCAAACGTTGCGAATAGACGGCTTGACTTGATAATCATGACCCTTCTGATCAAAATATTGCTCAAGCACTCTTGTTTCCACTTCCTTAAATGCGGTTTGACGGTAGCTACCAGCTTCGGCAATTAATAGCGCATCAGGGTTTAAATCGTAACCAATGATTTCAATCTTGTATTTTGGGTAATTGTGTCCAAGAAGCTCGGCCAGCAAGATAGCAATCGTGTAGCACTCCTCCCCAGATGCACAGCCAGGAACCCACACGCGAATAGCATCGCATGGCTTTTTCTGTGCAATGAGTTCCGCTAGAAACTTACTCATCACAGCAAATGCCCTACTATCGCGAAAAAACGATGAAAGCGAGACCAAAAAGAGATGTTGGAGGATACCGAGTTCAGCAGAGGTTTTCGTAATGTAATCGACATACTGCTCGAACGAGTCCATTTTTAGCATCGTCATTCTACGTTCAATTCTGCGAAGCAAGGTTTCTTCTTTGTAGCTAGAAAAATCAATCCCTGTTACATCATTGATCTTTTTTACCAAGCCTAGCAGCAGTAAACTATCTACTAAACTCCTCTTGCTAGGAATATTAGCAACGGGATGCACGTTATTTTTCGTCACAGTCAAAGTTTTTGCACTATCTGCGCTAGATGGGAACATTGCAGTCAATCGATGAGCAATGTCCTCGGGGGCTAGAATCTCATCGGCTACGTTAGCATGTATGACGGATAAGGGCATCCCTGTAAATGCTGCAGACTCCGGACTTTGAGCTATCGTCTTGCCTCCATGAGCCTTGATAGAACGGCAACCAGACAATCCATCAGAGCCAGACCCAGAAAGAATTATGCCAATCGCTTTTTTGCCAACATCTTGAGCAATAGAGTTAAATAAAGCATTCACAGAAGGGCTAGAAATATAGTCTGCAGACGTGGGTAGCAACTGTATGCGTCCATTTTGTAGCACACCTATACATGCTGGAGGAATAACGTAAACATGGTCTGGCAACAACAAGTCATTCGACTTTAGCTCAACTACAGGCAAACTTGTTGATCGATCAAGCATCTTTAATACTAAACCAATGTGACCATCCTTAGCCATGTGTTGAGCAATAACATAGGACACTTTCCCATTATGAGAGAGCTTTCCCAGCAATTTAATCATTGATTCCAACCCACCTGCTGATGCCCCAATGCCCGCAATATAAATGTCTTTTGTTGATTGGTTGAAAATCATGCTTGTGATTATACTACTAGGTGCTATTTAAATAATCGGTAACTCAGATGAAGTATGTAGGCTGATAATCCAAGTCTCTATCATACTGCGTGCCAACTATGGGCCGATAACTAACACTCACGATTAAACTTTAGCCACACCTCTTAGGCATTTAGTAGTTACACAAGCCCTGTGTGGACTTCACTTGTTTTGATAGACATATCATAATGTCAATTGGACTAGCCACTTATGGAGAGCAGCTAGTCACTTATGCAGCGCCCCACAATTGTCTACCAATCTATATCCATTTTCGGTTTGAATATTATTACGGATTATGAACTATGAATTGCTCTGAATAATTTTTCATAAATCATTTCTGGCATAGGGGTCCATATTCGATGTGCCATTTCTAAGCGACTGAGACTCCCTTTCTATGCTTCCCAATACATCCACTCGTAACCTTGCACAGAAACAAAGAAACCTAGCATATCATTCGGAAAATAATAAAACTCATTTTGTGGTAATTTTCTATCTTTGGAGCTTTGATATAACTTAAAGTAAAAATATGCTATTTCATCTTGGTCATCGCCACCATTGGCATCTAGTGGCTCCGAATTGTCGGGTCGACGGTTATAGTGTTTATGAACTTCATTGTGACAATTGTGACACAATGTTATTCCATTTCCTGTAGCTAAATATCCTTTAGGATATGTAGTCTTGCGAAAAATATGGTGAGCTTGGGTTCGTTCTGTACTATTGCAATTTAAACACTTGTATTCATCTCTAAGCTTGATAAATTGACTCCAAACTCTAAGACACCATTTATCAGAGCATTGTCTTCTAATTACATCTTCAAGCTTAAAGTTTGGTAATCTTAATTCAGCAATAGAGTCATACATTTTAATAGACTCTTAATTTCCGTAAATTTTAACTGGAAGCATAAACTTGGCTTCTTGATTTGGAAGCATAAAGCTGTCTTTGGGACAAGGTTATGCTTCCTCTGACACTCTTGGTTGGCTGCTGTTAAAAAACCCACCATCATCTCCACATCGCCCATGGCCCGATG
>Ga0066421_1000161_pt1 | contig 15178 bp, 11 predicted proteins | sample LakWasMet31_HOW6_2_FD_59548 | JGI IMG/M metagenome (GOLD analysis project Ga0066421, IMG submission 59548) | Freshwater sediment methanotrophic microbial communities from Lake Washington under simulated oxygen tension - Sediment Metagenome 31_HOW6 | ecosystem: Environmental > Aquatic >... | reverse complement strand
GTTCTAATAAGTCAATTAATGGCTTGCACAGTAATACCGGGCATGCATATGAGTCCGTTTACTAATAAATCCAGCATTGATTTGCCAGTAACAGAAAACAATGCCACGATTATTAAAAAGTTAAATATTAAAACCATTACGGCCCAATTAGTCGTTAATTTAGAAAAAGATTTCAACAGCCGCAGCCTTGGCTCAGATAACGTAGCCAACCATTATTTTGACTACCGCATAGGTTCAAAAACAGTCAAAGGCACCCCCGTAAAAGAAGAATACAACCAATACCTTGTCGGACCACGGGATATATTAAATATTACGGTATGGGAACATCCGGAATTAACTATTCCTGCCGGTGAATTTCGCTCGGCTGAGTCAGCGGGCACCGTAGTCGGTGAAGACGGTAATATATTCTATCCCTATGCCGGTGTGCTAAAAGCGGCCGGTAAAACAGTGGAAGAAATACGCGCTGAATTAACAGGAAAACTCTCAAAGTATATTGAGCAAGTGCAATTGGATGTAAGGGTAACAGCCTATCGAAGCCAACGGGTATATGTGGTAGGTGAAGTCGCTCAGCCAGGTATTCAACTGGTAAAAGATATTCCCTTGACGGTATTAGAAGCGGTAAATGCTGCTGGCGGCGTGACTGTAAACGCTGACCAACGCAATATTACCCTAACAAGAGACGGCAAAACCTTCAGCATCAACTTACTTAATTTGTATGAAGGCGGTGATATTAGCCAAAATGTTATGCTTAAAGGCGGCGATGTTTTAAACGTGCCGGATCAAATGTTTAATAAGGTGTTTGTACTTGGAGACACGACACTTATCTCAACAGGTGCTTCGTCAGCAAGTCCATCTGGACGATCTCGCAGTCTTTTTATGAATAAAGGCCGAATGACTCTTACAGAAGCAATAAGTGATGCCGGTGGCGTCAATCAAGACACCTCTGACCCAACCCGAATTTTTGTCTTTAGAGGCGGCTTAGGGAAATCAGAAATATTTCAGCTGGATGCAAAATCACCCGATGCCTTGTTGCTGGCCGATAGATTTCCATTACAACCACGAGATGTGATCTACGTTGATAGAGCAGAAGGCATTCGCTGGAACCAAATTATCGCGCAAATACAACCAACCATTACGTTGCTGAATGCGTTTGACGGATCGTTGAAGATTCAACCTTTCATTGGCCGATAACACTTTGCAAAAAGTAATGTGTGTCCGTCGATTACTCTGACAGTAATAGCTATTCGTCCTTCCGGCAGGGATTGCCGGAGCCGAAGACCGCGCTAGTGAATCCAGCCTACATGGATGTAACGAAACACCCGTTAACTTTTAACGAAGCACTTACATAACATTACAAAAGCTAATTATCTGTTTAACTGACTACCCAACATTGAATAATGCCCAATTCTTTCTCTGAAAATAAGAACCCAGCCAATTATCAACCCGTAGAAGAGGAAGATGAAATTGACTTAGGTGAGCTGCTGAGCACCTTAATTGATAACAAATGGTTAATAATACTGGTGACTACCATAGCGGTATCATTAGGCATAGCCAAAGCATTGATCGACACACCTATTTATAAAACGGACGCAATGCTCCAAGTTGAAGAGCATTCTCAATCCATGGCTGGCTTAGAGGCATTGGAAGGATTAATAGAAAAGAAGTTGCCTGTATTAGCAGAAATTGAGCTAATCAAATCACGGATGATTTTGGGTGAAACCGTTAAAAACCTTAACTTGGCGATCATTGCCAAGCCAAAATATTTTCCAGTCATTGGCAAAGCCATTGCCAGACGATTTCAAGCAACCGATAGAGAGAATACCCTGGCTAATCCGTTATTCGATCAAGAACAATATGCGTGGGGTGGAGAATATATCAAGGTAGATTCACTAAATGTGCCAGAATCTTTGATAGGCGAAAAATTAATTCTAACCGCAGGTAACCAAGGGCACTACTCGCTATCAAACGAAGACGGCGAAACACTGCTAGAAGGAGATGTTGGTAAACCAGCAAAAAATGTATTAAAAGATGACCGCCAGATTGATATTTTTGTGTCACAGCTTAAATCTCGACCAAACACTCAATTTAGCGTAGTCAGACAATCCGATATTGACGCAATTACACAAATAAAAGAGAGCCTTGGTGCCGTAGAGAAGGGTAAGGCTACAGGCATTCTTGAACTTACCTTGGAATCACCCAGCCCAGAGTCTGCCATGCAAATGGTAAATGAAATTGCCAATATTTACGTTAAACAAAATGTTGAGAAAAAATCCGCAGAAGCCCAAAAAACCTTAGAATTTTTAGAAAAGCAACTGCCGGATCTTAAAAAACAACTAGAAACTGCAACCACGATTTTAAATGATTACCGGACTCAGCATGGTTCTATTGACTTAGAAATTGAAACGCAAGGCGTTTTAGCCGGCGTGGTTGAGTTAACAACCCAAATTACCTTGTTACAAGAAAAGCGCGATGAACTAAGACAGCGCTTTACAGAATCACACCCTTCTGTACAGGCAATTGATAAACAGATTACACGTCTACAAAGCCAAATGGCGTCGCATGATAAGAAGATTCAGGCACTGCCTGAAACCCAACAAGTTATTCTTAGACTGTCCAGAGACGTGCAGGTTGACACAGAGCTGTACACCACATTATTAAATAACGCGCAAACCTATCGGGTTGCCAAAGCTGGCACAGTGGGTGATGTTAGAATTATAGATTACGCAGTATTGCCAACCGAACCCATAAAACCCAAAAAGCCATTGATAGTTGCCGTGGCCTTTATTTTAGGTTTGATTTTGGGCATCGCTATGGCGTTTATCCGTAAATCTTTGCATCGAGGAATTGAAGACCCAGATGCAATAGAAAAGCAGCTAAACATACCAGTGTACGCAACGGTGCCACATAGCGATAATCAGGCGGGCATTAGTATTCTATTGAAAAGAAATCCAAAGGCTAAAGGTGAGCAACCTTTAATATTGGCAACGGAAAACAAAGAAGACTTGGCAATTGAAAGCTTGCGCAGTTTAAGAACCACCCTGCATTTTGCCTTTTTAGAAGCTCAAAATAACATCATCATGATTACCGGCCCCAGCCCCGGCATAGGTAAAACCTTCGTATCCGTCAATTTGGCAGCGGTATTAGCCGATGCCGGAAAAAAAGTATTATTAATTGATGGTGACATGCGTAAAGGCTTTCTCCATAAAAGTTTAAAGCTAAGCCGTAATAATGGTTTATCGGAAATTATTTCAAACGCCCTCCCCGCAGAGCAAGCAATTAAAAAGATATCCATAGCCAATTTTGACTTTATTCCAACGGGCGCGCTACCGCCTAACCCATCTGAATTGCTGTTACATGATCGATTTGGAGAGTTTTTAGAAAGCATTAGCCCCTTATATGATCATGTCATTATTGACTCTCCACCCATATTGGCAGTAACAGACGCCGCCATAATTGGCCGCATGGCCAGTGCAACGCTCATGATAGTAAAAGCCGGTGAACATCCATTGCGCGAGTTACAACAAAGTGTAAAACGTTTGTCACAAGCGGGTGTTAATTTAAAAGGGATTGTTTTTAACAACCTGCCGCAGACTTCATCGCGTTACGGATACGGTTACGGCTATAGTAAATATGTTTATCAATACAACTATAAATGAACCAAACCCAGCAATTAAATGCAAATTGGTATGATTACACCATTGGACACCGAACCTAAAAATATTAAAAATGCCAAATACAAGCAAACTGATCTACGTTACCCAACCAGCCTTACCACCCCTGGAAGAATTCATACCCTATTTACAAGAAATCTGGGGCAACAAAATACTCACCAATGGTGGGCCATTCCATCAACAATTAGAAAAAGAATTGTGTGACTATCTTGGCGTGGAGCATCTAGCATTATTTACCAACGGTACTATTGCCCTGATAACCGCGCTTCAAGCACTGCGGATTACCGGTGAAGTTATTACCACGCCCTATTCCTTTGTTGCTACTGCGCATTCTTTACTATGGAATGGTATCAAACCGGTCTTTGTTGATGTTGATCCAAACACCCTCAATCTCAATCCTGATAATATTGAAGCAGCTATTACCCCACAAACTACTGCCATCATGCCAGTACATTGTTACGGACATCCTTGTGATGTTGATCGCATCCAAAAAATTGCCGATAACTATGGCCTAAAAGTTATTTACGACGCTGCCCATGCTTTTGGTGTGCAAAACCACGAGGGTAGTATTTTAAATCACGGAGATCTATCCATACTTAGTTTTCATGCTACCAAAGTATTTAACACCTTCGAAGGAGGTGCAATCATTTGCCCTGATGCAAAGACCAAGCAACGCATTGATCATTTAAAAAACTTTGGCTTTGTTGATGAAGTTACGGTTGTAGCACCAGGTATTAACGGCAAAATGAGCGAACTTAATGCCGCCTTTGGTTTGTTACAACTTAAAGGCATTGATGAAGCGCTGCGAAAACGTAAAGCCATTGACACCAACTATCGCGAGGGCTTATCAGGCGTAAAAGGTATACACTGCCTAGCTGATGCAGGCGAAGAGGAAGCAAATTATTCTTACTTTCCAATTTTGGTGCAATCGGATTATCCGGTTGATCGTGATACTCTTTATCAAAAGCTAAAAGACAACGGTATTTATGCTCGCAGATATTTTTACCCCTTAATCAGTGATTTTCCGATGTATCGGGGATTACCATCAGCAACACATTCAAATTTACCGGTGGCGACAAAAGCCGCCGATCAGGTTATTTGTTTACCTATTTACCCAATTCTTGAAGCGTCCGATCAAAAACGAATTATTTCGCTAATTGCAGGTAATTAATATGGCTTGGTTGACTGCTGAACAAATAACCGAAATGGGCTTTGCGAGTGTTGGAACCAATGTTCTGCTTTCTGATAAAGGCTCCTATTACAATTGTAAAAACATTCGCTTGGGTAGCAACATAAGAATTGATGATTTTTGCGTATTATCCGCTGGAATCGAGGGTATAGATATTGGCAATTATATTCATATTGCCGTTTACTCATCGTTGATCGGAGCTGGCAATATAACGCTTGCTGATTTTAGTAACATTTCTTCACGAGTTGCACTATATAGCAGCAACGATGATTATAGCGGCGCAGCCATGACCAATCCAACTGTCCCGGCAGAATTTACAAACGTACATCATGCTAATGTCACAATTAGTAGGCATGTCATTATCGGAGCAGGCTCAATTATTTTGCCCGGCGTGACTTTAGAAGAAGGCGTCGCTGTGGGCGCATTGAGCTTGGTAAAAAAAGACTGCCAAGCCTTTGGTATTTATATGGGGTCACCGGCAAAACGTATTGGTGAAAGAAAACGTGATCTACTTGCATTGGAAAAGCAGTTTTTACTTTCGATAGCCAATTGATTTGGTAAGTATTCACCCCTTTGACAAAGGGGGATTGAGGGGGATTTATGTAATAAAATCTCCCCTAACCCCTCTTTTTCAAAGAGGGGGACTGAATACTTACTTAGGAACTGTCCATAAATAACTTGTACAATTCTTAGCGATGAGAGATTATCTCTCATCATGAGCGATGATGATATTGTAGAGAAAATTCGTAAAAAATATGAACGATTATCCGGGGTTCTGGATGAGCGTAGCCGCCGAGTATGGGCATCAGTAGAAGCTGAAGCTCTGGGTTATGGCGGACAAAGTCTTGTAGCCAAAGCCACCGGTTTATCGAGAATGACGTTTTATTCTAAAAAAATGGACAGCTCAAGCGAGAATTACTCGGCTGCGCCTCATGCTCGCATACGGAAAGAAGGGGCGGGACGCAAGAAGCTGACACAACGAGAACCTAAATTATTATCGGCGCTGGAAGCATTAGTAGAACCAACGACTCGTGGTGATCCAGAGAACCCCTTACGGTGGACTTGCCTGAGCACACGACAATTAGCAGCGGCACTTGAAAAGCTAGGGTATAAAATTGGCCGTCAAACGGTGGCGCATTTATTAGATGACTTGGGTTACAGTCTTCAGGGTAACCAAAAAGCCAAGGAAGGCTCAAGTCATCCAGATCGTGATGCCCAGTTCCGATATATTCATGATCAAGTGGCGCATTTTCAACATCTGGGACAGCCCGTTGTATCGGTCGATACGAAGAAAAAGGAATTAGTCGGTGATTTCAAAAACGAAGGCAAAGAGTGGCGACCTAAAGGTGATCCTGAACCGGTACGGGTTTATGAGTTTGTGGATAAGCTATTGGGGAAGGCCAATCCCTATGGTGTATATGATCCGACAGCAAATGAGGGTTGGGTTAGCGTTGGAGTCGACCACGACACAGCTGAATTTGCCGTTGAATCATTGAGGCGATGGTGGATGCATATGGGACGCACTCGCTATCCGATGGCGACGCAACTGCTTGTGACCGCAAATGGAGGTGGCAGTAATGGCTCAAGAGTAAGGCTTTGGAAGGTGGCACTGCAACAACTTGCCGACCAAGTTGGACTTGATATTTCGGTTTGCCATTTTCCACCCGGAACCAGCAAATGGAACAAAATCGAGCATAGGATGTTTAGCTATATCAGTATGAATTGGCGAGGGAAGCCATTAATCAGTCATGAAGTGATCGTTAACTTGATTGCCACGACGACCACACTGAAGGGACTGAAAATTGAGGCAGAGATAGATAGAAATGTTTACAAAAAAGGCATTCATGTGTCCGAAGAGGAGCTTGAGAAACTTCACATCGAGAAAGCTTCTTTTCATGGTGAATGGAATTACACCATATTCTCTTCAGCCTAAAGTTGTACAACTTATTATTGGACAGTTACTTAATTTAAAGACAATCTGCAATTTAATCATTAGAACAAACCCGTGTTATGTGCGTCATTCTAAACTAATAAAGCGAACAAAAATAAATGAGCCTTAAAAAAAACATCCTCGCTAATTATGTAAGCCAAATTTATGTAACACTCATCGGCATTGTTATTGTGCCGCTGTACATAAAATACATGGGTGCAGAGGCTTATGGCTTAGTCGGTTTTTTTGCCATGTTACAAGCCTGGTTCATGATATTAGATATGGGGCTAACACCCATGATGGCGCGAGAAACTGCCCGTTTTCGCGGTGGTGCAACAGATGCACTCAGTTATCGCCGATTGGTTCGGGCCTTGGAAGGTATTTTTATTATCGTCGCATTAGTCGGCGGCGGAGCTATGTTCGCCGCATCGACTTATATCGCTCATGATTGGTTACAAGCCAGTCATTTAGCCATCGAAGAAGTGCAGACAGCCATCAGATTGATAGCCATCATTATTGCATTACGCTGGATGTGCGGTTTATATCGTGGTGCAATTAGTGGGTCAGAGCGGCTAGTATGGTTGAGCGGTTATAACATTTCTATCGCTACGTTGCGTTTTGTTGGCGTACTAGCCGTATTGCACTTTGTCGGCACCACGCCCACTTTATTTTTCGGTTACCAACTCGGTGTAGCAGTATTAGAATTGATAATACTGCTATTGAAAGCCTATCGTTTATTGCCGGCTATCCCCAAAGGTAAACGTATTGCATGGTCCTGGGCACCGCTTAAACCGGTACTTAAATTCTCGCTATCAATTGCGTTTACGTCTTCTGTTTGGGTCTTCGTCACCCAAACCGATAAACTGGTGCTTTCCAAAATATTGCCGTTAGCAGAATACGGTTATTTTACCCTGGCAGTATTAGTCGCTAGTGGCGTAATGGTTATTAGCGGGCCAGTTAGTGGAGCCATTATGCCACGCATGGCAAAATTAGAAGCTGATGGCAATCACGATGGCTTAATTCGAGTTTACCGTCAGGCAACACAGATGGTTGCGATTATTGCGGCGGCTTCATCGATTACCATAGCTTTTTGTGCTGAACCACTATTATGGGCATGGACGGGTGATAAATTATTAGCACATAACGCCGCCCCGATTTTAGGTTTATACGCTCTGGGTAATGGCATTTTAGCGGTTTCAGCATTCCCATATTATTTACAATATGCCAAAGGCAATTTACGCTTGCATTTAATAGGTAATGCACTATTCGTAATATTGTTAATACCTGCAATCATATGGGCGGCTAGTCAATACGGCGGAATTGGCGCAGGTTATGTCTGGTTGGCAATGAATCTTGTTTATTTTATAGCTTGGGTACCACTGGTACATCATCGCTTTGAAAAGAGGATGCATGTTAAATGGTTGGGTTTGGATGTATTGGCTATTTATTTAAGTGCAATCTCAGTGGCGTATGGTTTGTTTATGATAATGCCTATAACCAATAATCGTTGGTGGCAATTTAGTTATATCGGAATTATGGGGCTATTAGTTATCTTTGCGGGTGTTTTTGCCTCCTCCTTGTTTTGGACTAAGGTTAAGAAATGGTCAATTCAACAACAAATATAAAAATAAATATAATTACTTTTTTTACTTCGCGGTATCGTTCATGAAGGTAGCAGAGCGATGATGCTCGGTGAGATTTTTGGTGTAGGACTGAGTATTGTAAGTATTGCAATATTATCAAGTGCAAGTGTCAGAGATCAGATATTGAAAAAATTAAAAAAGAGACAATATGATAGATGAACAAATACATTCCATAAAAGTATCAATTTGTATGATTACATATAACCATGAGGAATACCTTTCTAATGCATTGGATTCTATATTGATGCAGGAAGTTGATTTTAACTATGAAATAGTTGTTGGCGAAGATTGTTCAACTGATAATACAAGGAAAATATTATTGGATTATAAAAACAAGCACCCAGATAAATTTAAGTTGCTTTTGCCTGATAAAAACATAGGAATGATGCCAAATGTTATAGCAACTTTAAAGGCTTGTACCGGTGAATATATTGCGATGCTGGAGGGCGATGATTATTGGACTGATCCACATAAGTTACAGATTCAAATCGATTCTATGCAAGAATTCCCAGAATGTCATATGAGTTTTCACCCGGCATATGAGATAGTTGATAGTAAGCCAACTAAAAGAGTTATTTCTAGGCATATTAAGGGGAATCATGTTTTTACGACTTCAGAAGTTATTTTAGGTCAAGGACATTTTTCCCCAACTGCTTCACTTGTATTTTATAAAAATGCAATTTCTAATTTGCCTTCTTTTTTTGCTACTGCTCCAGGTGGAGATTATATTTTACAAATTTTAGGCTCATTGAATGGGGGTGCATTGTATATTGACAGGGTTATGTGCGCATATAGGCGAGGGCATCCTGGTTCTTGGTCGGAAAAAAAGAAGATTAAAAATGTTTTATCAAATAATGAATATATTGAAAGAGAAGAAACGCGCTCAAAATTATTTATTGAAAATTTATTAGAAATGAAAGAGTTTTTTGTTGATAAATATGAAAATGAAATTAATCAAGTTTTAGCTATTCGTTATTTTAGAATGGCACTCTTTTATCTCGAAAATAAAATGTTTGAAAATTTTAAATATGAAATTGAAAATAGTTTTAGTATGTATTATTTAAGGTCTATAAAAAATAAAATATTTTATAATCTTAGATATTGGCCGAAGTTTTTGTATATTATTTATGGTTTTAATAAAATAATTTTAAAGGGTTAGAATTTATAATGAATTGGTTTTATTTTATTCCGGTTATTTCATTTGGAATTCTTTTTTTTATGGCGGCCAAGAAAACTAGAATAGTGCTTTATTCAGAGGGTAAAGTTGAGATTGTAAAGAATTATCTTCCATTGTTGTCTATCGGATTATATTTATTGAGTGCATTATTAATATTTTTTGTTGATCCTGAATTATGGTACCCTGAATTTAGTACAGCTTCTTATACGGCCACTAATTTTTTCATTTACAGTGTAATATTATTTTTATATCTGTTGCCTACTTTGTATTTTAAACCAATAGTTAAAAAAACAGCATTGTTGAAAACAAAAACATTAACATTACTCATGTTTTTTATATCTCTAATGGGGTGGTATTCTTTTATTTATCTCATTCCATTCGCAGCTAGAGGAATGATGATGAATCCAGAAGATTTACGGTCTTTAATGAATACTGAAAACTATTTTATTCTACCACAGGGACTACAAACTACTTTAGCAATTGGTACTTCGTATTTTTATCTCTTTTATATTGCATTCTTCTTCATATCAATCATACAAAAGCAACATTTTTTTATTCGTCTTAGTTTATTTGTTGGTTCTATATCTTATATTGTTGCTGGCTTGTCTTTTGCTACACGAGATGTTTTTGTCTTTTATATGTTAGGTTTTTTATTCATCTATTATTTTTTTAAACCATTGTTATCAAATTCAATTGAGCATTTTATTAAAAAATGTCTTATTTTATTTGGATCGCTAGTAATTTCTGCAATAATATTTTATTCCTATCATCGTTTTGAAAATTCTGATAGAAGTGCTCTGGCATATGGAACGATTGGTTATCTTGCACAGCAACCTTTTGTCTTTTCAGAAACAATAGAAAAACAGACATATTTCTCATATGGAGATACATATTTTCCAATTATTAAGGGAATTTTTACAGAAGCTGTCGAACCAGAAAAGAAAACAGAAGCTTACTTATGGAGTTTTGGTACATTTATTGCCAATTTTTATTCTGAGGGTGGCTGGTTATTTCTAATTATAATAACTTTAGTTTTTGTACCTTTTTTTTATTTTAAGTTGAGATTTACAAAGAAAATTAATTTTTATCAAAATATGATTGTTGTGCTTTTTTATTATCAGTTTATAAGTCAAGGAGTTTTTTACTTCAAAATGGGCAGTAGAGCAGGAAATATATATATTATTATTTTGTCCTTCATATATTTTTCTTTATTTTTTAAATTAAAAGAACGAAGGATGCTTTCGAAATGAAAAATCGCCAAATATTCATACTGCAAGCAACTACAACTCCTTATAGGACGGAACTGTTTAATTTAATGGAGGACGAGTCTAAAAATACAAATATTGATTTGATAATCCTATATTACAAAAAAATGATGGCTAATCGAAGCTGGGCTGTTAATGAAAATTCAATGACCCATAAATATAAGATTTATGATTGTTTTGAATATTTTTTCAAGAGCTATCCTTTTTATTTTTCATTTAAAATAATTAATGATTTAATTAAACAGCCAGAGGCAGATATTATTTTGGGTATAAGTTGGAGTGATTTTATTATCGTAACTATTACGACCTTGAAAAGGTTGGGAATTATAAAAAATAAACTTCATTTTTGGACAGAAGCTAATTATATGGCTGGAGGAATGAAAAAGAAAAATAAGATTAAGGATGTCCTCCGTAACTTTGTTTTTAACAGTATTGACGGAAAGTTAATAATACCTGGACAGGTAGCAGAAGTAACGATAAGAGATTACTGGAAACTAAATAAAGAGTTTATGTTTTTTCCTAATACGGTTGATATAGATTATGAAAATATAAAACCTAAATTTTTTGATGGTTCAAAAATTAATGTATTAATTATTGCTCGATTGGAAGAAACAAGAAAAGGGGTATTAAATTTTATACAAAATGTAAAATCAGCAGACTTACTCAGATGTGAAGTGTTTATTGCTGGTGATGGCCCTGATCGTAAAATGTATGAAGAATATATACAAAAACGATCTTTATCGAACATTAATTTACTTGGAAATATAGAAAGAAATACTCTACTTGAATATTACAAAGGTTGTGACCTGTTTGTTTTACCTTCTTTTTCTGACCCAAACCCATTGTCAGTTATAGAGGCACTTTTTGCAGGAAAACCATTATTACTATCTGATCAGTGCGGCAATAAGTTTGAAGCGGTGGAAGATGGCGAGAACGGGTATTTGATGAATCCATACGATTCAAATGACACAAAAGATAAATTTAGTTTAATTTTAAGTCAACATTCTCAATTTTACAGGATGGGAAAAAAGAGTTTTGAAATTGCACAACAAAAATTTGACCCTAAACACATAGTTAGAGAATTTCTGAAGAATATATAGAATGAAAGTTTTAATCAATACCTCTAATCTAAATGTTGGGGGAGGGACACAGCAAACCCCTCTTTCGTTTATTAATGAGTTACCACTTATACAATCAGAGCATGAATATCATGTTTTACTTTCTGATTCTCTAAATAAACAAATAGATCGTAAAGTATTTCCAAAAAACTTTTCTTTTTATTTAATTAAAGAATCCCCAGCATCATTAAAAAGTAGAAAAAAAATTGTTAGTCAATTAAATAAAATAGAAAATATAGTTAAGCCGGATGTGGTGTTTACTCTATTTTCTCCAGCATATTGGAGGCCAAAAGCCATACATGTAATTGGATTTGCCTTAGGTTGGATTACTAACCCCGATAGTATTGCTTTTGATGTTCTGGATTTTAAACAAAAAATAATTAGACGATTGGATTCAATTTATAAGTCTTATTTCATTAAAAGAGATGCTGATTATTATATTGTTGAAACTGATGACGTAAAAGAAAAATTATTTAGAGTACTAGAAATATCAAAAGACAATATTATTGTTGTGGGTAATACATATAGCTCTTACTTTGACGAAGTACCATATAGGTCATTTCAGTTGCCAAAGAAAGATGCAAATGAATTTAGATTTGTAACAATTGCCCATAATTACCCACATAAAAATATTAAATGTATAAAGCAAGTATTACCATATCTTAGAGGACAAAATATAAATTATAAGTTTTTTATTACAATAAGCGATGAAAGCTATTCTGACTTATTTGCTGGTGATGAAGACTTTGTAATAAACCTTGGGCCGGTTGCGCCGTGGCATTGCCCATCAATTTATGATCAAGCTGATGCAGTATTCTTGCCAACACTTTTAGAAAGTTTTACAGCATCATACCCTGAAGCTATGAAAATGCAAAAACCAATTATAACTTCGGACTTATCTTTCGCACACTCTATCTGTCAAGATTCTGCCCTTTATTTTGACTCTAATAATTCGCAGGATATTGCAAACAAGATAATTCAAATTTCCCTAGATAGCGATTTACGCAATAGATTAATTTTAAATGGTTTACGAAGGTTAAATACTTTTGAAACAGCTCAATCTAGAGCCAGAAAATGGATAGAAATTTGTGAAGGTGTTTGTAGGAGGAATATGTCATGAAACTTGCTTTGATATTTACATTGGATTATGAATTGTTTGGAAATGGCACAGGTAGTGTATCAAGAGAACAGATAATTCCAACAAATCAGCTTTTAGACATTTTTGATCAATATGGTGCCAAGTTAACTATTTTTTTTGAATATGGGCAGTTTTTAGGATATAAAAAGTTTATAGAGGAGAACAATAATTTTGAGCAGGACAATATAAAAATTGCGCAACAATTGATCGATGCTGTGAAAAGAGGACATGATGTGCAATTTCATTATCATCCTACATGGCATAACGTAAAATATGAGCATAATAAATTTATTTTAGATGAAGCACTTTTTGATATTTCAGATTTGACTGATGATGAAATAGAAAGCATATTTAGATCTGGGAAGCAGTATTTAGAAAACCTCCTCAAACCTTTTGCAAGTGATTATGAATGCAATAGTTTCCGTGCAGGTGCTTGGTCTATGCGAGATAATAAAAGAGTTCTTTCTCTGTTGCGAAAGTGTGGCTTCAAAGCGGATAGCTCTGTCGCACCCAACGCCTATTTTAAAAGTAGTTATGGTGATTTTGATTATAGAAGGGCTCCGCAGGATTATGGCTATTGGAATATACAAGATGATCTACTTATTCCTTCATCTGACAGAGGGATGCTTGAATTGGCAATCTATACAAAAAAAGACCCTTTTGCCTTTCTAAAATATTACAATTCACATTACTTGAATAGCAAGAAAATAATAAGTCGCTTTTATAAAACCAAAGTGTCAGAAAAAAAGCTTTCATTTTTTCAAAAAATTAAAAAAGTTATTGGTCGAAGTTACTATATGGCTGATTTCAACACTATGAGTCATCAAACATTGCTTGATATGATAGATAATGTTTGTCAAAAATATAAAGATACGGATGAAATTATTCCTTTAATTTTGATAGGACATTCAAAATCTTCATATTTTAATGATGAATTGCATTTGCTTTTTCAAAAATTAAGTCAGTATGAATACATAGAATATAAAAATATATCTGAAGTTGCTAGAGAGCTAATATGAGAATCTTTATACGAAGAGTATTAACAAAAATTTTATCAAAAAATAACAAGAAAAAAATTAAAGAGTTTGAGTATAAGATTAAAAAGAGTTTGGTACAGATCAGCCCTAAGCTTGATAAAAAGCAACTTCGCAGTATTGTTTCCGATAAATTAAATATTAAAAATGGTGATCATATCTTTGTGCATGGTTCAATGGATATGATTAATACAGATTTGTCTCCTTTGCAAATAGTTGAATTACTTTTGGATATTGTAGGATCTACTGGAAGCCTAAGTGTTCCAACATTCATACGTTATTCATCAGAAGAGTGGATGAAAGTGGATCAGAAATTTGATATTAAGAGAACCCCATCTGGGATGGGGATCATAAGTGAAAGAGTTAGGCGGCATAAAGATGCAAAGAGAAGTTTACATCCTACTAAATCAGTTGCATGCATTGGAAGCATAGCTGATGAAATAGTAGGTGAACATCATTTAGACTCTTACCCATTTGGACAAAAGAGTCCTTTTGTGAAATTACTTGAATATGATGTAAAAGTAGTTGGTTTTGGTGCGCCAATGAGCTATCTTTCGATGGTACATACAGTTGAGGACTGTTTCCCAAAAGAATATCCGCTACAAATAAATTTACCGCCGTTATATGAGAAAGTTTGCGTAGATGAAAATAAAAATGACGTAAAAGTAAGTGCTTATGTGCATGATCTTTCAATAGTTGCAAAAGCGAATCCTGAAAAGTTTGTTAAGAAATATATGAGTAGAGACGATTATGGAGTTTTTACTTATTATCTAACACCATTTTTTGTAGTTGATGGGAAAAAACTGTTTGATGCGCTCAAATTTGAAATGAAAAATTCAAATACAATTTATAATTAAAAGAATAAAAACATGAAACAACTAATACAAAGCTTTAAAACTGGAGAACTCGGGCTTTTTGACGTCCCCGCTCCGGTATGTCAGGAAAACGGCGCTTTGGTGCAAACTGTGGTGAGTTTGGTCAGTGCTGGAACTGAAAAGATGTTAGTAGATTTT
>Ga0066421_1000142_pt1 | contig 16405 bp, 16 predicted proteins | sample LakWasMet31_HOW6_2_FD_59548 | JGI IMG/M metagenome (GOLD analysis project Ga0066421, IMG submission 59548) | Freshwater sediment methanotrophic microbial communities from Lake Washington under simulated oxygen tension - Sediment Metagenome 31_HOW6 | ecosystem: Environmental > Aquatic >... | reverse complement strand
GCGGGTATGGGCTCGTCCGCCCAGTTAGCATAGAGCTGGTGAGTTTTCTGTTCGATGAGCGCTGTTAGCTGCTCAAGCGGTAACGTCGGCGGCGTTGACTTTTTGGCTGCATCGGCCGGTAAGTTAGCAAGCATCCCTTTGGGATCGGAGATTTCCCGACTCCTAAAGGCCACAGCTTTGTCGGCAAGGGCTTCGAACCAAGGGCGACCCACGTCCGCAGTGTGTTGGGTATGGTAAATGACTTTGAGCCGATCCTGGTGTTTGCCAGGATCAATCCGGAGGCTTTCTTGTGACAGACCATCTGGCCCTTCAAACAGGCGGCTCCAACCCTGCTCGTGACTGCCGACGATATCGGCTTCGCCGGATAAGGCCCTAGCCAGTGCCGCCCAGTTGTGAACTTGATAATGATCGGTCACAAACAGCACCGAGTCTCCAGTGACCTGATCTACCAGCTGGGGAATAGCCACCTCGCTGACAAACAACTTGAGCCAGTGATAAGGAATAATAACGCCAGTGATTTCTTTGGCGAGTGGTGAATCCGGTTCGGCCTCTTCCAATTCGTCTCGGAGTTCTTCTAATAAGGCCCAGCACTCATTGCGCGGGAAGGCGAACACGGCACCCGATAATTCCAAATGATCATCTACAAGGATGATGCGTGCTGCGATGAGGTCATAGAGGCTGGCTTGCTGTGAACCAGACTTCTCTTGGACTAGGACTGGCGGGCGATCAGGCAACATCACATCCCTTAGCGACAGACTTTCCCCAGGGGTCAACGCGACGATTTCATAGAGTCTGAGTGGAATGGTGGTCAGCCGCTCAAGCCATTGTCTCTGTTCGATTGAGAAGAGCGGGCCGCCCCGATTCAGTAACAAGTCTGCAACCCGATGCTCTTGATCCTTGATGGTCATGAAACCATCGGCGACCAGCCATTCCATGGCATTAAACATAATACCTGCATAGTCCTCTTCAGGCAGCGTCTGGAGTCTAGCGAATTCCTCGTCATCCAGTCCGCCGAAAAACCCCAAGTCAAGGGCATCACGAAGCCGTTGGCCATACTTCGTGACCAACCATTGGATAGCTTTAGGAACTGCATCGGTATGGTCGCTGGCCGCCGGTTCATGTTGGGCACGCAAGCAACAGTGAAAATTGTCGTGTACAGAGAGAATAAATAGTATATAAATATATAGCTTTTAGATAATGATCATAAAAGCCATGGAGTTTAAGTTTTTGGTTAAGGCATTACTAAAAAATATTTGACTACACGCGATAAAGTTAATATGAGGACTTTTTATATTAAGCTATATTCTGCAATTGATATCAATAACAAACCTGTTATTGATATCGAAAATGAACCTTCTGTAATAGAAAATATTAGGTTGCTGTTTTGGGCAGCGAACATCGATTTAAATATAAAAATTGGTAGTTCCGTGCCTTCGCCGCGGTCAAAAAGTGAGTGTGAAAGTTTGTTAAATGACTTCAAAAGAGATCAGTCTTGTGGACACGTTGTAATATCGTCCTTTAACTACAATCCTGGGTTTGAGGCCGGTGAATTATTCGACACAAATAAACGAGGGTTGGCACTAGTTTATTTTAATTCAAATTTTATTAGCGGAAATATTGATCGTTTGGTTCAAACATGCGCTCACGAGATCGGGCACATGTTTAATTTATCTCATAAAGACGTTTATAAAAATTCCATTGCGGATAAAAAATATACAAGCGCAATGGATGAGACTGACAAGAGAAGAATTCATGAACCAGCTAAGAGCTGGGATTTAGCTCGAAAGGATACGGATGGATATTTTCGAGCCCCTTCAGAAAAGATAAAAAATAAGCTATTTCCTTTTAATGGTGCAGCTCGATACAATTTAAATAATGAACCTGATTCAGTAGTATTCCCTTGGCAGGATGTTGGATTTAAATGGAAAGACGAAGTCGACTAATTTTTCTTATTTACTTATTAATTTTTATTTTCAAAAGGCATATACATGAAAAAATTTGTATTTAGATTTTTTTCCAAAGAAAAAATAAAATGTGCCAACCTGCTATTCTTGGTTATTTCTGGCTGTTCAACATTAACAGGGGAAAAGCTCTCACAAGGAGAAGGGCCTCAAGATCTTCGAGGTATACCTTATAGCATTCCACGAACGGAATTTTATTTAACGAAGACCTCCCCCGCATCTCCACAGGATAAAGTTATTTATTCTTTAAATAAAAAAACAGAGATTGATCCAAAACAGACATTCACTTTAAATATGGAACCAGGATTATTTGTCGATCCAGATTTTTCTATTTCATTGACTTCAAAGGGATTTTTATCTGGCACAACCGCTACTTTCTCCGATCAGATATCGCCAATAATAAGTTCCATAGGATCTTTTGCAAAGGATTTAGCTGGAGCCATGGCTACTGGCGCACTTGCAAAAGATACGCTTAATGGCCAATTAGCAGAATATCTTACTTCCGTTAAAAGCGTAGGGGCTTGTGCAAATGCATCTACTGCGCTGAATCTAGAAATGTTTGTTAACAAAGCGAGAGTTTCAGTTGTTGATGAATTGATATCCCGGATGTCAGATGTTGATAATATTCGCTTCAAAGATCAAACAGAATTTCTGAATTCTTTTTTGTACTTGACAGAAGATGAAAGAGCATGCTTGGTAGCTGCACTGACTGTCATAGACGATAAATGGAAAACAACGGCTCCCAACCTACCGGCTGGAAAATCATTTAAAGATGTTTTCGATGAATTTAACGAAGCTATTAAAACTTATATCAATAACTATCCGGAAGATTTTGGTTTCGCAAATTCATACAGAGATGCGGTTGTTAACCAGGATAAAAAAACTCTCAAAGCAATTGATGAGGTGTTTGACGTTGACAAAAAAAGCAACACGGAACTTAGTAAATCAAGAATAAAAAATCTAAATGATTTAAATTTAAGACTTTATGCTAACGAAGCTTCTAGAATAAATATTCAACTTAAAACATTAAAGGAAATCATTGAAATCCCTGCTGCCAACTGGAAAGCTAAATATGTTTTGTATTTAGAGCGAGAAATGCAGCGCGCTAAATTGAAGCAATTGAGAATGTCTGCGACAGGCAATAATATTAACAAGTTTATATCATTAGCGCGTGATAAATTGGCGTACGCTATAGATGCAGAAGACTTATTTGCCCGAGCGGAAATGCTTACTAAATTTTTGTCCACCATAAAGAATAAAGGGACTAAATTAGACAGCGGCCCTGCAACAGCCGAGTTCACGGTCGCACGTTTGGAATTGGAAAATACGCTAACACAGATAGACACAAAAAGAGCACGTGTGTTTTCGGAAGCGAAACCCACGTCACCCACCCCAAAGACGTTAAACGATATCCCCGTAGACGTGGTTACTAACGAATATATAAAGGAGAGCTTGAAGCTAGGCTGGATTAATACACCTGAAGGAAATCGCGCGAAAGATTTTGTTATCGTTTTAGAGGAATTAAAATGAAGTCGCTTACTTTTTTATGGCTAATTGCCCTAGGGCTGACTGGTTGTGCGTCATCCATCAATGTGTCAAGATTGAATAATGATTTACCTGCTGGTAGCCGCGTTGATGGAGTGCCCTTCCGCGCTATGAAGCGATTTAACGCAGTTGTTTATGAGAAGAAATCAAACGGTTATAAAAAGGTTGATGAATCACCTGAATTACTTGTAACGATACCAGATCCATATAATTTATACCTTCTGGGTTTTGATGCCTTAATGCTTTCTGACACAACGTTGAGTCTGGCGTTAGACTCAGATACCAGTGTAATTCAAAAAGTCACACTGAAATCTACAGCCAAAGCCGGTCAAGCGTTACAAAATGCCGGTTCACAACTAGTGAGCGTCGCAAAGGCAGAACAAGAACTGGCAAAGGCTGAGGATACTTCAAGTATTGCGCCTTTAGATTTGGCTATTGCGGCAGATAAGGCAAAACAGAGTGCTGAAATTGCTGCGCTCGAATACGATAAATTAAAGTCTGATTCTAAAGCTAGCCCTGTTGATATTTTACGTGCTCAAACAAAAATGCGTTCGGCAATGCTTGATGCAAATCGTGCGGCTCGTGTGGCCAATAAGGCTCCATATTATCCAGATATTAATCCTTGAATATAACGATAGTTTTATTATTTACTTTATTTCATTGAAAATACAATGGATCATATTACCATAATTATTGATTCGCTCGATGCCTTAGCAGAGAACGCTGGCAGTGTTTTCGTCGCTCTCGCTGCGGCTGGCAGTATTGCCATGGCGACAGTTCAACTAGTTAAAGAGCTGACGCCTCTTCGACGAAATCGTCAAAGACTATGGCTGGAAGCATGGTTAAGAGAAAGAAGCCGAAGACTTTCTGAAATCTATTCCGAACATGATATTAATTTCACCGAAGCGTACGATGATCTGATTCTTCTATCTACGGGGGGCAATAGAGATGCGTTATTTGAGCTACCAATGGATGATTTAATTACGCAAATTAATCTAGCGGCACAGATAGTAATTGATTCTCCGAATCGATATAGAGACTTATTTATTATTTTATCATACGGCGTCGAAGGCCCAGATTTAAAAGTACTCTTTAAAGGGCTCCCACCTCCACCCAATTCTGCGGAGATTTATTTCGACACTAAAAATAAAATTAGTCGGATTATTCAACGTGGCTTGGATGGCGTCAGAATTTCGTTAAATAATAGATGGAAGTATTTAATGAATGTTTTGTCTATTAGTGTCACTATGATAGTTGTGTTTGTAGCTGTCGGCTTAAAGTTAAGTTCTGGAACAGACGCAGATTTAAAATTCAGTATCGTTACGTTGCTTTTTACGATTCCATTTGCTGCAATAGGTGGGTATTTCGCGCCTATTACGCGCGATTTACTAGCCGTGATTCAAGGCTTAAGAAAGTAGAATATTGAATAATGCCATAGGATACGCAAGTTTAAAATTCCGTAACCAGTTACTGCTTTTTTTCACAAATTAATGTTGTGTCTGATGTGGTTTGAATTTATTTATAGAATATCTACATCTAATAATTTCAACACCCTCGGCAAAGGTTGTGCAAGAGCATATTCTGCTGTGGGACCCAGACCGTCTTCCCCAGCAAAGTGCAAACCAACCGCCTTTCCATTAGAGGGATTAACCCAAACGGCACCTGAGTCCCCTGCAAGGCTGATTTCACTTTCGGTCGAGTCTGAATCAATAACGATCCGCACGGCGTCGATCCAGCGACTCTGGTCACCATAACTCGAATAGTCGACTTCGTAGGCACCGGCAATTCCATCAATCATACCGTGGGTAAATTCAGAGATTGCGCCGTATTTGACTACTTTCATTCCATTACGAGGCATCTCAGTTCCAATGATAGTCAATTGAGTATCAAATAATTGGTCATTCATCTCTATACCAACAGACGTCAACGCTAATGCCGCATCGCATCCGGCATCCAATGCGACCCATCGTTCTAATGTTGCAACAATCCGTGGTTGTCCGGTTCCGGTGTGGCTCGGCCCTGGTTGTGAGATTAGGTTGCCGGCTTTCGCTTCCGAAGAACCGCAAAGTACATGCCAATTACTTAGTATTCCATGCGCTCCTGTAATTCTGTCCTGCACCACCATGCCAAGTGTGCCAGTTCGGTCGAATTGGACATTTCCGATGCTTAATCCTGGTTGAACAGGATCGCATTTAGTTCTTGGGTTTCCGTGCAATGAATATCTGGCCTCTATAACGTCACATCTGTATTCGTCTAAGGTTTCGGGTAATATTTGATCAAGCTGTAGTTTCTGTAATGGTAGTTTATTAATAACATGAAATCGGATTCCAAGTTTCTTTTGCCTCACGCCATTTTTATACACAAACCCATAATCAACGCCAATGACTCCGTGCCGCGAGTGTCCCATTCGAAGAGCTTTGGATATTGATTTTTGCAATTTCCGATGCATTTGATATTTCTAGCCCCTACTTGGTTAAGGTACCCACTGGTCGTCTGGGCATCCACTTAGAATCCATTCTTCGATGAAAACTATTTTATCTTCAGGCAATGGCTGAAAACCTACTGGCATTCGCGGATAAGTTGCATCAGTTGTGCCTATATCACTACCAAATGGCGCAATTCCTCGTAGAGCAAGAACCAAATTAGAGCTTATTACATCTCCTGGAACTACTAATCTACGACCGTATACTTTTTTTTGTTTAAATTGTTCCAGATTAAGAGGTCTCCAAAATGCACCATGTGCTCCGATATCGTGACCCTCTACAGCTTCATCAAGAATTTGCTTTAATCGTTCAAATCTAGTCATTTTTGTACCTCTTATTGATTTCCTTCAAAGAGAAGTGACCACAAAAAATCTACTTTTGTGGCCTCATGGAAAATTGGGTCGTCGCTTGTCGCGGCACCCCGTGTTATGGGGAGGAAATTTATATCTTTCTCAGACCAAACGGCTCTTTGATGGCAGGTCATGCAATTTGAGTTTACACCGTTAAGAAATTTAGCTTCCAACCACGGATTAAACACGGCGTTTGGAGTGCCATTAGATTCCCTTGGCAAGTCCATATCGTAGCAAACATCCATCAGATAATTTCTCCATGGCCCTTTAATTTTAGTATCGTCGAGTCTGTCTTTAGCGTAAACCCCTTCATCAGGCTTGTCGTGCCACCAAAAAGTTGCCCACACCCAATTGGGAATTTCTTTAGTTGTATAGTGCATCGCCACTAATACGGCATAATCACCTTCTGCTGTCTTCCCGTCTTTTTTCCGAAATGCAGCAGCTTGTTTTGCATCCATGGCAAAATAATAAAATGTTTTTAGAGGAACCACTTTCGATTTAGAAAACCCAGGAAAATCAAAAGTTTCTCCAGATGGAATTGTATCTCTACTAGGATCTACTGCGACTTTCCTTTTCCATGTGGGGAAATTCTGTGCTGGCGCACTTAGCACTTGTGGTTGCTCATCCCAAATTGGTAATGCTGTCATCCCCTGCTTTTTCACAGACATCCATATCAATTTTAGTGACATTGCATTAGGACGATAATCAGGCACCTTACGGTCTGCTATTGGCGTTTGGGGAGTCCAACTATCATTTAACGCTTTCATTGTAGCCATCAAATTTAGTTTTTTTGATCGCGTATGATCCTTGAGTTCTTGGTTAAATAAGGTGAATGCCATCTGGGATTCGCCAATCGCTTGTGGTTGAGCCCCTATACCATGAGGAGAAAATTGCCGTGGTGGTTCCAACTTACGCTGTAATGACCTCACACCCTGGAGAGTCGGTCCTGTACTAAAGACCTCTGGTCCGGTATACCATGTTTCCCATAAAGACTCGCTGCCAGGATCGTTTGGTCGAGTTGGCTGAGTCAACCCAGCAAAAACAAACCATGCATGTTGCCTGAGCTTTGACTCGTTGCCATCTTTGAGAGCATCGAGCAAAGAATTACCGTTAGCAGGGAAATCAAAACCGCTGGGTATTGGAGTATATGTTATTTCTTTTGCTTCAGTAATTACAGCTGTTAAAGCAATACAAAATATTAAAAAGCACTCTATCTTATTAATCATTTCCATGTCCTAATGTCTATATTAATGTTGATATCTTCAATGCTAAATCATGAATAAATTGATTCAATATCAAGTGGTAAAGTAGTTTAACGGTCTGATTAAATGATAATGAACCCTAATCAGACTTATTCAAATAGCCTGCTAAAATGATGAATTTAGTTATTATTTTAATTTTAAATTTCCTGTAATTGGTTGACCCTCAGCCGCCGCAGCGCAACGGTTTGAATAACTTTTTCCATCACATCCATTAACTGGTAGAAACTCTTGTGTGCATAGTTTTGGCTTTGTAATACAAATCCCAGAAACTTTACCATCTGGACAGCTTGGTGTTGTGTCGCAAAACTCACCATCTCCACACTGCTCGTTCGTGTTGCACTTTTTCAGAATCTGCTCATTTTCTGCTGCTCCAGAGGCTGACTTGGCTATAATCATCTGTTTACCCTCTTTATCTATTAACTGAATTCGATCAAACTGAAGCCTTAATGATTGGGTATATTTTGTTAAAACTTGGGGGACTATTCCACTTGGTTTTGTGCAATGGAAGTTAACAAAAGGAGGGTAGATAAATTCAGGTCCGACAGACAAGTTTACTTTATAGCCAGGGGTTGGTAGAGTTAATACTGCAGTAAGTTCATTAAGTCCATTCGCTCCTTTTATAAAGCTATATTCTCCTCTAGGACAGAAAGTATTATCAGCATAAACATTCTGAATTGTAATTACAAAAAAAACAGGGATAAGAAATATGGTTTTTGATTTCATGGGAATACTTCCTTAAAAAAAATGGCAAATTTGAAGTCAAACATAAGTAATATAAAAAAATATAATTCATAACTGACACTTAAATACACACCGTATGTGGATCTATTTATTTTTTGTTATTTTATTTATTAACTTTATTGAAAACGATAAGCCTGCAAATATATCGATACTGACGATAAATGATAAAGACATAATAATCAATAGTACATTCGTACTGGTACGTTAGTACTCAATCCTCTAAACTTAAGATCAGCAAGTTGATTTATAAGCATGTTTCCTATGGTTTTTTGGGTGTTTCGATCATGATTTTGAGCTATCGGGTATAATACCAATGAGATTTTTGAGTAATTCCTTTAAAGTAGTCACAAACTGCACCGTGGTGGGCATGAGAACCAACAGCCAGCGGGGTAAGCAGCGCTTAAGGTGTGAGAAGGCATAACTATACGGCGTCGATAATTTGCCACGCCTATACCAAAAGAGCGTTTACACTTTTCAGCTCTGCCCGACCATCATTTTATCAGATCACTTTTTTTGGTCAGGGAAGTACCTTTGTACTAGTACGAAAGTACTATTGAAAACAGGAATGGTTTATCGGAGTATAGAAACAAAATTTAGTTGAAATGGAATTAGTGTTAACGACCCTTTGCTGACCTTAATGTTTGCGATTTGTTTGACTGGGAATGAATAAAGAGGCTCTTATTATGAAAAAAATTACGCCCATTTTGATTGCTAGTTTTTTAGGAATACTCAGTTTTAAAGTGACTGCTGAAGAACCTTGTTTGGCGAGTGATCTAGAAAAGGAGGGAAATGATTTTTTTAACATTGGGCGGGATATGCCATCGGTATTGCCGGAAAAAAAAGTAGAAGTTGGTAACTTAAAAGATGATGACGATTGTGAGTTTTATCGCCAAGCTTGGCAAATGTTCTTATATAGCGTGCTACCAAACCCAGAGAAAACACCAAATCCCAACAATGATCCTAGGCTATTAAGTTATGAAACCCCTTACGATCTGTGGGGTTCAGATGCGACGCCCAACGTGCCCAAAGAAAGCGGCGGATTAATGTCATTGGCAGTTAGAACTAGCCAAGAAAAAAAAGTTGATGGTAAGTCGCCACAAATTATGGGGCTTACTTTAAAAAAATCTTTGCCCGCTGGGCATGGTGGCATACAGCCACAAGCTATAGGTAATCCAAATGATAACTCAGTAATAACTGAGCAAGCCGACACATCAAATACGTTGGTGGATCAGAATGGGCATCCGATTTATTACGCCGTGCACATGAACAAAATATTTGCTTCGTATATGAGAGAGCACGGTTATACAAAAAATCCGAGCACGTTAGACCCTAATGGCGAATTTGAAGTTGGGGCGCTGGAGCTTAAATCTTCATGGAGAATAGTTGACCCTAGTGAAACTGAAGTTGAGAAAAGCTTTTATGTGATCAATGCAAATATTCCAAGCTCGGCTGGCTTAAATGATAAAGGCAAGCCAATCTTTGATATTTCACACCCTGTGCAAAAAAAATTAGCCTTAGTTGGCTTGCATGTTGTTGGTGTAATCAAAGGGCATCCAGAATTTATTTGGGCGACTTTTGAACATGAAAAAAATGCCCCATCCAACAATTGGACTTTCTACCCCAAAAGCTCTGATTGCAATCAAGGACCTAGAATTGGCTTTAGCTATGACGCGGTAAAGCAAACATATAGCCCGCCAACTACGGTTTGTCGTGAAAATGAATTTGATGATGAAGCCATTATTTCATTGAATAATCAATTACAAAGCAAGCTAAGGGAAAAAGGGATGGTTTGGCAGCATTACAAGTTGACTGGTGCAGTCTGGCTAAATAAGCCAAGCGAAAACTTTACTGCTAGGGAGATTCGAGGCGGTGACTGTCAATTTCATGAAAATACTCCCAATTGCAGTCTCCTTGGGGAGGGGGTGCCGCCACTTGCCAACCCTACAATGGAAACTTTTACCCAAGATATGGGTTGTTTTGACTGCCACTCGCCGAACGGCTCTAAACTCGGTGTTAGCCATATATTTACGGTAGCCAAGGCTTATTTAAAAAAAATGGATACCTTGAAAAAAGATTTAAGTCCGGCAAATCCTAATTTACCTGATAAATAATACCTGTCTATGGCGAAGATTAGGGAGTGGGCTAGTAATTACTCTGGATTATCAAGCCAGATAGTGTGTGCGCTGATCTTATTAACTTGGTTAGCCTAAATTTAATAACTTACATACACAAGGAGATTGAAATGGCTACAAATAATAATCTTACTCCACCCTCTCTCTTTAAAGACCCATTGGCTTTTCCTGTCGTTATTAAGCTAAGAGAACAACGGCAATCAGTATTTATCAGGGAACAGGCGATTTCATTACACTCTGGTTTGCCCGATACTAATATTTGGGCTTATGTTGGAAAACGGCGTTTAACTTTTTCCAAGATTACACAAAAAGAGCGTTTCGATTTTCCACTATCCATACGCTAGCTTATTGAAATTACAATACACTTCAATTTGCGAACTAGAAAACTCAGGGCTTGCTAGTGGCAAATATTGGAAGCCGTATTGCAACGTTGCTCTTCACTTTTGAATCCGCCCTAAAACCCAGCAGCTGTCAGATTGAATCGGAAGATAAAGTATTAATCAATATTTGAAAATGTCTATTTATTCTAATAATTCGGTCATGAAAAAATAATTACCTTCAGTGTCCGATAGGGTTGCCAATATAATCCCCTCATTTACCCTCTGTATAGGAGGTGAAATAACTAAACCCCCGTAACTTTTGATGATCTCACAAGCCTGTTCTATATTTGAAACTGTAAAAGAAAGCCCTGTCTCGACGGGTTGACATTCTGGCCTCTCAATATCAGTTATATGAAGAGCTATAATTGCTGTTCCAAGTTCAAACTCGGTCCAATAAGGCGACTCAAATTTTGTTGTTAAACCAAGAGCCGATTTATAGAACTTAATAGCTCGTTCCATATTGCTTACAAATACAATGAATTTAAGTCCAAGAAGATTATAATTTTGCATTATGTGATTTATCCTAGCATGAAAGCTTTACTGTGGTACCGTGTCCCAGCCGTATATAGGTGATGTCCGTATCCAAACTTGATTCATCCGAATAAAGTGAGCAAATAAGGATAAATTTTGTTCAATGGGTGCTTCTTGCTGGTGTTAGGACCTGGTGCTATCGCAGCTAAACCTAATACCCGCATCAGCCGCTGCACGCGTTTCCCGTTCACAACATGCCCCTGGGTGCCAAGCCAAATCACCATTTTCCGGCTGCTGTAAAACGGATGACGGGTAAACTATTTATCCAGCATGCGCAATAGCAGCAGTTCAACACCATCCACGACGACTGCCTTGTTCTCATAGACCGTTGACCGGGCAATACCCGCCAGTTTGCACACAATAACCTTCATAACGTATTTAGGAATTCTACCAACTGTTTCTCTTCCAAAGAAGTTAGTTTAAGTGGTTTGAGAACGCCTGTGTAATGGTGTGGAGGAATTACAGATCCGGATAGAGTATTATAATAATGTACAACCTCATACAAATTTCTAAATTTTCCGTTATGCATATAAGCTGATTTTAAACGAACCTGAAGCAATGAAGGAGTTCGAAAAGCCCCCCACGATTCCTCTGAAATATTAAATTTAATTTTTTTTACATATTCTGGATAAAACCTATTTGCTAAGATGTTATAAGGATTTTCTTCCATTTCTTTCAATGCTTGGAATCGACCCGGATCAGAGATGTCTTGATTCTTGATATCTCCAATCCCGATATTATGGAATTGCCCGTCAGATAAATACAGGCCATAATGACAAACCGAACAACCAGCTTTGCCAACGAATAGCTTTGCCCCAGATAATGCCATATTATTTGATTCGATGGCTGAAAAGTCGTTAGTAGATACTGCATTACTCCAGATGTTATCGGGGTATGGTATTTTCCTTATGAAAATAGAAATCTCATGTGCAACACAAGCAAAAGACTTATCTATCTCATTCTTTTCCGGTAAAGAAAATGAATTATATATATTTTTGTATTTAGAAGATGATAATTCGGAATTGGGGATTTTTTGAATTTTATGAGCTAATTGTGAAGAAACATTGCAATAATTTGGGACTTTACGTGCTGGTTCAAGAGCATATTTAGCAGCCATAATACGCGAACTATCCATTTCGTTACCATTTTCAATAACCTCCATAACCTGAGCCTCTAGTGATGCAGCTCGGCCATCCCAAAAAAGATAATCTACTTCCTTAGAATGAAATAAACTTGGTGTAGATCGCTGATTGATATGGTTAAATGCGAAACTCAATGGAGATATAGCTGACCAAGCACTTTTCGGATTGTGACATGAAGAACAAGAGTTTTTATTTGTTGCGGATAATCTTGAAGAAAAAAAAGCCTGCTCCCCACCATTGGAGGGTGGACCTGCGTTTTTAGAAAACTTATTCAAAAAACCTAGCTCCGACATAATTGAACTGTAGTTTTCACTATAAGCAGAGAATGATATTTTTAATGGAAATATTGTCATGAAAAAGGAAATTAACAATAGATATGATAGTGTTTTCATTTCGCATCAATCAAAAAATCAGTAATTAATGTTTTGTTTCTTTCTATAAGAACGAGTCTTAATCGCCATTCTCCTTTCATAGTAGGCACTACACTATCAAATTTCCAATTACAGTTCGAAGTTTGACTATAATTTGGATTGTATTCCGTTCCGTGACCATGAGCGGGCATATCAAATATTATTTTATTTATAGAGGGGCAAGTATCGCCGGACTTATAAGCCGAAGGTATGCTAACTAAGCATGAAAAAACCTTTCCAACATTGATTGCATTGTTACATTTTAATTCTAGATCCCATTTTTTATCTGATGATGTTGACTTCATTATAAAATTGTTAGCCCAAGATATACTTGGCAAGAATGTCTGTACTAAAGCAAGCAAAATAATGAATTTAAATGATAATGTGCGCTTTTTCATACAAATATATTAGGGTCTTACAACGTCAACTACGGCATTTTCGATCCCAAAAGTCCTGACAAACTTTCCATTTTGATCAAACATTTGAGCCCTATGGTTCCCAAAATCTAATACAACAAGTGTTCCGTCAGATAGTTGACTAATTCCTTTTGGTTTATAAAATTGCCCAGGACCAGTTCCCCATTGCCCCCATTGCATAATAAACTTCCCATCTTCATCGAATTTTTCAACTCTTTGGGCGCCAACATCAGTAACATAGACAAAACCATCTTGACCAGATTGAACTCCAAACGGTAATACAAACTTACCAGGCTGCGATCCCGCCCCCCCAATTTGTGTAATAAATTTGCCATCAATACTATATTTCATTAGGCGATAATTGTAATGGTCAACAATAAAGATATATTTTCCATCTTTTGAAAAAGAGAAGTCTAATGGCAAGTTAAGCTCATTAGGGCCTTTTGTTTCCCCAATCGTTTTAATTGCTTTATAGTCTTTGTCTAATCCAAGAATGCGATTGTGATATGGATCCGCAACATAGAGAATATTATCTGGCCCTATGTGAATTGCACTCGGCGATATTCCTAAATTGTCATCCTTCTTATTTGGTATATTATTTTTTCCAAACTCATTTGCTTTTGGCTTTACTGGGAGATCGTTTTTAAATTCAAATAAATTATCCCCATCACCCATTATTGTGTGACTTGATATAAACTTCAATTTCTGAATTTTTCGATCCTGCCCCGCCAATTCGATATCGTTTGGAATTATTTTTTCATTGAGTAGTTTATTATTACCAATGCTCGTTTTCGATGTTTCAATTTGAAACTCTTGAATTCTCAGATTGCCTGAATCGCTTATCAATACCTTATTGTTAGTAGTATCGATCGCAATTCCAGCTGGTCTGTCAAATTGACCAGGGTCACTACCTTGGCCGCCTACAATTTGAGCTAATGTCGTCTTCTGGCCATCTAATTTGAAAAAAAGTAATGCATGAGTATCCGGTTCTGTTACTACCAAATTGAATGTAGAAGCAACTACTCTTGCGCCATAATGGAATTTGGTAGCTTTATCCCACCAAGCTGAATCGTTTACATTCGCTACTTGAGATACTGCTGAGATAGCAAATTTTTGAAATCTACTTTCGAATGGTTCACAAACAATTAAACTTCCATCCAAATCCGAGACAGATACACTGGTAGGATAATGTACCCTCCCAGCACCTTCATGCGCTTCTGGAGGATGTCTTCCGAATTGAAATTTAAATTTACCATTTAAATCAAATGCCTGAATCCTATGGTTAAGAAGATCTGATACGTATAAAGTATTGTCATTACCAATAAAAATATCGCTTGGATTAGCTAAAAAACCTTTAAATGATCCCCATTTCCCCCAAGATTTAGTATATTTGTAGTTATTGTCAAATACAACAACTCTATTGTTGTAGGAGTCTAGTACGTATAAATTTCCTGAATTGTCAAAAGCAACGCTCTCTGGGCCTGCGAATTCGTCAGTATCTTGCCTTCCATAATGCCCCAGTGTTATTGACTGATTGGTTCCTCTGCGAAATATTATTATTCTATTATTGCCCGTATCAGCTACTGCAATCTTATCATTGTGTATACTTAACTTCGATGCCTCAGAAAACAAGGGGTGCGGAGTAGACGCTACATACTCTCTATCCAATACACGCTGGCTGTCGAATTCGAGTAATTTGTTCGATGATCTATCTACTACAAATATATGTCCGTCCTTTGTCATTTGTGCTGCATATGGCAACAAGAATTTTAGATGTTCACCTTGTTTGTTTTTTAGATATATAGGTTCAAATGATCTTTGTTCAAAATTATAGATTTTGAGTAAATGATTCTCAAAATCAGATATCAATAAATTACCATCTGGATTATGGCGACAGGTATAAGGGTCGTTTAATTGGTTCGATGCGTATCCCCAAGCCTTATACTCGTATATCGGCTTTACTATGTTTGGGTACTGGAGTTCATCTGGGACTTCAGGCAACTCGCCACAATTACATTGATATGATGCCATCATAATAAATGTAGCGGCAACTTTCTTTAACATGATCATCTCCTGTTTTGTCTATCAATGAACAATCTGAGAAGTTAATTAAATCAGTAACTTTGTTGGTCAAAATCATGGCTTAGCATTTGATACATATGTCTTATTTCGTTTCCCATGTTAGTTTTAAACGCCTATGTTCTAGTATATCGAGCTGTTGAAATACACAGTATCTCTAAATTGAAAAAAAATATATTGCGTCATGCTTGATATAAAACACTATACATTGAAATCAGACACTTAGATGTTAGAAAATTAGCAGAGTGTTATAGAAACTATATTATAAGTATCTACCATAGAATAAAATCTAAATAGTAAAAGTCAAATTATTTTTGTAAGTGCATTCGAACTGCATTGCTATCCATATATTTTGTTTATTTGTTGTTAGCTTCCCATTCTTGCTACACAGAATAACCCTCAACACCGTTTGATTCCGTTTTACTGCGCTACTGGTCAACACCTTTACCATAATCTGTTAACTCACCATTAGGTGTAAGGTAACGATAGAGAGTGAGCTTGATAATGCCTAGCTCTTTGTAAAGTTCGGACATAACGGTTTCCTTTTGACTCAGCCAGGCTGATGACATGGACCCATTGCCAATTGAGCTAATCTTACTTGAGCTTTAGTTAAAGAGAATTTTGCACCGCCTTTTCTCCCTCTTGCTTCAGCTCGTGCGCGCGGCAGAAAGGGAAGGCGACCATTTAAAATGACAGCCGTCAAACTGCTGTTGGCCATGACGGCTATGGGCGAAACACCACGTACGCAATATTCCCGTAAGATATTCCTAGCTAATCTTCCCATATTAAAGGTATCTCAAGTAGTGCAATCGTCTTCTGACATTGACACTGGTTGTGCAACAAAATTTAAAGCTGTTGCACAACCAGAGTGTCAAATAAACGGTCGTTTAATGAACAAGTCCAAAATCACCTGTTATTGATACTTAAAATTGGCGTAAAATGTTAATATACCCATAAATATATCAAAGTAAGT
>Ga0066421_1000093_pt1 | contig 22293 bp, 20 predicted proteins | sample LakWasMet31_HOW6_2_FD_59548 | JGI IMG/M metagenome (GOLD analysis project Ga0066421, IMG submission 59548) | Freshwater sediment methanotrophic microbial communities from Lake Washington under simulated oxygen tension - Sediment Metagenome 31_HOW6 | ecosystem: Environmental > Aquatic >... | reverse complement strand
ACCACCGTCAGACCGATCAGCATCAAAACCGGCGTACTGCCCAGAACTCACGGTTCGGCGCTGTTCACCCGCGGCGAAACCCAAGCCCTGGTTGTGGCTACCCTGGGTACCGAGCGCGATGCGCAAATCATCGACGCACTGTCCGGCGAATACAAAGACCCGTTCATGCTGCATTACAACTTCCCGCCGTACAGCGTCGGCGAAACCGGCTTCGTCGGTTCGCCTAAACGCCGCGAAATCGGTCACGGCCGTCTGGCGAAACGCGGCGTATTGGCTGTACTGCCTAACATGGCGGAATTCCCATACGTGCTGCGCGTGGTATCGGAAATCACCGAATCCAACGGCTCCAGCTCGATGGCTTCCGTGTGCGGCAGCAGCTTGGCGCTGATGGATGCCGGCGTGCCTATCAAGGCGCCTGTTGCCGGTATCGCCATGGGCCTGATCAAGGAAGGCGATCAATTCGCGGTACTGTCCGACATCCTGGGCGACGAAGATCACCTGGGCGACATGGACTTTAAAGTGGCCGGCTCCGAAAACGGCGTTACCGCGCTGCAAATGGACATCAAGATCGACGGCATCACCGCCGAAATCATGAAAGTCGCGCTGGACCAAGCCAAACAAGGCCGTCTGCACATCCTCGGCGAAATGAACAAAGCCTTGTCCGCGACTCGCGAAGAAATGTCCGATTATGCCCCACGCATCATCACCTTCAAGATCGATCCTAGCAAAATTCGCGAAGTCATCGGTAAAGGCGGCGTCACCATTCGCGGCATCACCGAACAAACCGGTGCCAGCATCGATTTGACCGACGACGGCGTGGTCAACGTTGCCTCCGTGGATAGAGCAGCGGGCGAAGAAGCCAGACGCATGATCGAAGAAATCACCGCCGAAGTCGAAGTGGGCAAAACCTACGAAGGCAAAGTGGTGCGTTTGATGGACTTCGGCGCATTCGTCACCATCCTGCCCGGCAAGGACGGCTTGGTTCACATTTCGCAGATCTCCGACGAACGCGTCGAAAAAGTCAGCGACAAACTGTCGGAAGGCGACACGGTACGCGTAAAAGTACTGGAAATCGACCGTCAAGGCCGCGTGCGCTTAAGCATGAAAGAAGTCGACAGCGAATAATCGCCCAAGCTTCGCAAGCAATACCCAAACCCTCGAAGGGCCACAAGGTTTTTCGAGGGTTTTTTCGTTTTAGGCCCATGGAAGAACACGGCCATCCAGGCCGGTAAAATGCGGTTATGTGGAATTACCGGAGCATTGGCATCGAGTCTGCCGCCATTGATTCCACCTATACAACCTTCTCATATCATTCAAGCAGGAGTTTAACCGTTGCTCTCGCAGCCCATCCACCACGATAGCCCATTCCCGTTTTTTTATGTCAATTCTGCATTCTCTGGGCAGCAGTGTGCCGCGCTTGAGAATTTATTCTTGCAAGACGCCGAGTGGCAGCATCGGGACGGTGCGTTTTACCGGTGTTCTCTTAGGGACGTTACCGAGAGTATTCCAGCTACGTTTCTGACGGAAGTGCTCGGCAGAATGCGCGAGATTACAGGATTGCCTCTCATCAATCGTGTCGTGGTCACGGCTCAACAAATGCTGCCTGGACAAGTCATTGGCATACACAGCGACCGGCCGCTAGTGGGTTATGAGATTGCTCGACTGGTCGTGCAACTCAATAAGCAATGGCAAACCGAGCATGGCGGTATTCTGGAATTATTCCCATCGCCGGAGAGTGAAGCGGTTTTCAGTGTTAATCCTGAGTACAACAAAGCCTTTGGCTTTCTGCTTCACGTCGATTCATACCATGGAGTGACCGAGGTTACCCAGCCGCGACAAACAGTGGTCTTCAATTTCTGGCATGCGGCTAATACACCAGCACTTGCCGAGCACGTCCAAGCCTTGTTTACCAACATGCATTTCTCTGAGCTGCCGACAGCACTCAATCCTGTTGCCTCGGCGGCAGAATTGAGTCTGCCCGAGGATACGACATTTCGTGCAGGCACAGCTGCGCTTGCACTACATCGCTGGGGCTATGATGAGCCAACCGTTGTGATCGGCTACCTGCACAGCGCCGGTCTTTCTCTCTGCGATACTAACGATGCCGAGACCTATGCCGCCGTGCTATTGGCGGATTGGGTTGCGTATTTGTATCGGGATTCGTTTGATTTGGCGCGTTGGCAGATATTGCGACGCGAACTTGAAGGAATAGAAGTGTTTACACGCCTGAAGCCTACATCGCAGCTTTGTCTGCTGGAATAGAGAGAGCCGGACAATGCGTTGTCGGCCACCGATTCCGGTCGCAAAACCGCCACCCATTCCGATATGATTACGCCGTAGAGAATTAGGGCTTTGTAAAGTAGCGAATTGTCGCAAACGCCCCTAACTCGACATTCCATCTTTATTTCCAAAAGGCTGGTTACTTGGACAAAGCGGTCGTTTAATTCCGACTTAAAATGCCGCTGTAGCGTTAAACAAAACGGGCCAATTCATCTGAAAAGCTACGCATCGTAGGCATCCTGATCTGGCTAACATGTCAAAAATGCATGTTATCCCGTCTAGAACTTCAAGGTTTTCAAAAGGTGATTGACTTAAACAGTATGCTAAAATACAAGATGTGGAGACGCAGATAATAATTAGTTAGGTATATTAAGGAAGTTTATGTGTAATTTATGTAATCCATTAATACAAATAACTTGGAATAGACTGGCTGTTGGACAGCAATATAGAACACCAGATACAAGGGCCGGAGTTGATTTCATGATCACGCAGTTAAATGCAAATCAAATCGAAATTTCGCCTCAAAACATTACAGTATCCAGAGCTGCGTTAGCAGAAGCTGTTCATTATCTTCGAGCGCACAACCATTACGCCCAAAACCCTTGCCAAATTCGTTCAAACAATACTCCGCGTTTAAGTGGGCCGCTATGTAGCGCATCGCGCGGCGTTAATGCTAATGTCCGATGTATTAATTATATTCTTCCGCTGTTATCTGCCGCTGATGTTGTTGGTATCAGCGGCCAAAGGCCAAACACTACATGGTTGCTTTAACAATGCCTAACCCAACGCTCAAGCGGGATGGCCGCTATCGCATCCGCCCCTTAGCTCCACGTTATGTGTAAAAAGATATGAGTAAACATATAATCTCAATTGGGTACGATATACCGGGAAAAAGCGATTGCTATGTTGATTTTCATGACTCTATATCCTTAATGGATGCAGATGTTTTACTAATTTCGCCAGATTCATTAAGGCCATTGGGAGACTGGGTAAGCTTTACATCAAGCGATGGTGGTTGTTACAACGTTAAAGCATCAAATAGATATACGCAGAATATTTCCCATTTAAAAAAGGAAATAGAAGATCATCTGAATGCCGGAAAGAATGTTTTTATATTCCTAACAGCGGAAGAAATGCAAACTCTTTCAAATGGCGTGTCTTCACCTAGAAAGGGGCAAAATTCATACAGCACCTATACATATAGCAATTATAACTTTCTGCCAATTGATATAGGAAAATTAACGTCCGCATCAGGAAAGCATGTTCAATTTTCTGGGAATCACATATTCAGTGAATTCTATAATAAATTTAAAAGCAATTTAGAATATGAGCTTTATGTAGAAAACCCTAAAGAAGCTCAAATAGTATTTACCGGAAAAGATAAGTCAAAAATATTAGGAGCGATTTATAAAGTAGGGTCAGGTCACTTAGTTACTCTTCCGGGTCTTACTTTTAATGAGAAGGACTTTACAGAAACAAAAGAAGGCGCTAACGGCGATAAAAAAGAGTTTTGGAATAAGAAAGGCTTGGCGTTCGGAAATAGCCTAGTTAGCTGTTTACTTGAGATAGATAAAAAACTTTCTTCTGATTCCGAAAAAACACCTGCACCGGATTGGATGGAAAATGAATATTTTCTAGGAAATAAAGAGAAAATTTTAAATGATTCAATTAGCAGCAATGTTGAAAAAATAGAAAAAATCAAACTTAAAAATGAGAATCTTCAAATAGAGCTTGAAGAAGAAAGAAAATTAAAAGATTTGCTTTTTGAGCAAGGAAAGCCACTTGAAAATGCAGTAATCAAGGCGCTAAAAATACTTGGATACAAGGCCGAAAACTATGATGATGGCGAATTGGAGATGGATCAAGTAATTGTAAGCCCAGAAAACATTAGGTATATCGGTGAAAATGAAGGGAAAGACAATAAAGATATAAATATTACTAAGTTTAGGCAGTTGGTAGATGCTCTAAATGCAGACTTCGCAAGAGAAGAAGTGGAAGAAAAGGCATTTGGGATACTTTTTGGAAATGCAGAAAGACTCAAAGAACCTGCAAAGAGAAAACTGGATTTTACTGATAAATGCAAATCAGGTGCCGAGAGAGAGAAAATAGCTCTTGTAAAAACAATAGATCTTTTCACGGTTGCCAAATACTTGAATGAAAATGATGACGAAGACTTTAAGAAAGAATGCCGAGATGCGATCCATAAAGGACTAGGGGAAATAGTAAAATTCCCAGTAATACCGATTAATAACTAAAAAATGCATTGTAAGCACATAACAATACACCCGACCTCCTTCGTAGGCAAGTGAGTTTAAACGTTAAACTAGCAATTTCGGACATTAACCGGCCATTCAAAAATCAACCTCGACGGTCTGCAACTGGCCGAACAGCAACATACAAAAATCTGACTGAGTGCGGGTCGGCATTGGCGGCGGTTTTCAATCGGAATACCTGGAGGTTTTGCGATTGGATTCACTGGTGAATTTCATCGGAATACGCAGATGAGGCTGATTGCCATAACCGCAAGCTCCAGAGCCTGACTCGCAAGCCGTTTAAAGTCGCGCGCCGGGTTTTTAGGGTCTCGCGCAAGGCATTTTTCCTGGTGCGCAAACCGTTGAGGCTCGTGCTTAAGCCAAAGCGCTTTGCGGTTCGGGCTCACGGCTTTTCGACCAAGGCCTTTTTGCTTGCGGCTACGGCAAATCGCCTTGCCCGCAAAGCAATTTACTTTGCGGGCAAGGCTTTGAATTTGACGAGCGACGCCAAGAACCTTGCGGCTATAGCGGAAAGGCTGGCGAATTAGCCTTTCATCTACAGCGATGGGGGATAAAGGCTTGGCGACAAACCGGAAAGCCTTGCCGGGCGACCATGTTGCTTGCGTTCATTAGCCGACAGGCTGGCTGGCTTGGGGTTTTGGCTGGTAAAGCGCATCGACAGCCGAAGTCATGCTCACCACCCGCTACCCGGCATCGGCAAGTAGTATAATGCCCCCCTCTTTCAATCCAGCCCCACCCCATACGTCCCTAATGTCCGAAGATTATTATTTCAGTCCCGATCAAGCCGTCGAATCCTTAAAAGTGCCGCCGCATTCCATCCAGGCCGAACAATCGGTACTGGGCGGCTTGATGCTGGATAATCAGACCTGGGATTCCGTCGCCGACAAGGTTGTCGAGGAGGATTTTTACCGCCGCGATCATCGGCTGATCTTTCGCACCATTGCCCAATTGGCGGAAAAACAGGACCCTTTCGACGTCATCACCCTGTCGGAAGCGCTGGAATCCACCAACGAGCTGCAGGATGCCGGCGGCCTGGCTTATCTGGGCACGCTGGTAAAAGACACACCGAGCGCCGCCAACATCGTCGCTTATGCCAACATCGTCCGCGACCGCTCGGTGTTACGGCAACTGATCCATATCGGCACCGAAATTTCCGATTCGGCCTTCAGTACCGAAGGCCGGGAAACCGCCGATCTGTTGGAAAACGCCGAACGCCGGGTATTCGAAATCGCCGAACAACGCCAGCGCGGCCAGGGCGGTTTCAGCTCCATCAAATCGCTGCTGGCCAAGGCCGTCGACAAGATCGAAACCCTGTACGAACTGGACGGCGACATCACCGGCGCCAGCACCGGTTTCACAGACCTCGACGAGAAAACCTCCGGCCTGCAACCCGCCGATTTGATCATCGTCGCCGGTAGGCCGTCGATGGGAAAGACCACCATCGCCATGAACATGGCCGAAAACGTCGCGCTAAAAAGCGGCATGCCGGTGGCGGTATTCAGTATGGAGATGCCGGGCGAAGCGCTGGCGATGCGGATGATGTCGTCGCTGGGCCGTATCGACCAACACAAGGTAAGAACCGGCAAACTGGACGACGACGACTGGCCGCGCCTAACTTCGGCGATCAATCTGCTTGCCGAAACCAAGCTGTTCATCGACGACACCCCTGCCCTGACTCCGACAGAGGTGCGCTCTCGCGCCCGCCGCCTGACCCGCGAACACGGCCAGTTAGGCTTGATCGTGCTCGACTACTTGCAGTTGATGCAGTCGCCTTCCAGCGGCGACAACCGCGTCCAGCAGATTTCCGACATTTCCCGTGGCCTAAAGGCTCTGGCCAAGGAAATGAATGTACCGGTGATTGCATTGTCGCAGCTTAACCGCAACCTGGAGCAACGCCCCAACAAACGGCCGGTGATGTCGGACTTGCGCGAATCGGGAGCGATCGAGCAGGACGCCGACTTGATCATTTTCGTCTACCGCGACGAAGTCTATAACGAGGACAGCCCGGACAAAGGCATCGCCGAAGTCATCATCGGCAAGCAACGGAACGGCCCGCTGGGCACGGTGCGGCTGACCTTCCTCGGCCAATACACCCGTTTCGAGAATTTTGCCGGCGTCTATAACGGCCCCGAAGACTACGAATGACACCCGCCGCCTACGTACATCTGGATCTGGAAGCCGTGCGCCATAATCTGGCCCAGGTGAAGCGCTACGCCCCCAACAATAAAATCATGGCGGTGATCAAGGCCAATGCCTACGGCCACGGCATCACCCGCGTCGCCCGCGCCCTGGATCAGGCGGACGGTCTTGCGGTGGCGCGGGTCGACGAAGGCGTACGCCTGCGTAAAGCCGGTTTCACCCAGCCCATCACCGTACTGCAAGGTTTTGTCTGCGTGGATGAGTTGCAACTGATGCTTCAACATCAGCTGGACGCGGTGATTCATACCCCTCAACAAATCGAGCTCTTGCAACAACAAGGCAGCCCCGAACCGGCTTTGGCTATTTGGCTGAAAATGGATACCGGCATGAACCGGCTGGGTTTCAAGGGCGACGACTTCAATGCCGCCTATCGACAATTGGTGAATTGTGCCATCGTCAGGCAGCCGATCAAGCTGATCACTCATTTCGCCAATGCCGACGACTTGCTCGACGACAAAACCCGCCGCCAAATAGATCTCTTCAACGACGCGGTACAAGGCTATCCCGGAGAACGCAGCATCGCCAACTCGGCCGGCATCATCGGCTGGCCCAATGTCTCCTTAGTCTCAACTCAAGACGGGGTCAGGGACTGGGTGCGGCCGGGCCTGATGCTGTACGGTTGCTCGCCTTTTGCCGGCAAGACAGGCGCCGATTTCGGTTTGAAACCGGTGATGAGCCTGCATTCGCGGCTGATAGCGGTCAAGAATGTCGCCGCCGGCGAAACCGTCGGCTACAGCGGCACCTGGCAATGCCAGACCGATACTCGCTTGGGCGTAATCTCGATCGGCTACGGCGACGGTTACCACCGCCATACCCGTTCCGGCGCGCCGGTGCTGGTCAACGGCCAGCGGGTGCCGCTGATCGGCCGGGTATCGATGGACATGATCACCGTGGATTTGACCGGCCTGCCATCGGCCCAGCCTGGCGATCCGGCGATACTGTGGGGCGACGGCCTGCCCGTGGAGGAAATCGCCCGCCATGCCGACACGATTCCTTATACCCTGCTGTGCGGAATTACCCAGCGGGTGCAGATTGTCGAGCGGGTCGCGAAATAAGGGAATATACAAAGCGATTAACAAGCTGATATATTGAGCTAAATTTTGAGCAAAATAACTCTGGAGCCCTCATGAGCATCTCAGCAGCCGATATTGTTCCCTTTTCCGAGGCTCGTACCCATCTGTCCTCCTTAGTCGCCGAAGTTCAGACCGGAAAGGAAAAAATCATCACCAAAAACGGCGAAGGCGTCGCCGCACTTATCGCGGCGGATAGGCTCGATCATTATCACCAGCTTGAACGCGCGCACATCCATCTGTCGTTGCTGAATGAAATCGACAAAGGCTTGGCCGATGTCGATGCCGGCCGGCATCGCGATGCCCGCGAGGCATTGAGCGAACTCAGACAGCGCCGCCCTAAATCAGGCCCCCTATAGCGTATGCGGGTTCGGATAACCGACAACTTCTCGGCCAACCTGCAAAGCATCGAAGACTTCTGTGCCGGCACCGGTTTTCCGCAAGGTTTCGACCGCTTACTGGACGAACTTGACCAGTCCGTCATTCCCAATCTCGAACGCTACCCGGAGATGGGCCGTCCTTTCTCCCGGCACCCGTGCGAATCGGTCGAGGCGCTGGTACATACCGAAAGACAGACCGTGGCCCTATCGTCCATCCGCGAATATTTGCTCGAAGATTATTTACTGCTGTATTTACCGGCGGATGCCGTTTATCTGCTCGCCATCAAGCATCATAAGCAATTGTCCTACGATTTCGACCGTCTGTGGCTAAACCGCTAATTTCAATCCAATCCCCCTAAGATGGCCAAAAAACAAAAATCCGCTTATGTCTGTACCGAATGCGGCGCCGATTATCCCGGTTGGTCAGGGCAATGCAATCAATGCGGCGCCTGGAACACCATCAAGGAAGTGCGGCTGGGCAGTACCAAACCCGGTCGCGACAACTCCGGTTATGCCGGCACCCGTAGTGAAGTACACCTGTTATCGGAAGTCAATCTGGCCCAGGCCGAACGCATCTCCACCGGCCTTGCCGAATTCGACCGGGTACTCGGCGGCGGCATCGTCACCGGCAGCGTGGTGTTGATCGGCGGCGCGCCGGGTGCAGGCAAAAGCACGATATTGCTGCAAGCCATCGCCCACATCGCCCAGCAGCAACCGGTGCTGTATGTGTCGGGCGAGGAATCCCTGCAACAAATCGCCGAACGCGCGCATCGCCTTGGCCTAAAAACCGCCGGCATCAAGATGCTGGCGGAAACCTCGGTGCAGCAGATTTGCCAGATACTGGACGAGGAACGGCCGCAGGTGGTGATCATCGATTCGATCCAGGTGATGTACACCGCCGATTCCGATTCGGCGCCCGGCTCGGTATCTCAGGTACGGGAAACCGCCAGCTACCTGACTCAATATGCCAAAAGAACCGGGGTATCGTTTTTCATGGTCGGCCATGTCACCAAGGATCAATCGCTGGCCGGACCGATGACCCTCAGCCATATCGTCGATGCCCAGGTCGTACTGTCTTCCACCGACGATTCGCGGTTCCGGGTGCTGCGCGCCGACAAGAACCGCTTCGGCAGCGTCGGCGAGCTGGGTTTTTTTGCGATGGAAAGCAGCGGCCTGAAGGAAGTGAAAAATCCTTCGGCGATGTTTTTGTCGCGCGCCGAAAAACCTTCGCCCGGCAGTGTCGTGACGGTGCTGTGGGAAGGCACCCGGCCACTACTGGTGGAGATTCAGGCGCTGGTTACCGAAAGCCAGTACGGCAATCCGCGCCGGCTGGCGGTGGGCCTGGATCAAAACCGGCTGGCGATGCTGTTGGCGGTGCTGTCGAGGCACGGCGGAATCTTCACCGGCAACGACGAGATTTACGCCAACGTGGTCGGCGGCATTAAGGTAACCGAAACCAGCAGCGACTTGGCGATCATGATAGGCGTGGTATCCAGTTTGAAAGATCGCATCATTCCCTACGACACGGTATTTTTCGGCGAGGTGGGACTGAACGGCGAAATCCGCCCGGTCGCCAACGGCCATGCCCGGCTCAACGAAGCCGCCAAGCACGGCTTCAAGCGGGCGATTATTCCCAAAAGCAATAAGCCTAAAGACGCTATAAAAAATCTGGCTATCCATGCGGTTAGCAACATTCAAGAAGCGTTGGCTGTGTTGGCCGATCTTTAATTCAGGCCGTTCAACCAGCCGTTACTTAACCATCCGATAGCGCCTTGCGTCCTCCCCGCACCGTTAAAATTAAGCAAAACCGCCGACCATCGAAGCCTATCGTTTGCTAACGCTTACATCCGCAAGCACCGGCAAACAGCCGCTCGGCGCGTGCGATAGTAAAGAAAACAGAGCTTCGCGATGACTACCGTCTTAATCAATTCTTAATCAACAGCTAATCAAAACTTAAGCAACGGCCTATAGAATTTTTCGCAACTGAATAATTTTCCATGTAAGGAGTTTTTATGATCAAGGTGACGAAAATCATCGCAATTAGCTTGTTGTTTTCATCGGTGGCTGTAGCGGACGGTCATGGCCATGGCCACCACCATGGTCATCACGGACATCATGAACACGAACATTATGTACCGGTTGAGCGAGTCTATTATCCGGAGCGCGTGGTTCAATACGTCCCCGCGCCGCCGCCAGCCCCACGTTACAACAGTTACGACCAGCGCTCGACGCAAGGCTTGCTCGGCGGCGCATTAGGTAGCGCGGTGGGTTACGAGATGAGCAAAGGCGACCCGCTGGGTGCCGGCATAGGCGCCGCGGCCGGCGCCTGGATGGGTAACGGCATGAGTAGATAGTACATCGCGATGTAATTTAGCCGGGTAACACCGGCTTTTTTATGCCTAAAGCCGAGGCCGAAACGCTTAGCCGCTGGCCGCGCGACGGCTCCTGAGAGTCGTATCAAGCTCTTCGCCGCCAGAGCGCCATCGTGCAGCGGACTACTAGCCCGCCTTAAAACTCGGCATCGTGAAACACGTTCTGCACATCGTCCAGTTCGTTCAGCAAATCCAAAAACTTTTCAAACAAGGCAACATCGTCGCCGCTAATCGTCGTGGCGCTTTTAGGCAGAAATTGAATTTCGTCTACCTCAAAATCGATCTCGCCCAATGAATCCGTTAAAGCCTGCTTGGCCTTAAAGTAGTCGGTGTGGGGTGTAAACACGGTAATTTTGCCATCGTCGCTTTCGACATCGCTAACATCGACGTCGGCCGCGAGCAATGCCTCAAGCACAGCATCCTCGTCGGTATTTTTAAAGGCCAGGATGGCGGCATGGTCAAACATATGGCTTACCGTGCCTTGAGTGCCGATTTTACATTTGGTTTTGGTAAAACACTGGCGCACATCGCCGAAAGTCCGGTTAGGGTTATCGGTCAGGCAATCGACAATCACCATGCAGCCGCCGGGACCAAAACCTTCATAGCGTGCAGGGGCAAAATCCTCGCCGCCGCCGCCTTTAGCCTTATCGATGGCTTTTTCAATGACATGGGACGGTACTTGGTCTTTTTTGGCTCTGTCGATCAACCCCCGCAACGTCAGATTCCCGGATGGGTCGATACCTCCCGCTTTGGCCGCCACGTAGATTTCACGGCCGTATTTGCTATAGACCTTAGTCTTGGCATCAGCGGTTTTGGCCATGGACACTTTACGGTTTTGATAGGCTCTACCCATTTGCTTATTGCTCCATTGAAATCGAATATTAATCGGGGAATTTTACAGATAAGTATTTGCCGAGGAAACCTTTTAGGCTGGCGCCAAGAACCGGCGGGCTTGGTAGCACTCCATTACCGGCCGAAGCTTGCAGGCTTCCAATCACTTTTGCGGTAGGACATATCCATCTATATTTAAGGTAGACATGAATCCTCGAGTCAATGCAGACTATGCTTTTGATGACCGCACCGGCAAAATGATTCATCACCTGCAAAGCCAGCGCCATTGTTAAAGGAGCCTGTTCCGACATGAACATCAAGAACCCCGCCGGAAGGCCTTACCCTTTAGGTTCGATTTTACGTCCGGGCGGTGCGAATTTCAGCGTTTATGCCAACAATGCCACGACGGTAGAGCTGTTGCTTTTCGACAGCGTGGATGCCGCTCAACCGAGCCGGATCATTGAACTGGAACCGATCTACAACTGCACCTTTCACTACTGGCACATTTACGTTCCGAATGTCCAGGCGGGACAGTTATACGGTTATCGCGTTTATGGACCCAACCATCCGGAACGCGGCCTGCGTTTCGATCCTGAAAAACTGCTGCTTGATCCTTATGCTCGCGGTATCGCCGTCGGCTCTGGTTATGACCGGAAAGCCGCTTCCGTTCCGGGTTCCAATCTACAGTCGGCAATGAAAAGTGTGCTGGTTGATTATCGCGGCTACGATTGGGAAGGCGATTCGCCGTTAAGAACCCCATTTCGCGATACGGTCATTTATGAAATGCATGTCCGAGGCTTTACTTGCCATCCGCAATCCGATGTCACGCCGGAAAAAAGAGGTACCTATGCCGGCTTGGTCGAGAAAATCCCCTATCTCCAAGAACTTGGCATCACTGCCGTGGAATTGCTGCCGGTATTTCAGTTCGACCTACAAGACGCCCCGCCAGGACTAAGCAATTACTGGGGTTATTCACCCATTTCTTTTTTCGCGCCGCATAGCGGATACAGCTTCGATCCTACGCCGCTCGGGGCTATCGCCGAGTTCAGGGATATGGTTAAAGCCCTGCACCGGGCCGGTATCGAGGTGATTCTGGATGTGGTCTTCAACCATACCGCCGAAGGCGATCATCAAGGCCCTATCTTCTGCTACAAAGGCTTTGCCAACGATATTTATTACATTCTCGATCCCACTACCGGCACCTATCGGAATTACTCGGGGACCGGCAATACCCTCAAAGCCAATCACTCGGTCGTCCGCCGCTTGATACTGGACAGTTTGCGCTACTGGGTTACGGAAATGCATGTAGACGGATTCCGTTTCGATTTAGCCTCGATATTATCGCGCGACGAAAACGGCAAACCCATGCCGACACCGCCCATCCTGTGGGACATTATCACCGACCCAGTCTTATCGGGCAGCAAGCTGATTGCCGAAGCCTGGGATGCGGCAGGGCTTTATCAGTTGGGCAGTTTTGGCGACCTTTGGAAAGAATGGAACGGTCAGTTCCGCGATGATATTCGCTGTTTTCTCCGCGCCGATGCCGGCAGCGTCGCCAAGCTGCCTAACAGGCTATTCGCGAGTCCGGACATTTTTGGCCATGAAGAGCAGGAAGCGGAAACCAGCATCAACTTCATTACCTGCCATGACGGATTTACCCTAAACGACCTGGTTTCCTACAACGACAAGCATAACGAACGGAACAACGAAAACAACCGGGACGGCTGTGATAACAACTACAGCTGGAATTGCGGCGCCGAAGGGCCAAGCACCGATATTTTGATTAACACCTTGCGGCAACGCCAGATTAAAAATTTTTTGACGCTAACCCTCTTCGCTAGCGGCACCCCCATGTTAACCATGGGCGACGAGGTATGCCGAACACAAATGGGCAATAACAATGCCTACTGCCAAGATAACGAATTGAGTTGGTTCGACTGGTCATTGCTTGATAAACATGCCGATACTCATCGTTTTGTAAAACAGTTGATTCGTCTGCGCAGCTTATTGTATCGCTGGGATCAAAAACCCTCGCCAACGCTTAGGCAGTTATTTCAACAACTCCATATCGAATATCACGGCGTCAAATTGAATTGCCCCGACTGGGGACAAGACTCGCATAGTTTGGCGATTCTGGTGGCAAAGCCGCATCGGCCTTATGTTATTTATTTTATTTTCAATAGTTATTGGGAACCCCTGACCTTCGAACTACCTGATAATCTTCGGAACACAAAGTTGAATTGGGCGCGCATCATTGACACGGCCCGCCCTTCTCCCGACGATTGCCTCACCGTGGAGAGTGCGGTCAAGATTGAAATCAATCGGTATCTTGCGCAGGCCAGATCCGTAGTAATGCTGATCGCTAAAAACTAACAAGGCATTCGCCTCGTCGGCCTCTGAACCGGCATCGCATTGGGTAGCATGCTGTTTGCTAGACAATATTAATCACCGTCAAAAGGAAAACATTTATGGCTTACAATTTTATTAAAGCTAAAGACTCGAATTGCATTGGAGAACAGGAGTTTGCAACGGCTAAAGAAATAAAGTTTTCAAAATTCACATCGTGTATCGGAGTAATCGCAAAAAAAGGCGACCTTTTAACGGCTGTACATTTAGTGCAATTAGGCGTTGATAAATATCACAGCAAAGATGACAAGAACCCGCCTACGGAAGGATTTAACCCCAATACCGCGGCTTACGTAACGACGGCATTGTTGCCTGAAAAGCCAGACGCGGTGGCCATTGTCGGATTCATCAGCGATTGGAATAACCCTAAAGCGGTAAGCCCCCAAACACACGCAGGATTCCTGAAGTTAACGGGAGAATGTAAACAATTGAAAAAATACCAAACCCATAAAATCCTGGATGAACATAATTCCGCCGTCTATGCTGCAAAAATAGTCGGAAATGAAATCGTCATTACCTACCAGGGCAGCACCGACTATTAATGACGATCCGGCATAAAATATATTAACTAATCAACCATTACCCCCCCAATTAATGTTCGAACTCTACTTAGATACTGCCAACTTAGAAGAAATCAGGGCCTTAGCCGAGGTTTTACCGTTGGCGGGCGTGACCACCAACCCAACCATCATGGCCGCCGGCGGCATTGGCTTAAAGCAATTACTACCGGCGTTGACCGATATTCTCGGCGCCGAGTGCCGCATCCACGTTCAGGTTATCGGCAACAGCACGGAAGACATCGTCGCCGAAGCCAAACAATTGCACGATTTGCCGTTCGACATCGTGGTGAAAATCCCCGCTCACGCCGCAGGTTTAGCTGCCATCAAACAAATCAAGAAACACGAGATTCCGGTGCTGGCCACGGCGATCTACAACGTCCAGCAAGGCTGGATGGCGGCCTTGAACGGCGCAGATTACCTGGCGCCGTATCTCAATCGCATCGACAACATGGGTTACGACGGCCTTGGCGTGGTCGGTGGCTTGCAAGCGTTGATTGACCAATATCGATTGCCCGGCAAACTATTGGTTGCCAGTTTCAAGAATGTTCAACAGGTGTTGCAGGTGTTGAAATTCGGCGTAGCCTCGGTGACGCTGCCGCCGGATATTGCCCGGCAAATGCTCGCCACCCCGGCAACGGACGCGGCGGTCGAGAAATTCGGCCAAGACTGGCGGGCGGTGTTTGACGATCAATTGTCTTTCCACAGCTAATCCGGTTCCGGGCTTTGGTTCGGCAAAATCATCGATCCCCGTATCGCCGATATGCCGCGCATAGTCCCCTTCTTTAGGAGTCAACATGAATAAGCCGTTTTGCTGGTGGCGCCAAGGCGATTTAGACGGCTTTTTCGGCCTGTTCGTCGATAATCTCATCCAGCTGATCCTGATCGTCGTCCTGTGCGGGAGCATATTGCAGATGCCCAACGAAATGGTATTCGGCCGGATTCTGCCCGGTGTTGCCGTCAGCTTGCTGGTCGGGAATCTGTTTTATGCCTTTCAGGCCGGTAAATTGGCGCAATCCAGCGGACAAGCGCAGGTCACGGCCTTGCCGTATGGGGTCAATACTGTCTCGCTGTTCGCCTTCATTCTGTTTGTGATGAAACCGGTCCTGGATCAGACCCAGGATGTGGAATTGGCCTGGAAGGTCGGTTTGGCGGCTTGCCTCGGCTCCGGCCTGATCGAATTCGCCGGCGCCTTCGTCGCCGGCTGGGTGAAACGCATTACCCCCCGCGCGGCATTGTTGGCAACACTCGCCGGTATCGCCATCACCTTTATCTCGATGGATTTTTGCTTTCGCATCTTCGCCGATCCCCTGGTCGGCTTCGTGCCGCTGGCCTTCATCCTGATCCAATACATCGGGCGGGTGCGATTGCCGGCCGATATTCCGGCCGGATTGCTGGCCGTGGTGTTCGGCACGTTGCTGGCCTGGCAACTGGGCAGGATGGATGGCGCCGCATTGATGAACGCATTGCACATAGAACCGCAAATCCCCCGGCTGTTCGTCGCCGACATGATGGAAGCGACTTTTTCGGCCTACCTGGTCAACTTTCTGCCGGTGATTGTTCCGATGGGCTTGTTCAATCTGCTCGGGTCTTTGCAGAACCTGGAAAGCGCCGAGGCGGCCGGCGACGTCTATCCGGTAAAAAGCTCGCTGGCCATGAACGGCATCGGCACCATGGCGGCGGCCTGCTTCGGCAGTGTGTTTCCGACCACGATTTACATCGGCCATCCGGGCTGGAAAAAGATGGGCGCCGGCGCCGGCTATTCGGTTGCCAACGGCATCGCCATTACCTTGTTGTGCCTGCTGGGCCTGGTCGGCTTCGTTTCGGCGCTGGTGCCGGTGGAAGCCGGCGCGGCGATTTTGCTGTGGATAGGCATCACCATCGCCGCCCAGGCTTTCGAAGTCACGCCCGGCGCGCACGCCCCGGCGGTGGTGGTGGGATTCTTTCCGGCCTTGGCCGCCTGGGGGCTGCTGGTACTGGAAGGCGCTTTACGCGCTGCCGGCACCAATGTCGAAGCCGTCGGCATCCAGGCACTGTCCCTGCAACTGCCGATTGCCGGCTTGATCGCGCTGGAGCGCGGCTTTATTTTCACCTCGATGATTTTGTCGGCCATGACGGTTTGTCTGATAGAAAAGCATTACCGCACGGCCGGTCTATGGGCGCTGGTCGCGGCGGCGATCAGCGCCACCGGCCTGATGCATGGCTATACGCTAGCCAACGGCGCCATCGTCAACGCCTATGGGCCGTCATATACTTGGCCGTTCGTGCTGGGCTATACGGCGATTGCCGCTATCTTTTTCGGATTCGGTTGGTATCAAAAAAAGACCGGAACCACCGACGCGGGTTAACGGCGTATTCAATACTGGAGGCATTCGATGAGCTATTTACAATGGGTTAAACGTCTACTGCTGTTTTCTGCGTTTGGAGGCTTACTCAGTTGCTCCTATTCCCCCTCCCCGGATAGTATGGCCGATGCCGTCAATGCCCGGCCCGAGGCGCATTTTTCGATCCTACAGGTCAACGACTCCTACAAAATCGAAGGCCTGGAAAACGGCAGGGTCGGCGGATTCGCAAGATTGCGGACATTACGCCAGCAGCTCGAAGCACGGGGCGAGCCATTGTTGATGCTGCACGGCGGCGACTTTCTGTTTCCCTCGGTGATGAGCAAATACCTGAAAGCCGATGCGATGATCCAGGTGCTCAATCTACTGGACGGCAAGGCCTCAGCGTTCGACGACAATATGCTGGTGGTGTTCGGTAACCACGAATTCGACGACCCCGATCCGGGAATTTTGCTCAGGCGCATCGTGCAATCGGATTTCGGCTGGTTGTCTTCGAATACCCGTTACCAATTCAGCGACAGCGCACCCGCCGAAGCCTTTTCCAGGCGGCTGGCGAACGTCCACGATGTGCTGGTCAAGGACATCGGCGGCATCAAGGTTGGCCTGTTCGGCATCACGCTGGATGTCCAAAAGCGGCCTTATATCGGTTTCGACTATGCCCTCGACGCCCGCCGCGCGGCAATCGACAAAGCCATCGCCGAGTTGAAGGCAAACGGTGCCGTCGTGATCATCGCCCTAACCCATCAGGATTTCGATCAGGACCAATGGCTGGCCCGCGAATTTCCGGCGGTTAACCTGATCGTCGGCGGCCACGAGCATTTTTACCTCGAGAAGCGGATCGGCAACACCTGGATTACCAAGGCAGATGCCGACAACAAGAGCGCCGTGGTGCACGATGTCCGGGTCACGCCGGACGGCGCGGTCGAAACCAGCCATCGCAAAATCGAGCTGGACGACAGCATCGCAAAAGATCCGCAGGTGGACGCGGAAGTCGGCAAGCAATTGGCCAGGCTGGCCGAGGTATTCCGGAAAAGCGACAAAAACCTGAATCAGGTGTTGGGCCATACCCGGCATCTGCTGGAAGGCGTGGAACCGGTGGTGCGCGGCCGGGAAACCGCGTTGGGCAATTTCCTGACCGACGCGATGCGCGAACGCATGAATACCGATATCGCCTTCACCAACGGCGGCGGCATCCGCATCAACGACAACATCCCGCCCGGTCCGATTACAGTCTATGACATGGAAGGCCTATTTTATTACGACAATAACCTGGTCAGCTTCGAACTGACCGGGGAACAATTGCTGGAGGTGTTGAAAAATTCGGTATCCAGATCCCATCTGGGCGACGGCCGGTTTTTGCAGGTATCCGGGCTGCGTTTTACTTACCATGTCAAGGAGTCGAACGGCGAATATGCCTATCGCATCGACCCCGCCGATGTTCAAATCAAGCTACGCGGAGCCAAGGCCTATATGCCGTTGGACCCGGTTAAAAAATACCGGGTCGCCAGCACCGATTTCATTTGGGAAAAAGGCTTTTCCGACGGCTACGAAATTTTTTCCCAAGGCGCCGGAAAAACCAGCCCGCCGCGGATAGACGACGGCAAGCTTATCGGCTTTCGGAAAACCGTCGAGGAAGCTATCGATAAACTGCCTGAAAAAACCATTACCCATCGGATCGAAGGCAGGATAGTGAGACAAGCCTCGCCGGATATTTAACGAACTAAATTACCCGCCGGCGCATAATCGACAAACCATTGACTGGATCGTGCGATGCGGTTGGCGCCATTTTGCGCCGGCACCCTTCGGGCTGCCTTGCGCATAAGCTAGCTCGCCAAGATCGCTTATTTGCCTCCCCAACGATTGAACAGCATACGCATGATGGCCGCATTGGCGATGCGCTTATCAAAGTAGTCGGGATCGAAATCGCCGCCTAGCCACTCAAGGAGCCGTTGCGCGTCATCCGAATGCGGATCGGACAAAATCTCCAGAAACTCGGCGTAGCCTTCAGGGCCGCCGATGTCCTCGGGCGGAGCCGCCCGCGCGCCATCGATAACCCAGGCACCCCCGTTTGGATCGTCGTCGATCTCGCTATCGACGGACTCAACGGTAATCAAATGTTCCCAGTTATCGCCAAAATCATAGCTGTACAAAAACGAGTCGCCGACGGTCGACAGGCGATTAAGGAAAGCTTTGCGCTCATCCTTGATCTCTACTTCATCCATGACATCGTCCGTGTGTGGAATAGCGTAAATCTGGCCGCTTATCTCAAAGTCGTGGAGATGGGCATCGCTCCAGCCAAACGCCGCCTGAATAAAATGATGCAGTTTACCCAGACTGATGCGTCCATCCACTTCCAATCGGCGCCAAACCGCAGGCCGAATCTCATTGGGACGAAGTTCAATGTGCAAGGTGTACAGACAGGGTGTGCTGCCGGAGATTCGAGGTTTTTTGGGTACTGTTTTGGATTCGGCCATGGGGTTCTCGATTTTTAGGTCACGGCCCGCATTCTAACTGCACTTGGGAAATTGGCAGTAAATCATTTGATACGAGGCTTACCCGCCATGTCCGTCGCAGTCTATCTTCCGTACCAATACGACCAAATCACGGAATTTTTGATTCTTACCCCGTTCGGCGTAAAGTATGACGGTCATTAAATCATTCATAGAAACTGCCATCATGCTTAAACACTTACATCTCTTATTTGTCGCCGTGGTTGTCATTAGCTTTATCGGCCGCGTGGCACTGGCGGAATATCGCCCGGAAATGCTGCAACGTAAATGGATAAAATTATCTCCACATATCCTCGCCAGCCTGTTGCTGTTGAGCGGCATTGCCTTAGTTTTCCAGGGCAACTGGTTGGCGACCGCTTATGGTTGGATCATCGTCAAATTGTTCCTGATGGTGGTTTTCATCGGCCTGGGGCTGTTAACGATGCGCGAACAGGGACAAAAACGTTGGTTTGCCTTTGCCGGCGCCATATTTTGCCTAGTTTATATCGTTAAAATCGCCTTCACCAAGCAGGTATTTTTCTTTCTTTAATTAACGAGGAGTCTCCCGGCCATACCGGGAGACTCGCGAAAGTTCGACTGATAAGTTGTCCAATTGGCTGCTTGGAAACTTGATCTTGGAGACTTCCAAACAAAATCCATGTGTTCGTCCCCACACCGTTCGAGGCGTTGGGATGCGGTTTCCGATTCAGCAACGGCTGGAAGCCGCTTAAAAAAGCAGACAAACTTCGGCACAAGAAACCGCACGCCACCGCCAGGAGGTTCGCCATGTCTCATAAAGCCATCTTTTTCAGGCACGCTTTCGGGACTAGCTTTTTCTTTCCCGATATATCGCCCCTAACTCTGTCACCGACATTGCCGGATTTAATCGGCAACAGCCCGTCAGCAGCGGCTTCGTCATGATCGCCGCCCTCCGCCACGCAGCCTTGGTCGTCGTACTTGCCTTATTGTTTCAAGCCTGTGCCGAATGGCAGCCCCTGCCTCCCATGTCGAAAATGCAGACAGCCGATTGCGAGCGGCTTTTCGGCGAGATGGACCAGCGCGTGGAGGAATACCATGTGGCGGATGCCGGCACGGCACGGATAGCCGGCTTTCCGGGACTACGCGTCAATCGTTTCCTGGCGTCCTTCGCAAACGAAAACTTGACGGATAAGGCTTATGCGGCGTGGCTTGAGCGTTTGCGGAAATTGGACGAAACCGCCCGTCTGATCGAATGGCGTAACCTGACACCCGAAGCGGCCGCTGGGCTGCAAACCTATTTCGGAGCCGATATTGGAACCGCGCTGGCCATGTGTGGACACATCCTGGCCGAACAAGACCTGAGTTCCCCGGACAGGCGTTCGCAACTGCTCTCAGCTGCCCAGCCGCCGGATGCCTATTCGACTTGGCAGCGACTGTTCGGTCTGTATTTTCTCAGCCGCTGGGCAATTGTCGAAGGCGTCTGGCGGGTGCAACGGGAAATGCGCGAGCCTTTCATCAAGGCGGAGCAGGATCAAGCCCTCACCGGCGAATTGATTCGCTATGCACCACCCGAGGCAGATGCGCTGGACATAGCCGAGGTCGCCAAGATTCTCGAACAGTCGGTTGGTAATCCATTGCACATACCGGAGCCTTCCGAACTTCAACTCAACCAGCTGTTCGCCAGCTTCGCACCTATCTGGACCGTCGACACCGCCAACGACAACGATAGAATCGGCACTGCCCATATCGATGCCGAGGGGAAAGCCTATATAGATACGAACGCATCCATCGTTTACCGCCTGGTTTCGCATACCCGCGTCGGCGACCAGGTGTTACTCCAGCTCAATTACCTTATCTGGTTCCCGGCCCGGTCACCGGAAAGCTGGATGGATATTTACGCCGGCCCCTTCGACGGGCTCATCTGGCGCGTGACATTGGGAATGAACGGCAAGCCGCTGGCCTATGACAGCATTCATCCCTGTGGCTGTTATTACCAAATTTTTCCGGGTGAAGGGGTTCGGGTGGTGCAACCCCAAGACGGCTCGGAACCGATTTTATCGCCGACGCCGATTACCGGTCTTAAACCCAACGAGCAGCTGACGATCCGGATCGCTTCGCGAACCCATTTCATCCGCAGCGTGGCAGTGGATGGACCGGCGTCGGGAGCTATTGGCTATCGCTGGCTCGATTACGACGAACTTCGTTCGTTGCCAATGCCCAACGGCCAACATCGCAGCCTGTTCGACAAGGATGGCTTGGTACAGGGCAGCGAGCGTCCCGAGAGATTCCTGCTTTGGCCCATGGGAGTACCCAGTGCGGGCGCCATGCGGCAATGGGGAACCCATGCCATTGCTTTTCTAGGCAAACGGCATTTCGACGATCCACGGCTGATTGAAAAATTGATACGCCCACTGTGGGAATAGCCGGACGACAAAGACTTAACCAAGAGCTAGGCCTCCATGGCAACATCATGCGTTAGCATTTGGAATGGCATAACCCATAGTTGGCAGTTGCAGAATCTCATGGTTGATTGTTGACCAATTTTTAGCCAATTTAAATTTCCCTGATGCGTGGCGGTAAGTTACGTTTACTGACCACTGTTTCGTCACAACCTTATCCACAGCTTGTGGGGATAACCGGCAAAAATCGGCGCCGGTCATGATCAGTACAGCCACGACAGCGCCGCCAAACCAAACACGGCGAGGATGCGGGGCCGATAAAGCTATATCGGGCAACAAGGCGGCGGAGCAAATACGTGCGGATAGGGCAAAAGAAGATAGTGGCTGCTCCGAAAAAGCCGAAGGCAGCAGCACTAAACCTACACAGTAAGTCGGAATCCCGCGCCGAGGCTGCCACTCATTTTTCAATCCGGCCGAGCGCCACCACTTCGTGGCGCTCGATTTTTCGCATGTTACGGCATGAATCGGTGCCGGCCGTTAATCGGTATTTTGATGTTGCGCCGAAGACATTTCGGCATGCCTAGACTCGAAGTTCCATTTCAACCCTCAACAAAAGTTATGCGAAATAAAAAATCTCGCGTATAATGCCTCTGCTGTTGCTGGTGTAGCTCAGTTGGTAGAGCAGCTGATTTGTAATCAGCCGGTCGCGGGTTCGA
>Ga0066421_1000080_pt1 | contig 24726 bp, 19 predicted proteins | sample LakWasMet31_HOW6_2_FD_59548 | JGI IMG/M metagenome (GOLD analysis project Ga0066421, IMG submission 59548) | Freshwater sediment methanotrophic microbial communities from Lake Washington under simulated oxygen tension - Sediment Metagenome 31_HOW6 | ecosystem: Environmental > Aquatic >... | reverse complement strand
CAATCAATCCGAACGATATACAGTTAGCTTATGAATCACCCGCTTTTGACGAGTTACGCCCACTTGTTGACGGCTTTTATTATAAAAAGTGGGAATTGTTAACTTTTTATCCCGATGTTGACGTTGATTTCTATAAGCGTCTTTGGAGTCCAATTGATAGCAATCAGCCTCAAAATATTCCCTTACAAAATGACCTAATCAATACTGGGGAAAAACCAAAAGAAAAATCGAAAAAACCTCTCTCAGGGCAAAGTAAATTTAAACAGGAACAAAAGCGTCAGCGTAATAGTGAGAAAAAACGAGCATTAATGATGCAATCAATGAGCCCTGAAGATATAAGACGACAAGGTCTTGCAAACATAAATCTCAAGAGCCTTGAAGAGATGAAAGCTCGAATTGAAAGGAATGAAATGTGATGCAGATCATTCTACCAACTATCGCCCCTGATATGTCCTTTTACTCTATGCTCGCCCTAACCAAACGTATAAATGGAATTAGCAAAGCCGAGCAGCTGGGGCAATTACTTTTCTCAAAACCATCATCTGCATTAAGACACGATTTTCCATCCAACCTGGATGTGTTCTGTCGTAGAACTGGCAGTGCTTATGGTAACCCGGTGGAAGTAGCCAATAACACCTCTACACTCCCCTACTTCTTGAGATTCAAACCAGAGTCTGTGCACTATGAAGCCTTACGCTTAATGTCAGGGCCAACGGTCGAGTCACTTAAATTCACGCTGGGATTACCTTCAGGTCCTACAGGTGCAATGATGCCTTTGAGGTATTGTCCAGAATGTTTAAATGAGGATATTCGCAATTATGGCTATCCATACTGGCACCGTAAACATCAATTGCCAAGCGCGCTTATTTGCCCTATGCACGCGACTCCATTCATCTATGCAAATTTAAGACAAGACGGACGTGGTCGCTCTGGATTATTTTTACCAGATGACACCGAAATACAGAAGTATCAGACGAGCCTGACAGTTGGGAGGGAAAAGCTGATACTAGAGAAACTAACAATGCTTTCCTCAATCGCACTTGTAGAAGATTTGTCCGCTCAATATTCAGCAACCTCCCTAAGAGCGACTTATTTGCATGGTCTTAAACAACAAGGTTTGCTTACCGCCTCAGGGAGCATAAGAGCAAGAGACTTTATTTCAAGATTAACGAAACATTACCAAAGTATCTCACACCTCCCACCATTTAACAGAATTATAGGGCGAGACTCAATCGAAGGAATGCTCAGATTAGTACGTAAGCCGAGAATACATTTTCATACAGCAAGCCACCTGATTATGATTGATTTTCTATTTGGTGATTGGAAACTGTTCAACGCAGTTTATCTTTGGGAACAGCAAATGGATCTTCCATTCGACAATAAAGTTGATTTCCAGCTATCAAGCCCTAATTATCAGCAACCTGATATTCAACTTGAACAACGTTTGTTAGAACTAGCCAATCGGTTTAAAAATCATGAAGGGTCGCTCTCAAAAATATCTAGGGAATTAAATATCAATATTAATACTGCCATGCGATGGCTTGGAAAGATGGGGCTTATTGAAATACCCAGAAAACCAAAAGTATTAACGACTAACATTAAAAACAATGTAATTGTATTACTAAGGCAAGGTCTTCCTTTTAAAGAAATCGCATCTAAAACAGGACTTTCGAATTCTACAATTGATAGAGTCTGTAATGAACAACCACAGCTTCAGCAACTCTGGAGAGTCGCCAACATTGAATGGAAACGCACGAAAGAACGGGAGAAATTTCGTCAGTTCCTTAGTGATAACCAAACTACGACTCAGTCTGAATTACGCCAAAACTATAAGTCAGGATACCGCTGGCTATACCAAAACGACCTAGTATGGCTTTCTAAAAACCTCCCTAATAAACAAGTAGTAAAGCGTATGCAGAGAATCCCTAATAAACCTCGAGTTAATTGGGATAAAAGAGATAGTGAGTGTCTAGCTGCATTAAAAACAATCAACACTTTGAATCTTGAAAGTTGGGAGCGTATCAAAAGCAAAGCAATTCTCAGGCGCTTACCGAAACTGTCTTTTACTCCACGGTTGGATAAATTGCCCTTATCAAATGCGTGGGTTACAAAGATGCTAAGCACTCTTACTGAATTACGTAGAGAGACATGATGGTTACTGAATATACATCTCTACAATCAACCAAAGGAGCATTGAGCATTCCAACCATCATGCCCGATGAGTATTGGACAGGCTACTTGGGCAGACTTTTAATATTCAATGGAATTAACCATGGTATAGGTCATGTTGCTGCCAATCAACTACTTACAAAATTAGTATGCGAAATTGCCACCGACATCAACGACTTACCTATTTTAGTAAAACTAGCACGCCTATTAAAAATCGAAGTGGCTACTGTTGTTAATAGGCACTCACTAATTCCAATTATACAAAACAGTAAAATTAAAAACTATGAATCCAAAAGTTCTCTTAAAAGAATTCATACAAATTCTTTCCGACTTATAAAAAATGGAAGTTATTTTTGTGAACGTTGCTCTTCCGACGATCAACATCGTTTTGGATGTTCATATTGGAGAAAATCTCATCAGTTACCTGGTGTTGATTGGTGTATGCAACATGGGAATAGTTTGCATAAGGTCATTTCTATAAACGCAATGTATTCGGCACCTGATGTTCATATTAGCAATAATAACTTTTTGAGGTCGAAGTTCGGGGACACGTCTAAAAACAACGCTTACGTAAAAAAATACTGCGATTTAATTACACATTATGCTGATTGCCATTACAAAATTGATAGAAAAGCAATCGTGAAACAACTGTACGAAACAGCCTTTGCATTAAATGTTCCCATCAATAATAGATCTCGTAAATTAAAAATTAGTGCATTTCTAATCCAAGAGCTACCCAGTGACTGGATCGCGGAACACTTCTCAGGGTTAATACAGTATAAACACATACCATCTATTCCTGGATATGACGATCTTCACTTAGAGAACAACATATTCAAAATAAGCAATTTAATTCTTATAGTCTCTGTATTTTTCCAAAATCAAGATAATTTCCTATATGACTTCATGCAGGCTCTCGATGAAAAAAGAATCAGAGTCCAAACGAAAATTATAAATAAAACTACAGATACTGAGCTAGTCGAAACCTACATCAAGCATATGGGAAATATATATGCTTGCAGCAAAGAGTTATCTATATCAAATAAAATTCTGAAGAAAAAACTACTGACTTTAGGCTGTCCTGGTTTGAGATTGAATGAGCCCTCCGTCTGGGCATTGTTTAGATACTATGAAGGCTTACCTTTAGAAGAAGCATTATCCGGAGAAAGAATTAATGTAGAAAAAGTTAACTATACAATTAAAGCGGGTAGCTATTGCGTGCATTTAGCTATAAGAAAACAGGTGCTCAGTAAGCCGGTTGAAATAATCGGGAATTATTGAACTTAGACTGCTTTGCGGGACAAAGCGGCCGTTCAGTTGAGTTCTTCTGACTTCAGCAATCGGCCCATTGCAGACAGTCGGGTATGTAAAATTAACTCGTTGATTGAAATTTATTTTAATTAATATAAACTATAGTTATGCAATTCAAACAGCTACGATCATTGCGTACATTTATCTTTTTGCTACTTACAGTATTCCTAGCAGATACTGTTTACGCTAGCGGCATGATGCTGGCTGACCAGTTGCCTGCCAATCACACAGCAAGTGCCGAAAGCCATAATCATGATGTTCATGACATGAGTCAACATGAAAACCATCAGCACGATGCAGATCAGAAACAGTCAGCCAATGACAATTGCTCTAAATGCGGTCACTGCATGGCTTGCTTTACCGTTCTGCCACCTCGTCAATTAGACAAAATACAAGCCCAGGTTCAAGCAACCGAAGTCAGCCTATTTGAATCAGGTTACCACTCGCACATCAGTGCACAGCCTCAAAGACCTCCCATTTCTTAAATAAGTCGATGGATTTAACTCAGCTTCAGGCCATTTCGGCCTGTTGCTGATTCGCCACATTTATTTTTGAAATGAGATTTCGATGAAACTATTCAACTTATCGTTGTTTATTCTTTCTCTTGGTATAGGAACATTTACGCCCCTATGGGCTGCAGATGCGTCTCAAGAGACCAATACCTACCAATCACCCTTAGATGGTTACAAACCCTTATCTGATGACAGCTTGTCAGATTGGAAATCTATAAACGTGCCTTCAAGTGATGGTGGCCATGCGGGACACTCCATGGCAGGCATGCAACATGAAATGACGCCAGAACAAATGGCTAATATGCCTTCCGACAGCAAGGAAATGCCTGTAATGGAGGGTATGGGCCATAGCAGCATGCAAGGCATGGATCATTCTAAAATGGCCGGCATGGATCATGGCAACATGAAGTCCATGTCAGATAGCAAGTCAGCAATGCAGCCTATGAAAAAAGAATATCTGCCAGAAATGAGCCACGACAAAATGGCCGGGCATGATCACGGTGGTGCTGATATGAAAGCGATGGATCACTCGATGATGGGTGAATCCAAGCCGGATGAAATGCAACCAAGTAATGAAGATGCCGCGCAAGAAGAGTCTCAACCACACGAGCATGCATCTGAACAAGGGGCTGAGCATGAAGGTATGGTAATGCCCTCAATGGCTGCATCTAAAGTGCAACCCACACCATGGCAGATAATTCCTAACTTTCATCCAATTGTGGTGCACTTCCCAATTGCTTTAACCGTTATAGCGTTTCTATTGAGTATCGCTGCTTATGTACGGCGCAGTCATCCGGTCTCTGCGCAACTAGCTGCAGCTGGTCACTTTACCCTCTGGCTAGCTGCAATAGGGGCTGCGGCGGCTGTATTATTTGGCTGGTTCGCATTTAACTCGGTTAATCATGATGATGCAGGGCATGCCGCCATGCTGTTACACCGCTCTTGGGCCATTCCAACAGCGATAGGATTAATCTTGCTGGCTAGCTGGGATGCATGGAAGTATCGTGTCAATGAACTAATATCAGTGCCAATGCTGTTTTTACTTTTACTGCTTTCTCAAGCAATCGCAGTGACAGGATGGCTCGGAGGCGAAGTGGTTTATCGACATGGCATAGGTGTGTTATCCATTCCATCCAGCGCTGGCGCTGGCCATGGTCACCATGGTGTAAATGTAACTGCTACGCCACAGGCTGGATCTGGTGAGCATACAGAAAAGAATAATGATGCAAAAGGAGAATCGCATGAGCACTAATACACCACATGCAGCAATAAAATCTCGTACATTAATCGCTCTTATCAGTGTCAGTTTTGCGCTAGGCGGTTGTGCTACTTTTTCTAAAGATGGTGGTTTTGGCGCTGTGCAAGATACTGCCCAAAAACACATTAAGCAAGAAGTGGTTTGGCCAAAAACAGAAGGTGAAAAGAATCAAGTCACAGAACGCGTGAACGAATTATTATCAAATCGTTTAAACGTGGAGCAAGCTGTACAAGTTGCTCTATTCAATAACAAAGGGTTGCAGGCAGATTTTTATAACCTTGGTATATCGGAATCAGATTTGGTACAGGCTGGCCGCTTGCCTAATCCTAAATTTTCTATGCTGTACGTTAGAAATAATGGTGAATATAGTATAGAACAAGCGCTCACGTTTAATATTTTTTCGCTTTTAACTATGCCTAAAATGAAAGAGATAGAACGCCAGAGATTTGTGCAAACTCAGAAGAAAACCGCTTTTGAAGTGATTAAAATCGCGAATCACACACGTATAGCCTATTTCAATGCAGTCGCTGCAACTGAGCAAGTACGCTATAGCGAGCAAGTAAAAGAATCTGCAGAAGCCAGTGCTGAATTAGCGAGAAGGATGGTCAAGGCAGGTAACTTTAACAAGCTACAGCAAGCGCGGGAACAGAGCTTTTATGCGGATGCTGCCCTTGATTACGCAAGCGCGACCAATAAGCAAGTATCTGCCTATGAAGCACTATCACGTTTACTAGGTGTATCAGTTGATCAGTTTAATTTGGAAGAACGTCTACCAGATTTACCTAAGTCACTCACTGAGTTGCAACCATTTGAGAAAGCAGCTTTTGAGCAACGACTGGATTTACAGGCTATTAGACTGGAAACTGATGCATTAGCTAAACAACTTGGGCTCACCAAGACGACACGCTTCATTAATGTACTGGAAATAGGTCCCGCAAGAGTGCTAGAGGGTCGTCGTGGCGATCCTTATAAAAAAGGCGTAGAGCTGTCATTCGAGTTGCCAATATTTGACTGGGGCACTGCGCGGGTTGCACGGGCCGAATCCATTTACATGCAGTCAGTGAATCGGGCCGCACAGTTAGCAATCAATGCGCAATCTGAAATCCGTGAGGCCTACAACACCTATCGTACCAATTACGATGTAACAAAGCATATACGTGATGAGATTGTCCCGCTTCGCAAAAAAATTCTGCAAGAAAACCAGCTTCGCTATAACGGTATGCTAACCAGCCCATTTGAACTGTTTGGTGACGCACGTGCGCAAGTAGCCAGTGTGCAAAATTATATCGAATCATTACGTGAATTCTGGGTGGCCGATAGCACATTACAAATGACGCTGATCGGTAACGAAAATATGGAAGGAAATTAACATGGATTTTTCTAAATTTAACAGACGTGACTTTTTTAGATTAGCAGGTGCAGGTATTGCTGCATCCGCAGTCAGTAAAGTAGCAATGGCCGCATTACCAGAAATTGTTTCAACAGAGCATGCTAATACCCAAGCGCCGTTGCAACCCAATACCGGCCGACCTTATAACCCAGTAGTAACACTTAACGGTTGGACTTTGCCATGGCGTATGAATAAAGGCGTAAAAGAATTTCATTTAGTAGCTGAACCAGTATTACGTGAAATCGCACCTGGTATGAAAGCGCACTTATGGGGCTACAACGGTCAAAGTCCAGGTCCTACGATTGAAGTAGTTGAAGGCGATAAAGTAAGAATATTTGTAACGAATAGACTACCTGAACATACAAGCATTCACTGGCACGGACAGCCATTGCCAAACGGAATGGACGGCGTGAGTGGTTTAACACAGCCACCAATACAGCCTGGGAAAACTTTTGTCTATGAGTTTGAGGCTAAGCGTCCGGGTACCTTCATGTACCACCCGCACGCCGATGAAATGGTGCAAATGGCGATGGGCATGATGGGTAGTTGGGTGACGCATCCAAAAAATCCTAAATTCATGGCGGTTGACCGAGATTTTGTATTTTTACTCAGTTCCTACGATATAGAGCCTGGTAGCTATACACCTCGGATAGCGGAAATGCTGAACTTCAATTTATGGGCATTCAACAGCCGCGTTTTTCCAGGCACAGACCCACTGGTAGTGCGCAAAAATGACCGTGTGCGTATCCGTGTTGGCAATCTTACGATGACCAATCACCCCATCCACTTGCATGGACATGAATTTGAAGTGACTGGCACCGATGGCGGTTGGGTGCCGAAAACAGCACGCTGGCCAGAGGTTACTACAGACATCGCGGTAGGCCAAATGCGCGCCATTGAATTTGTGGCGAATAATCCTGGAGATTGGGCATTTCATTGCCATAAAAGCCACCACACGATGAACCCGATGGGGCATGACGTACCTACATTACTCGGTGTAAAGCAGGGAGATTTGGTGAAAAAAATTGGTAATCTAGTGCCCGACTACATGCCCATGGGTGCAACGGGTATGGCAGAAATGAGTGAAATGGCTGGCATGATGGATATGCCGCTGCCAGAGAATACACTACCCATGATGTCTGGCACTGGTCAATTCGGTGCGATTGATATGGGCGGCATGTTCACCACGCTCAAAGTGCGTGAAGGTTTAGCGCGTAACGATTATAAAGATCCAGGGCCTTACAAAAACCCTAAAGGTACAGTAGCACATGAAGTGATTAACGATTTACCACCTGTTGAACGATCAGAAATGACTGTTCCAGAAGGCGGTACGGAAATGTCTGTACGAAAACCGATGGGGCATATGGAGCATTGATTTAACTTAACACCAGCTATAAAAATGAGTATAGCTGGTGTTGTTAATGCAATGCGTCTTTACATCTAAGAGTGTTATCGAACAGACTTTGAACACCAATTGATAGATGATAAGTTGGCAGATATTTGCTTGAATACAATGAAAAAGGAGTTTCACCATGCAAGCTGAAATTATAAAAGTAACAGGAATGACTTGTGGCGGTTGTATATCTAATGTGACACAAGCGCTTAAAACCGTTAATGGAGTTAATGATGTCACCGTTTCTTTATCCGATGGGAAGGCAACAGTGCAATATGACGAGAAATTAACCTCTCCTGAACAATTAAAATCAGCGGTAATAGGAGCTGGTTATGGGGTAGATACATCCAATACTGCACAGCAAGCTCAAGGTAAAGGCTGTTGCGGATAATTGCTTTATAACAGCGGGAGTGAGGCATCATGATTATGAATAGTCCTGTATTGCAAGCATTGAAAGACCCCGTCTGCTGCATGACGGTGACAGATCAATCACCTAATGTATTCAATTACAAAGGCAAGCCAGTTTATTTCTGTAGTGCTAGCTGCAGAGCTAAGTTTGTGGCTGATCCAGCGAAGTATGTGGGTGCAGACTCTAGCTCTGATACCCCAGTTTTAGAAACAAAACCTATTCCATCCGAATCTATTCCAACAGGGTCAATATACACTTGTCCGATGCATCCAGAGGTTCGGCAAGATCATGCTGGAGCTTGTCCAAAGTGTGGTATGGCATTAGAGCTAGAAATGCCTAGTTTAGATGATGCTGAGAGTCCAGAATTGCACGACTTTAAAAGACGATTTATTTGGACGCTTCCGCTCACTGTTATCGTTACGTTCTTAGCCATGCTTGGTCACCGATTACAGTGGTTTGAGATGGCCACGCAAAGTTGGATTGAACTGGTGTTAACGCTACCTATAGTGCTATGGGCAGGCTGGCCTTTCTTCGAGCGGGGTATCCAATCAGTAATCAATCGTAGTCCAAATATGTGGACGTTGATTGGATTAGGTACTGCAGCGGCTTTCATTTATAGCGTTGTGGCCACGGTTGCACCAAACGTATTCCCTGCATCATTTATGGCAATGGGTCGTGTATCCGTATACTTTGAAGCGGCAGCAGTGATTATATCGTTAACATTACTCGGCCAAATTCTAGAGCTCAAAGCACGTTCACAAACGTCTGCTGCAATAAAATCATTGCTGGGTTTATCACCTAAAACAGCTCGCAGAATAAATGCTGATGGAGTGGAAGAAGATGTGCCTCTCACGCATGTACATGTTGGCGATATGTTACGCATTCGTCCAGGTGAAAAAATCCCTGTCGACGGTGTAGTGACTGAGGGTGGTAGCGCAGTAGACGAATCCATGCTCACTGGCGAACCTATGCCAGTCAGTAAAAGCATCGGTGATAAACTCATCGGCGCAACATTAAACACCAATGGTGCACTGATCATGCGCTCAGAAAAAGTAGGTTCGCAAACTGTATTGGCCAGTATCGTGCAGATGGTCATCCAAGCCCAGCGCTCCAAAGCACCGATGCAACGTATGGCAGACCAAGTGGCTGGCTACTTTGTAGTCACTGTCGTTGCAATCGCATTGCTGACATTTGTTGTTTGGGGGTTATTTGGTCCAGAACCTAGTTGGGTTTATGGATTGATCAACGCAGTGGCGGTGCTTATCATTGCATGCCCTTGCGCTTTGGGATTAGCTACTCCGATGTCAATCATGGTCGCTACTGGTAAGGCCGCAACGCAGGGTGTACTGTTCCGCGACGCAGCCGCTATCGAAAACTTCCGTAAAGTAGATACCTTAATCGTAGACAAGACTGGTACGCTGACAGAAGGAAAGCCGCGCTTTAATCAAGCTTTGGCATTATCAGGTTATACCGAAGATGAAGTATTAGGTCTAGCAGCCAGTCTTGATCAAGGCAGTGAACACCCATTAGCAGATGCTATTGTGAAAGCCACGCGTGAAAAGGGTTTGGTTATTGATAAAGTAGAAGACTTTGAATCCAGTACGGGTATTGGTGTGCGTGGTCGTGTAAACGGCAAACAACTGGCCCTAGGTAATACTGCGCTGATGACTCAACTTAATGTGCATATTGAATCATTGAAAGTTCAGGCAGAAGAATTACGTGCTACAGGCGCAAGTGTGATGTATCTAGCAGTTGATGGTCAGCCAGCAGGGTTGCTTTCCGTGTCAGATCCAATTAAGGAAAGCACAGCCGAAGCATTGGCTACTTTACAATCATCTGGCATGCGCGTCATCATGGCGACAGGCGATGGATTGATGACAGCAAAGTCCGTGGCCTCCAAGTTAGGTATTGATGAAGTATACGGAGAAGTTAAACCTGCAGACAAATTAGCACTCGTAGATAAGTTGCAGCGCGAAGGTCGTATTGTGGCAATGGCAGGAGACGGTATCAACGATGCACCTGCGCTTGCCAAAGCTGACGTTGGTGTCGCTATGGGTACTGGCACTGATGTAGCGATGAATAGTGCTCAAGTAACCTTGGTTAAAGGAGACTTGCGTGGCATAGCCCAAGCTAGGGCTATTTCTGAGCAAACCATCGCCAATATGAAACAAAACTTAGGTTTTGCTTTTGTTTATAACGCATTAGGTGTGCCGCTAGCTGCGGGAGTGCTTTATCCATTCACTGGATGGTTACTTTCACCCATGATTGCAGCTTTGGCGATGAGTTTGAGTTCAGTTTCTGTGATTACGAATGCATTACGTTTGAGAAATTCTCACACATAAAATGTATGTTTTATGATTTTAACTTGAATTCACAGTCCGCTTAGGGCCGTTAATGTCAATGTAAATGGATAAGGTTTGGCCCAAAGCGGACGTTCATGTGTGCTAATTTTCTATAAATGTAGCTCTTCAATTACAATTAAATTAATCCATGCCCTAAATTCAAACGTTAGGGATATCATTCGCACCGCATGACAACTGCAACACCAACACTGGACGAGCTGGTTCGCTCAATGTATGAGCAAGTTGCTCTACTTAGATGCATCAAGCGTGCAACACGCTTTACACCACAGCTAAATCCCGCCTCACGTAAGTCTCGATGAATACGTGGACTGCCATAGATGCAGTAACTGTCATCGTAAGATTGTTTAATCTCAAGCAGCAGCTTACTATCCTCTATCGCTCGATTTGAGTGTGGTTTAGCTTTCCAAGCATAGTATCCACTATAAAAATCTCGACCTAGGTAGACAAATTTATGATTTGATTTGTTTATTTTGGAGTCGAAACCATGGAAAGAAAAGCAGAGCATGATATTGCGAGAAAGTTAAAGGTATTAAACCACGCCAAAGAGCATGGCAATATTTCTAAAACCTGCCGTTATTTTGGAATTTGCCGTGAAACGTTTTACACCTGGCGGCGTGCTTATGCGTCGGGTGGTAATGATGCCTTAATTAATAACAAACCTTGCCCTGAAAATCACAAACTACGTGTTCCCAGATTGATAAAAGATAAAATCGTTTACTTGCGATCAACCTATCACTTCGGACCTGATATGATTGTCTAGCATTTGCAGCGTTATCATGACATCAAGGTTTCACGTAATGGCTGCTATCAAGTGCTCAAGCGCAACAAACTGAATCGATTGCCCGAGAACATTAAGAAACGCTCAAGAAACAAATTCACGCGCTACGAAAAGAAGGTGCCAGGCCATCATGTGCAAGTGGATGTAAAGTTTCTATTCTTCAAAGATGAAAGTGGTCAGCGCATACAACGCTTTCAATATACCGCAATTGATGATTGCACGCGTGTTAGGGCTCTAAAAATCTACGAGCAACACAATCAGTCCAGCTCTGTTGATTTCATTAACTACGTGGTAGATAAATTCCCGTTTCGAATTAAAACTATACGTACCGACAACGGGCATGAGTTCCAAACCAAGTTTCATTGGCATGTTTCAGATTTAGGCATGCTGCATGTTTATATTAAACCTGCCACGCCAAGGCTCAATGGCAAAGTTGAGCGATCGCACCTCACTGATAAGCGTGAGTTTTACCAAATGCTGGATTACAGCGGTGACGTGGACTTAAGACGGAAGCTTGGGCAATGGGAGGATTACTACAATTACCTGAGACCACATTCAGCACACTCAGGCAAAACACCTTATGAAATGTTAAAACTGCGTATGTTGGGATAATATTGCGATGTCAGCCTAAGTCGGATAAAAGACAGTTGAAATATTAAACAAATGGTTTCGATTTTGTTTTAATACTGGCCGCCAGGAATCACAAGTATTACTGTCGACTTCAAAAGTCGTCAGTAATGTACAAAATAAATCATCTTGGCTAAAGGAAAGATTAACATGAGGTAGAAGTTGCTCATGTGAATAGTCAAAATTGCTTCCCATCCAAATAATGGCTGGTATTCTTGTTTGTGCTTGTGGAGCTATTTGATATGGCGCACCATGAAGATAAACACCATACTCTCCTAAAGACTCTCCATGATCGCTCACGTACAGCATTGCTACTTCAAATGCATCATTATGTTTTTTCAGAAGGGCGATTACTTCAGACAAAAAATAATCTGTATATAAAATTGCATTATCATATGCATTTCTAATCTGCTCATCGGAACATTTCCCTAAATCATCCGATTTACACGCTGGGGTAAACTTCTCAAAATTGGCAGGATAGCGTTTGTAATAAGCGGGGCCGTGATTACCCATTTGGTGCAAAACGATAAGAACATCCTTACCTTTTCTTTGTTCAATGTAGTCATCTAGCCCACTCAGCATACCAATATCTCTGCACTCCACATCACACACAGGGTTTAAAACTGGTGTTCTAAAGTCTTGAAATGGAATGCGTGCAGCTACTCCTTTAGAGTCAGAATTGTTATCACGCCACAAAATTTCTACTTTGGGGGATAGCACATCCAATACATTTTCATATTTCATTGCCTCTGAGTGATCAAAGGACTTACGGCCCAACCCAGAAAACATACATGGCACTGAAACTGCAGTTGAAGTGCCACAAGAAGTGACATTCGGTAAACTAATCACATCAAGCTTTTTTAGCTCAGGATTGGTTTCACGCTTATACCCATTTAGTGAGAAATGATCAGCCCTTGCAGTTTCTCCAACCACTAATATCAATAATTCATTTTTTTTATGATCGTCTATATGTTTTGCATCAGGTGCAATATTGATCATCGACTGATTAAGCGGCGGCTTTACTGTCTGACTAAAATACCTTACCAGTGAATATGAAAAATAACTGGGATTGGAATATAAACGCACAGTTTTATGCTGTCGAATAAAGGAAGCGTAAGTAGAAGTAAGCGGAACGGCGACTACAATCATTAGTAAGATTAGGGTGAGTGATAAAAGTGCTTTTGAACCAAGCTCAGTGCCAATAGATTGTACGGGAGGAGAGTATTTCAGTATGAGATAAGCAGGTAAAACACCGAAAGCAATTGCGTGCCACACCAAGCTAGCTGTTAATAGTTCCTTTGCTTCTTTGATATTGGTCTGTGCTGCATTATCTAGCATGTTGCTGTCTATGACAACGCCATAGCTATCCATAAAATAAGCTGCTAATGATGCCAGCAAGGTGATCAGCGCTAATACCCAAGAGGTAAACCTGCCATAGCAGATTAAGTTGAGTAACAATGCCGTTGCCATAGTGAAAAATGCTGTGATGGATATTAAGAAAAAAATGTTGTCGGTGATAAAAGGGTAGGATTTTAATAACGAACTGAAGAAAGTTTTATTGCCAGTTATCATCAAAAACAATGTAACAATTAAGATCAGGCGATGCGTAGGAGTTAATAGTTTTTTTAACATATGATTAAACGTAAGAATCAGCTAAATTGTATAAGTTGTTAGTAAGAGTGTTCACAACAATTAGTCTAGTCACATGGTTTTGTGACGTTTTAATAAACGCAAACCATTAAATACCACAATCAAACTTGCCCCCATGTCGGCAAATACAGCCATCCATAATGTCGCTGTGCCCATAAAAGCAAGGACCAAGAAAATAGCCTTAATACTGAGAGCAATGGTGATGTTTTGTTTTAGGATGCTTGCAGTTTTGGTACTTAATCGAATGAACTGTGGAATTTTGCGTAAATCATCATCCATTAAAGCTACATCCGCTGTTTCCAATGCGGTATCTGTGCCAGCCGCACCCATGGCAAAACCAATGCTGGATTTGGCCAGCGCAGGGGCATCGTTAATACCGTCACCCACCATGCCTACTGTGCCGTATTTATTCAATTCTTCATTAATGACGGAAAGTTTATCTTCTGGCAAAAGATTGCCTCTGGCATCATCAATACCCACGTTTTTGGCAATGGCTTTTGCTGTCAGGTCGTTATCTCCAGTTAGCATCAATGTGCGTATGCCTAGTGCATGCAATTCAACAATGGCTTGTCGACTCGTGTCGCGCACCGTATCGGCAACAGCAATTACTGCGAGTGGTGCTGTTTCACTGCAAATGACGATAGCTGTTTTACCTTCGGCTTCCAATTTGCTCAATGCAGCTTCGGTGTCTGCATTACAAATACCTAACTCTTCAACCAAACGATGGTTACCCAAGTAATACCACTGATTGTTAATGCGACCTTTAACACCGCGACCTGTGATTGCCTCAAAGTCAGCAACCTCAACTAATACAGCAACATCTGGCAGGGAGTTCCAGTGCTTACTGACGGCTGTTGAAACAGGATGATCTGAGCGATTTGCCAACGTTGCGGCTAACGATAACGCAAGATTCTGCTCACCAGTTAAAACCACGATGTCAGTCACAACTGGTTTACCTTGTGTAATCGTGCCTGTTTTATCCAATGCCAAAGATTTTAGTTTGCGACCTTCTTCTAGATAGACGCCACCCTTGATTAAAATGCCCGCTTTTGCCGCTGCCGCAAGACCACTCACCACTGTGACTGGTGTTGACACCACTAATGCACATGGGCATGCAATGACTAATAGCACCAGCGCCTTATAAATCCATGGCATCCAAGCTAATCCAAATAAAAGGGGCGGCACAATGGCAATACCCAAGGCGATAACAAATACGATGGGCGTATATACTTTGGCAAAGCTATCAACAAAACGTTGTGTTGGCGCACGGCTGCCTTGCGCATCCTCTACCGCGCGAATGATGCGTGACAATGTCGAGTCTGTTTGTACAGCAGTGATGCGATATTCAAATGAGCCCGTTTCATTGATAGTGCCGGCAAACACTTTGTCACCTATAGACTTAGCGACAGGTATGCTTTCACCGGTAATTGGCGCCTGATTCACCGCAGATTGCCCTTTAGTCAATTCACCATCTAATGGAATGCGCTCACCTGGTGCGACACGGGCAATCATGCCAATAGTAATTGTTGCGGCATCCATTTCTTTCCAATTGCCATCGGGTTGTAAAACGTTTGCCTTATCGGGCGTCATTTCCATTAAGCCGCGTATCGCATTCCGTGCGCGATCTAGCGATAATGCTTCAATCATCTCAGCAAGTGTAAATAGCACCATCACCATCGCTGCCTCTGGCCACTGGCCAATTAAGACTGCCCCAGTCACTGCTATTGCCATCAAAGCATTGATATTCAGATTGAAGTTTTTTAGTGCAATCCAACCTTTTTTGTACGTACCGATGCCACTCACGGCAATCGCAAATAGCGCGAGCATTACTACAGGCCAAGAATTATCCGAACCACCAGTCCATACAATTACTTCGGCTAAAATCGCAGCGATAATACCAAGACCCAGCAACCACCATTTTTTTTGTGAGTTTGGAGGTGATCTCTCAATTGACTGTTCTCGTATTGCTGTTGCTACAACGGGAACAGCATGCATATCTATTGCAATTAAAGCTTGCTTGATAGCATCAGTCTTACCTAAATTGTGAGTAACCGTCAGCTTGCGTTGCATTAAATTAAAATCTAATGCGGTTATACCATTCATTGCTGATAACTTATTACGAATCAAGCTTTCTTCTGTTGGGCAATCCATATTATCGATAATAAATACAGCTTGTGAGGCGTCTGATGAAGGCTTGGGCACATTTTCTAACACAGGCTCCATATCAAGCGCTTTAATTGCACTGATGATTGACTCAACATCTTGTAGTGTGTGTTTTACGGTCAGTTTGCGTTGAATCAGATTGAAATCAAGACTATCAACACCGTCCATTCCTTTAAGCTTATTGCGAATTAATGACTCTTCGGTTGGACAGTCCATTTTCTCAATACGTAGAGTTAGTACATAAGAAGTGCCATCGGGAGAAGGCCCTGCCATTTCTTGCGAATCATCGATATGCTTGTGACTTTCACTCATGATTTTGCACCTTTTCTAAATAGCATTAGATAAACATTTCAATCGTTAGAAGCAAAATAAATCCAATAAAAAACATTGCTGTTTGTAGCGTTGTTTCTGGAACCTCATGCGCCTCAACCAGCAGTTCTTCAGTAACCAAGTAAAGCAGTGCTGCCAAACCGAAAGCTAGAACTGCATCAAGCACTATGTCAGACGCAACGGAAAGAAACGAAAAACCCGCCCACGCACCAATAAGCAAGGTGATTGCAAAGCCAAATGTAATAAACAGAATACGATTTTTACTGGCACCACCTTGGCGCATTGCGGCTGCGCCAGATAAGCCTAGAAATAGCACTTCTAACGTTAGTGCAATTGTGAGCAGTAATCCTTGTTTTTGTCCCGCTGCAAATCCTAACCCTATCAATAATCCATCTAGTGAAATATCAATGCCTAAAACTGTAATTAAGCTGGTTGGTACTTTGGTGGAATCTTTGTCCTGCGTTTTTTGTTCTGTCTTCTCCGCAAAATGTTTTACAATCAACATGACCATCACGCCAAGCGTAAATCCGATCAAAGTAACCCACGGTAACTTGCGATGCATTAAGTCAGGCAGTAGCTCAGTTGCCAGCGCACAAAAAAGTACGCCAGCTGCAAAATGTTGAACAGCACTGATCAATCCAGGCTTCATTGGACGCCATAGCGCTATTGTTCCACCCACTAAAACTGCAGTGGCAGGGTAAAGCGCAAAAGCAAATATGTTTGAAGCTTGCATCTAAATCATCGACTTTTTATTGCGGTAAATAAGCTGGTAAAGCACAGGCAATACCAATAAGGTTAATAGCGTGGATGACCAAATACCCCCAATGACTACGGTAGCTAAAGGTCGCTGCACTTCTGCGCCTGTGCCTGTAGCAATCGCCATCGGTACAAATCCCAATGAAGCTACTAATGCAGTAATTAGAATTGGGCGCACACGACTAAGACTGCCTTCTTGAATCGCAATATCGATGGGTTTGCCTTCTGCGATTAACTGACGAATAAAGCTAATCATCACTAAGCCATTTAATACCGCGACACCCGAAAGTGCAATAAAGCCAACACCAGCGGAAATAGATAATGGAATGTCACGCAAATACAAGGCCAACACACCACCAGTTAATGCAAAAGGAATACCAGTAAATACAATCAATCCATCCTTAATGTTATTAAACATGGCATACAGCAGTATTAACACCAACAGCAAAGCTACCGGAACAACTATCTGTAGCCGTTTACTGGCTGACTTCAATTGTTCAAAAGTGCCTCCCCAATCTATCCAATAACCAGAGGGAATCTTTACCTCTTTCTCGATTTGGTTTTGTGCTTCCGTGACGTATGATCCGATATCTCGGTCACGAACGTTTGCAGTGACCACAACGCTTCGTTTACCATTCTCTCGGCTGAACTGATTAGGCCCAGGTGCAACATCTATACTGGCGACTTCCCCTAACTGTAAATACACGGGTGAATCACTACTGCTTGAAATTCGTATTGGTAATCGCTTGAAACCTTCAATATTTGCTCTTGATTCATCTGGCAACCGAATCACAATATCAAAACGTTTATCACCCTGAAATAAGGTACCTGTTTCACGTCCATTCATAGCAATGGATATCGCTTCTTGCACGTCGGCAACATTAACGCCTAACCGAGCAATCTTTTGACGATCAATATTCACTGTAAGAATAGGCAGTCCAGTAGTTTGCTCAACTTTGACATCCTCACCACCCTGTATGCTTGAAAGTGTTTTTGAGATTGCTTCCGCGGCCTCATTCATCACTTCCATGTCATCTCCAAACACTTTAACGGCGACATCGCTACGTACCCCTGAAATTAGCTCATTAAAGCGCATTTGAATCGGCTGAGTGAACTCGTAATTATTCCCAGGCACATTCGCCACTGCAGCTTGCATTTGAGCGACCAGTTCATTTTTGGTTAATTTAGGATCAGGCCATTCTGAACGTGGTTTTAACATCACAAAGTTATCAGCTACATTTGGAGGCATTGGGTCACTGGCAATTTCAGCCGTACCCAATTTTGCAAATATACGTTCAACTTGTGGAAAACCTTTAATGGTATGTTCCAGCTCCTTTTGCATCTCTACGGCCTGTGAAAGACTTGTGCCTGGAATTCTTAGAGCATGTAATGCTATATCACCCTCATTCAAGCTGGGAACGAATTCACTGCCCATTCGGCTGGCTAATAAACCACTTAGCAATATTGAAACGATAGCGATTGCAATCACAACGACCTTGTTCAACATTGCCCATTTCAATGCAGGTTGATATCCTTTTTTCACCCAAGTAATCAATGGCTGTTCGGTTTCATTTACTTTGCCATTAATAAATAAGGCCACTGCAGCTGGGATGAAAGTAACTGATAACAACATTGCACCTATTAAGGCAATTACAACGGTAAACGCCATAGGGTGGAACATTTTCCCTTCGACACCTGAGAGTGCGAATATCGGGAGATAAACGACCATAATGATCAACTGCCCATAAATCAAAGGTTTCTTAGCTTCTTGAGCAGCTTTAAATACTTCCTCAAAACGCTCACTTGTAGTTAAGGAACGGCCAAGAGTAGTTTGCGCATGAGAAAGGCGTCGCATGCAGTTTTCTACAATGACAACAGCGCCATCAATAATTATGCCGAAATCAAGCGCACCTAAACTCATTAAATTTGCGCTTACCTTGCCAGTTAACATGCCAGAGAAGGTAAATAGCATCGAAAGCGGAATCACCAACATTGTGATGATTGCTGCACGGATGTTGCCTAAAAAGATAAACAAAATAGCGACGACCAGTAATGCGCCTTCCATCAGATTTTTCTTGACGGTGTTGATGGCTTTATCAATCAATATGGTTCGGTCATAAACCGTTTTAGCGATAATGCCTTTGGGTAATGTTTTGTTAATCTCTCTTAATCGCGTCTCAACGGCAGCAGAAACGGTACGGCTATTTTCACCCGTTAACATGAAAACGGTACCTAAAACGACTTCCTTACCATCTTCAGTGGCTGCACCGCTTCTTGATTCACTACCTATCAACACATCGGCGACATCTTTAATTCTGACAGGAACGCCAGACTTCGCTTCAACCACAATATTGCCAATATCATCGAGATTGCTGACTTGTCCCGGCACACGGATCAGATATTGTTCGCCTGATTTTTCAATATAGCCTGCGCCGATATTCGCATTGTTTTTTTCTAAGGCATTTACCAAGTCATCCAAAGACAAGCCTCTTGCAATCAGCTTTTCTGCAGAAGGTGCTACTTGGTATTGCTTAACGTAACCACCAATGGTATTGATCTCATTTACACCAGGCACATTGCGCAGTTGCGGTTTGATGATCCAATCTTGTACTTCTCGTAAATCCATTGGGCTGTAAGGCGTGCCGTCGGCTTTTAATGCGCCTTCTTTTGCTTCAACTGTCCACATGAAGATTTCGCCCAAACCAGTCGAGGTAGGGCCCATCGTAGGCAAAATACCAGCAGGCAATCTTTCCCTCGCTTGACTAATTCGTTCATTCACCAATTGTCTAGCAAAGTAGATGTCCGTACCTTCTTTGAAAATCACAGTGACCTGAGAAAGCCCGTAACGTGAAATTGATCGAGTTTGTTCTAACTCGGGCAAACCTGCCATCATCGTTTCAATTGGATAGGTAACACGTTGTTCTGTTTCCAAAGGAGCATATCCAGGAGCAGCTGTGTTGATCTGCACTTGAATATTGGTAATATCTGGAACAGCATCGATGGGCAATTTTTGATAACTGAAAATGCCCAGTACTGCAATGCCCAGCGCTATCAGCATCATGAGCCAGCGTTGATCGATAGAAAATCGAATGAGTTTATCGAACATGTTAGAACTCCTGACACATATTGTTTAGAGGTTGTAAGTCGATGACTTTGCTAATGCTCATGGCTTGCTCCCGCTTTACCTATATCTGCTTTGATTAAGAAGCTATTTCCAGCTGCATATTTATCTCCTAGATTCAGTCCTCGAATAACCTCAACATATGTATCATCGCGACGACCTAGTTCAAGCGGTTTTGCTTCAAAGTATTCACCATACCGACCAAATGCCACTGTGGAGTCATTTAGTGTTTGGATGGCTTCCACTGATATTGCTAAAGGAACCTCTACTTCATTAGCAGTTAATTCGATACTGACTGGCACCCCAGGCAACCAAATTCTTTCAGGATTATTAAGAACAACACGAGCCATAGCAGTACGCGAACTGGCACCTACAAGTGCGCCAACATAAGAGATAGTGCCCGTGGTTTTAGCGTCAAACGCCGTAGATTTGATTTTGACTTCTTGACCCGCTTTTACTGTATTGATATCTTTTGCATAAATGGTCATCTCAGCCCAAACGGTCGAAAGATCAGCCACTTCAAACAGGTTATTAGTCTCAGTTACAACCTGACCAAGACTCACTTGTTTGTTGGTTACTACTCCGTCAATAGGCGATCTGATTTCATATCTCGCTTGACCGCTACCGCTGTTACCAGCACCTACCGCGCCTAACTTTTGTCGAATACGTTGTGTGTTGATTTCTGCTTCTTGTAAATCATTCTGTGCCTGCAAGTAATCTTGTTCTGCGGATATCTTCTCTTCCCATAATTGCTTTTCACGTTGATAGGTAGATTTTGCTAAACTTACGCGTTTTTGGGCCGCTAATAGATCGCTACGCATATCAGCTATCGATTGACTAGATATTGACGCGAGGATTTGTCCCTTACGCACCTTGTCACCCGCATTTGCAGTGACAGTTTCTACAATGCCACCAACTCGCGGTAATATTTGCACACTTTTATCAGCATTCAGTTTTATCTCGCCTTGTAGAACCAAGCTGGACTTGATTTTCGCAGGTGCTGCAGTTAATACTTCGATTGAATTCAGAGTAAGTTGTTTGTCGCTCATCATGGTTCGACCTTCAACTTGCTCATATGAAAATTCATACTGTTTGTTCATATTTCTAGCAGAAATATGCACTTTGAAAGAGTGCGGCTCTTCGATAACTGCATTGCTCTTGAGATAATCCTTTTCAGTACTAAAGGCTATGAGTTGTGGCTTGCTACCTAAACGCTCTAATCGAATAGTGACCAATGAACTAGAAGGATTTAATGGTTTATTGTCTTGGTAGGTATAAACTCTGAAAACTGGCTCTCCAATTTCCTCAAAGATAGTCACCTCCAAACCGTAACCATCTTGCGTAAAAAATTTGCCGCCATGAGGGCCTTTGGCTATTTCCGCTGCTTGTGGGATATGCTCATTCAAATGTGCATCTTGCCCTAAAGACGATATTTCTTTGGTATCTTCATGAGCAGTTTCGTCTGAGTGTCCCGCCTCACTATGCCCACCACCTTCATCTTCTGATTGTTTTGGTTTATCGGAAAGAAGAATAAATGCAGCTAATAAGGCTCCTATAGCAAATACCACGATAACGGCGAACCATTGTTTGGTTAATCTATTACGATTTTGTTCCATAATTACTCCTGTCTTTCTTCTGTATGGTGATTCACAACATCACCTAAAATTCTTTCAATTTCCGCAACGGCTTGATGTGCTTCTAATAAAGTCTGAACATATTGCGATTTAGTGAGAAATAGTGTTCTCTGTGCATCGAGCACATCTAGAAAATTAAATTTACCAGCCAGAAAGCCTTTATTTGCTGCATCAAAGGCACTTTGTGCGCCTGGCAAAATCTCATTTTTAAGGGAGTCAGCTGCTTGTCTGGCGGCACTTAATCTTTCGTATTGGCTGCTTAGATTTGCATCAAGTTGATTTTTTATTGCAACTAGTTCGTCTTGCGCCTTATATTGACGACTGACGGCCTGCTGTACATTGCCTTGGTTGCGATCAAAAACGGGGATAGGTATGGATAAACCCAAAAGTGCCTGATTTATACCACCCAACTCCTGATTGTTGATGACCCCAGCACTCAAGGTTATATTTGGCGTAGCTTTGCTACGTTCAATTTTGGTTAGAGCACTCCGACTATCAATTTCAATCTTGGCTAGTTTGATTGCTGGAGCATTTTCCAAATGATTGGTAAGCTCTAAAAGATTTGAAGTTTCGGGTATGTGTGTGACGTTTCCTTCAACACTTTCGAACACTGGGAGAGAATTTCCCCATAATGCAGCTAGTCTTTTACGGGAAGTTTTCAATTGAGTAATTGCCTGATTAAGCTCAATTTTTGCGTTAGATTCCGCAATTCTGGATTTAGTCTCTTCAACTGGTGAGCTTTTACCAGCTAATACACGTTTGCTCGCTGCATTGAGACCTAAATTAGCAACTTCAAGAGAGGATTTAGCTAGGCTTAATCGTTCTTGAGCAACTAAAACAGTAAAAAATGCTGATATCACATTCGCATGGATTTCAGATTTTTTACTGTCTATTTCAGCTTCGGCTCTTTTGGAGTAAATATCTGCCGCTTCTATTCTTGCCTGTCTTTTATTTCCAAGCTCAATTTCTTGGTTTAATTGGAGAAGGGTCTGCCTATTAGCACTTCTTGTATCTTGAATAGAAGTTGATATAGAGGGATTAGGGCGAATTGCTGCTTGAACTTTTACGCCTTCAATCGCTTCTCGTTCGCGAATTGCAACAGCGATTTCGGGATTTGCATTGTAAGATAAGTTTAAGGCATCTTCTAATGTTAGTTTAGAGCCGTTTTCCTGTGTATCAACTCTTGCTAAAGCAAAGTTTGAAGTGCTTAAAAAGCATAACGATATCAATATGTTTTGAATGCCGAATCGTAGACATTTTGGTGTTGAGAATTGCATAACGTACTCCTGCAAAATCTAATACAGACAAAAATATGACCATCAATATGGCGAACCATATTTCGGTCATTGAAATGTAATTAGTATTTAGGAGGTGCGCGGGGCGCTGGAAGTCGTTTTTTTAACGACTGATACGGACGTATAACTAATGAATAAACTATCTTAGTTTCGAGAGGTAAAACGAAACTAAATAACAAGCAAAAGAATACTAGATAAATTGCTTCTGCTGCTAATGATAGGCTTGGAACCTCGTTAATTCCTGACTCAACAGAGATGGTATGTGAAGCATGAGGAATATCTAATGCACCATGATCAACAGAAAATTCTGAGCTGAAAGTCAACTCTTCATGCTCTTCACCAACATGAAAACCTGTATTTTGAAGAGGATGCAGAGGGCCTATATGGGCGTGTACAAACGGTTGCAACGCTTGTAGAATTGCAAAGCCAATAGCAATAAAAAGCACCAACCATTTAGTTTTACTTAGATTCACCCAAACAATTTAACAAAATTTAAACAATTATTCAAATTAAATTTATATTACCAACTTCACCATTAATGGTTTTTAACATTCTCAGACCTATCTGATAATAAATAAACAGAGGTAATGTAGAGTAGTTAACACTCGATTTCGCTGTGGTGCCTAAAGTTTTAGCAACTTGTGCACCTGCGGCAATTTCTGCTTTCTAAGGATCCAATCCATCATCAGAGAATGTCTCATTACCATAAACTGAAATTTTATTAAGCAAACGTGGGGCACTAGAGTCATCTATCAATCTTGTAGCTACTGCCCAATGATGAGTAGATGCAACCATATTTTTACCTACACCAAAATGGGCTATTGCAGCCTCATCCCAAAATACTTCTTTAGTGCACAATAGTGGCACTGGAGATAACCACCAGTTCCTTATAGAGTTTTTTGCAAAATTAGCTTATAAAGTTATGCTAATAAACAAAGACTGAACTGCCCTACTTCCAATTCAATTGATAGATCGACTGCAAAAACACCTTGTGATGGTTGCACAATTGTATTCCAGTGATATTTAAAGGGTGGTGGTTATGCAGCAATGCCTAATGCTCTTTATCGTAAGTATCCTGCAGCTTCTCGTTCAAATGCATGGCAGTTCGTATTTCCTTCTAAAGTTTTAAGACCATGGCAGAATGAATTCCAAATGACGCGGTGGCATGTGTCTGATACGACGATACAGCGTGCGTTTAAGGTTGCATTGAATCAGGCCGGGGTTAGGAAGCAGCGTCTATACACACTTTGCGCCATTCGTTTGCTACGCATTTACTTAGTTCTGGTACTGATATTAGGACGATTCAATTATTGCTGGGACATAGAAGTTTGCAAACTACAATGATTTACACACATGTTATTCAAGCAACAAAATTGTTGACGAGTCCTTTTGATAGGTTTTCAAGTTAATATGGATATTGCGAGTGTTGTAATCAACGTCCGCTTTGGGCCGATTACAGTCTGTTAGCTTCTTTAGTTGACCGTCCGCTTTGCGGATAAATGAGAAATTAACGAAAAGAAAGCTATACAACACCACCGTAACTGATTGCATTCAGCACTTTTTGGAC
>Ga0066421_1000067_pt1 | contig 27094 bp, 26 predicted proteins | sample LakWasMet31_HOW6_2_FD_59548 | JGI IMG/M metagenome (GOLD analysis project Ga0066421, IMG submission 59548) | Freshwater sediment methanotrophic microbial communities from Lake Washington under simulated oxygen tension - Sediment Metagenome 31_HOW6 | ecosystem: Environmental > Aquatic >... | reverse complement strand
GGGGCTCCTGCCCCTTCGTCAACGCGATGCATCCCTGCATCGCCCCTGCGGGCTATTCCGATCAAAAGCTCCGGTGCTCGGCGCGGCATACGGGAAGGAACCCCGTTTCTGTGTAGCTAATCTATTCGTTTAATCTGTTTTGTTTCGTTTCGTTTCCATGCGAAGCCGAGGAACCGTGGATAATCGCCGCTTGGTAGGTACGCATTGCGTACCCTGTTGGATTTACGCACAAAGCACGGGACCATAATTCAAGCCGGAAAATTGTTCAGGCTTAATCAAACGATTCGCACCTCAAAGTAGGAATGGTGTTGTCTCCCGTATGCCGCGCCGAGCACCGCAGCTTTCGGCGGGAATAGCCCGTAGGGGTGCGGCATGGATGCCGCACATCGGCAGAGGGGCAGGAAGCTCCTTCTGTCGATCCCCGTCGAAAGCTGTGGAGCACAGGACTCAAGCGGCATCCGGGTCGCCTTTTCTTTGGTTACTTTCTTTTGGCGAAGCAAAAGAAAATAACTCGGCCGTCGGTCCGAGAACCGACTTAAAAACACCCGTCGCGACAGCGACACATCAACGACCGGAATCGACAGCATCCCCCAACAATTCCCCCTGATGAGCCCGATAAAACCCCAACCCCCGCTTAATCGCCTGCACCACTTTTCTTGGCGTAATCGTCGCTCCGCTAAACTGGTCGAACACCCCGCCGTCCTTTTTCACCGCCCACTGCTCGACGGTCAGGTTGTCCAGCGATTTGCCGTTGAACGACAGTACCCATTTGGATTTGCTGATTTCAATCTTGTCGCCCAGACCAGGCGTTTCGACATGGGCGATGACCCGCACCCCCAGAATCTCGCCATTGCGGTCCACGCCCATCACCAGACTGATAGGCCCGGCGTAACCGTCCGGGGCGACAAATTTGAAGCAGGCGGCGGTGACTTGGCCCTGCTTCTTGGCCAGATACACTTCGGTTTGCTCGGCACCGAGCTGGGCGTCGGCGGAGGCGACCATCACGCTGTCCGCCAGCAGGTTGTTGTCGTGCAACTCGGCAGGCACCACTTGTTCCAGATTGGCTTGCAGGTCTTCCTGCAAGCGCTGCTGGATCACGCCGCGAGTCGCCAGATCGGCGACGCCCAGCAGAATCGCCGCCAACAAGGCGAAACCGGCCAGCACGCCGGTTTGAAATTCCAGCTGCGGACGCAGTTTTTCCAGATTGGCGGGCTCCAGAAAAATCGCCAGTTTTTCTTTGCCGCTGTGGATGGTACGCAATGCGTACCCTAGCATTTGTTGTCTCGTCGATTCGGTGCTCATGGCATCTCACGGATTGGAAATATCGAGCGGCTTGCCGTTACGGTAGCGGCCATAAATTCTAGGACGGATGTAGTGATCGATCAGCGGCGTCACCGCGTTCATCAACAATACCGCAAAACCGGTGCCTTCCGGGTAACCGCCCCAGGAACGAATCACGAAGATCAACAAGCCGCAACCGGCGCCGAATATCAATTGACCCAGCGGCGTGTTCGGCGAGGTGACGTAATCGGTAGCGATAAAAAACGCCACCAGCATCAGCGCCCCGGAATTCAGGTGCACCCAGGGACTGAGATAATGCCCGCCATCCCAGAAATGGAAAATACTGGATAACAGCAGTACCGTAACCAACAATGAAACCGGAATATGCCATTGAATCACGCCCTTGCGCAGCAGCCAGAGGCCGCCGCCCAGCAGCAATACTGTCGAAGTTTCGCCCAGGCTGCCGCGCTCCCAGCCGATCATGGCTAGAAAGCCGGAATAATCGCCCAAAGCCCCCGGCAAGGTCTGGCTTTGCGAAAAGCCGGTTTTTACCAGGCCCAGCGTCGTCGCCCCTGTGACCGCGTCCGTGCCGTCCAGCCCGGAAAAAGTCAGCGTCAGACTGTCTATCAAACCCGGCCCGGTAAACAGCGGCGTGACATTGGCCCAGGTGGTCATTTCGATCGGGAAGGAAATCAGCAGCGCCACCCGCGCCAGCATGGCCGGATTGAACACATTTTGCCCCAGGCCACCGTAGACCTGCTTGCCGAGCACGATGGCGATTGCCGAGCCGGCCACGCCTATCCACCACGGCGCCCAGGGAGGCAAGGTCATCGCTACCAGCAGTCCGGTCAATATCGCCGAACCGTCGCGTAAATAAGGCGTGGCGGCCGCGCCTTTCAGTTTCAGGCAAAAGGCTTCGAACAACATGGCCGACAACACGGTGATGACCAGCAAATACAAGGCCGGCCAACCGAACAACAGCACACCCAGCGCCGTGGCCGGCGTCAGGGCGACAATCACTTGCCGCATGATTTGGTCGACGCGGCGCACCGCCGCGACGTGCGGACCGCTAACCGGTTTAATACTCATACCGATTCCTCCACTTTTGCTTGCTGTTGTGCGGCGGCTTGCGCCGCCGCACGCGCGGCACGGGCTTCCTGTGCCCGTAGCGCTTCGGCTTCGGCTTCCAGGCGGGCACGTTCCATGCGTTGATTGCGGTCGTTCATCAGGCGTTTGGTTTGTTCGGATTTATGTTCGGCTTGCTGGCGCTTCACCAGTTCGCCGGAAGCAAATTTGAAGTAATGCACCAGCGGAATATTGGACGGGCAGACATAGGAGCAGCTGCCGCAACTGATGCAATCCTTTAGCCCCAAATCGACGGCGGAATCCAATTGATTGGCCTTGATCCGGCTAGCCATCTCCAGCGGCAACAGTCCGACCGGGCAAGCGGTGACGCAACTGGAACAACGGATGCAGGCTTGCACCTCAGGTTCCTCGATCTCGTCGCGGGACAGGGCCAGTATGCCGTTGCAGGCTTTCACCACCGGCACTTCGGAGATCGGCAGCGCATCGCCCATCATCGGTCCGCCCATCACCAGCCGGGCCATTTTCGCTTTATCGACGCCGCAAAACGCCAGCACTTCCGACATCAGCGTGCCGATAGGCACTTCCACATTTTGGGGTTTGCCGACCGCACCGCCGGAGACCGTGACTACCCGGCTGATCAGCGGCTGGGCCAAACAGATTGCCTTGTAAACCGCATGGGCGGTGGCGACGTTATGCACCACCACGCCTATGTCGGTGGCGCGGCCGTCGGCCGGGATTTCCTGACCGGTCAGATAACGCAGCATCTGCCGGTCCCAGCCCATCGGATAACGGGTCGGCACCTGTTCGACGCTGATATTGTCGAACTCGCGGCAGGCGGCCTGCATGGCCCGGAATGCCACCGGTTTGTTGTCCTCAAGGCCGACAATAGCTTTCGGCGCCTGCATGCCGCGCAGCATCAGCCGGATGCCGGCAACGATTTCCTCGGCGCGTTCCTGCATCAAACGGTCGTCGCAGGTCAGATAGGGTTCGCATTCGCCGGCGTTGATCAATAAGGTATGTATCTGGTTCTTGCGGCCCAGGTTGAGTTTGACCGCCGACGGAAACACCGCTCCGCCCAGGCCGACCACGCCGGCGCCGCCGACCCTGGAACAGATTTCTTCCGGATCGAGCAGAAACGGATCTTCGGGCGGAAAACTTTTCAGCCATTGTTCCTGGCCGTCGGTTTCGATAATAACGGTACGCACCGGCAAGGCCGAAGGATGCGGGGCCGGATAATCCTTAACATCGATAATCGTGCCCGATGTTGGTGCATGAACCGGCGCCGAAATGGTGCCTTGGCTGTAAGCCAGCAACTGGCCTTTCAAAACCTTGTCGCCAACCTTGACCACTGGTTCCGCCGGTTTGCCGACATGTTGTTGCACCGGAATGAAAAGTTTTTTAGGCAACGGAAAGTCGGCGGCAATCGGCTGACCGCTGGTTTCCTGCTTGTGTTCTTCGGCGTGTATGCCGCCGCGCAGCCTGGGATTTTCTAGGAATGCCAACATCGAATATCTCCGTTAGGCCGCCAGCGGCTTGGGCCAGCGCCAGTTGCGCAGCGTGACTTCGATCGGATGCATTTGCAGACATTCGGTCGGACAAACCTCGACGCATTTCTTGCAACCGATGCAGGCATCTGCCACCACCGCATGGATCTGTTTTGGTGCGCCGACGATGGCATCGGTAGGGCAAACCTTGAAGCAACGGGTGCAGCCGGTGCAGGTTTCTTCGCTGACGCGGGCCACCATGGGCTCTTGATCCTGAGCATTGCTCAAGTCGACATCCACGCCCAACAGTTTGGCGAGTTGCTCGATCAGCGCAGTGCCGCCCGGTGGGCACAGCGTCACCGGGGCCGTGCCGGATACCAGTGCTTCCGCGGCAGGACGGCACCCTGGAAAGCCGCATTGGCCGCATTGCGAACCCGGCATCAATTCTTCTACCCGTTCCACCAAGGGATCGGATTCCACTTTCAGATATTTGGCGGCTACACCTAAGCTCAGACCCAGCACCAGCCCTAGTGCAGCCATGATGACGATCGCAGATAAAACGTACATACTGTGCCTCTTATTTGCTGTAAAGCCCGGCAAATCCCATAAACGCCAAAGATAGGATGCCGGCAGTAATAAACGCGATGGGGGTGCCGGAAAAAAGTGCCGGCACAGCCATGAGCGCTAAGCGTTCACGCAGGCCGGCAAAGAGCACCATCACCAGGGTAAAACCCAATGCCGAACCAAAGCCGAACATCAGGCTCTGGACGAAGTTATATTTCTCCTGGATGTTCAGCAAAGCCACACCCAGTACCGCGCAATTGGTGGTAATCAACGGCAGGAAAATCCCCAAGACCTGATACAGCACAGGACTGGTTTTATGAATGACCATCTCGGTAAACTGCACCACCGCGGCAATCACCAGAATAAAGCCCAACACCCGCAGGAAACCGATATCGAACGGCACTAGCAGGCGGTGCTCCAGCACCCAGCTTGCCGCCGATGCCAGCGTTAATACGAAGGTGGTCGCCATGCCCATGCCCAGTGCTGTGTCGAGTTTGTTGGATACGCCCATGAACGGACATAAGCCCAAAAACTTGACCAACACTACGTTGTTGACCAGCGCCGTACCCAATATTAGAAGGAAGTATTCACTCATCGCCTTAAGTCCGATCTTTTGCTAAGACAACAGCATCATTTGTGCCAATGTCGTAAACGGGGAATAGATACCGGTTTAGTGCATAAAAGGACACATTCGGTGCGGTTTATTCTGTTCTAAAAAACACAGATACCATCAAGTCCGATTGGAATTGTCGGCAATGCGACAATTCCCCACTGTTTATGTGTAGATGCCATGCTTGAAAAAAAATGGCGCTTAAATTGCATGCAAACTGACAACAAGGACATCATTTGAGAAACCCAGGCCATGACTAACCCGACACCCGATTATCCGCTTGGCGAGCTTGGCATTGAAACGCCCGAACAATCTACAGCCACCGGCACCGAGGACAATCCGACCCCAACGCCGGCAAAAGCCAAGGCAAAAAAGCACAATACCCTGCCGTTATCGCTATTCGTCAAAGCCGTCGAACAAGCCCCGGTGGCGATCTCTATTACCGACAAGAAAGCCAACATTCTTTATATCAACGACGCCTTTACCAGCGTCACCGGCTACAAGGCCGCCGAAATCCTAGGCGCCAATGAATCCAAACTGTCCGACAAATCCACTCCGCGCCAGGTTTACTACGACCTCTGGCACACCATTTCCCGCAAACAGGTCTGGCATGGGCAATTGGTCAACCGTAAAAAGATGGGGCAGCGCTACCTGGCCGACCTGACCATAGCCCCCATGCTGGACGAACACGGTGCCATCAGCCATTTCATCGGCATGCACCGCGATGTCACCCAGTCCCATCACGCCGAACAACAGGTCGGCAACCAGAAACAGCTGATAGAATCGGTGATCAACGCCTCGCCGGTGGCGATGGCGGTGCTGGACGACAGCAAGCGGGTGGTGCTGGATAACCAGATGTACAAGATGCTGATCAGCGAACTCGACAAACAGGAACCGGCGCTATTTTTTCTGGACGCACTGGAACAGGAGATGGGACCGCTGTGGAACAATCCAGAACGGCCCGGCGGTTTTGCGCATCTGGAAATCCGGGTGGAGGGCGTCGGCCGCCGAGGAACGCGCTGGTTTTCCTGCTCGGGCAACTGGTTTAGCGAGGACGACACCTGCGCAGACAATTTTTTCGTCAAGCAATCCAAGGATTATCTGCTGCTGAGCATCAACGACATCAGCCAGCAACGCCGCCAGCAGGAGAATCTGCAAGTTCAAACCCTGCGCACCATGTTGGCCGAGGAAGAGCACATCCGCAGCATCCGCGAAACCCTGCTGGGGGCGATGCACCAGATCCGCCAACCACTGAATCAGATCAACGCCGCGATCCAGATCATGGCACAGCGCAACGATGCCAATAACAGGCCCTTGAAGGACTTATTGGGTCAGGTGCAACTGATGGGCGAGGAAACCCTGGCGACCTTGCAACGCTGCGTGCCGGAAATTCCGGAATCGGCGGTGGTGCCGGTCAATCTCAACCAGCTGTTGCATGAAGTCATGCTGCTGTACAGCACCAAATTTTTGGCCAACGGCGTGGTGGTCGACTGGCTGCCCAACCCGGTATTGCCGTCGATACTGGGTTCCGCCAACAAATTGCGGATGCTGTTCAAACAGTTGATCGACAACGCCGTCAACGCCTTGAACCGCGCCGGTAGCCGCGAGCGCATCATCAAAATCAGCACCGCCATCGACCACGACTGGGTGCATGTGGCCATTGCCGACAGCGGCCCCGGCATCCCCATCAATCAGCACAGCAAGGTATTCGAACCCTTCTTTACCACCGAATCCATGGGCGGGATTCAGGCCGGCATGGGGCTGGTGATGGTCAAGGAAATCGTCAACCAGCATAACGGCATGATCGCCATCGATCCGGACTATCAAAACGGTTGCAGTTTCAACCTCAGTTTTCCGGTTTGTCCCAAACACATCACCACGGTGAACGGCCATGAGTGAACGTTTATTGATGGTTGAATCGGAGTTGGATACGCTGTTTCTGGTCAGCCAACTGCTGAACAGCACCCATGACTTGCGCACCAAACTCAAGGGCATCCTGGAAATACTGCATAAACGCTCGGGGCTGCACTTCGGCATGATCACGCTGCGCGACGTCGACGACGACAGCATGAGCCTCTGCGAGATTTACGGCGAAAGCATCGACCGTTCGGTGCGCTACCAACCTGGCGAAGGCTTGGTCGGCGCGATACTCGACGAGGGCTGCACCATCGTGGTGGAACGCATCGCCGACGAACCGCGCTTCCTGAGCCGCCTCGGCGTTTACAATCCCGACCTGCCGTTCATTGGCTCGCCACTGGCGGTGGAACAGGGCGAAGTGGTCGGCATCCTCGCCGCTCAGCCTTGCAACGCCAAATTTTTGGGCGAACGTGCCCGCTTCATGGAAATGGTCGCCAACTTGATCGCCCATAGCGTCAACATGCTAAGGGTCATGGAGCGCAAGCAGAACGAACTGGCCAGCGAGCGTGATTACCTGAAACAAACCCTGGTCAAGAACTACCGCTTCGAAAACATCATTGGCCACTCCGAGCCGATGCTGAAAGTGTTCGACATCATCCGCCAGGTCGCCAAATGGCATACCACTGTGCTGATCCGCGGCGAGTCGGGCACCGGTAAGGAAGTGGTCGCCAGTTCGATACATTTCAACTCGGCCTGCGCCAACGGTCCGTTTTTGAAACTGAATTGTGCGGCACTGCCGGACACCCTGCTGGAATCGGAACTGTTCGGCCATGAAAAAGGCGCGTTCAGCGGCGCCATCGGCCAGCGCAAGGGCCGCTTCGAGCTGGCCGACAACGGCACGCTGTTTCTCGACGAAATCGGCGAGATTTCCGCCTCCTTCCAGGCCAAACTGTTGCGCGTGTTGCAGGAAGGCGAATTCGAGCGGGTCGGCGGCGTCAGAACACTGAAGGTCAATGTCCGCATCATCGCCGCCACCAATCGCAACCTGGAACAGGAAGTTGCGGAAGGCAATTTCCGCGAAGACTTGTATTACCGGCTCAACGTCATGCCGATCAACATGCCACCGCTGCGCGACCGCATCGAAGACATTCCGGAACTGGCCAGCTTTCTGTTGAACCGCATCTCCAAGCAGCAGGGCGGCAGACCACTGGAAATCAAGGAAAGCGCGATTCGCATCCTGATGAAACACGACTGGCCCGGCAATGTCCGCGAACTGGAAAACCGCCTGGAACGCGCCGCGATCATGAGTCCGGAAGGCATCATCGACCGCGACGTGATCGCCAGCACCGGCCTGGAAAACGAGATCGGCATCAGCCGCACCCCATCAATGATCAAACACGTCGATCTGCACGACGAAAACATGGACGAACGCGAACGGGTGATCGCCGCGCTGGAACAAAGCGGCTGGGTGCAAGCCAAGGCCGCCCGCCTGCTGGACATGACGCCCCGGCAGATCGCCTATCGAATCCAGACGCTGAATATCAATGTGAAGCAGATTTGAGACGTGGCGCCGGGCAGGAGTGTGAAAGTATTGATAATTTGGAGTACAAACCTAGGTTTGTACTCCTCCACCTAATTAAAAAATCAATAGCTTGGATGCTTTTTAAGTCCGTTTTTAAAATACTTTCACACTTATTCGCCCAGCGGCGCGCCCGCTTCGTCAAACCGCAGCAACGTCACCTCGCCGTCGGCATCGGTGATTTCGGCCTGCCGTAAAACACCGCTGTCGTAATAACCGTAGCGGTGTTCCAGCTCGATTTCGCCATACACCATTTTCTGGCACAGCACTAGCCGATCCTGCCGGTCGAAATAACCCCGAAAGAAGGTATTGCGGTTTTGCAGTTCGGCATCGGCCAATGGCGTAACCAACTTCAACGGCAATTTAACGCCGCTGTAAGTGATGAAATAACGGCAGTCGCAATTGTCGATGTTCTCGGTCATATTCATTCCAATTTGTAAGGTAAATAGCTGGCAGCAAGCAATGATTGTGCCGTTGTCGCCAAGCCTGCTATTCCCGGTATTTCTGGGACTCGGCGCTGTCGCGAAGCTGGCTTTGTCGGAAATGGTTGTTGGTTTTGCGACAGGGGAATTTTATCTTGTTATCGGGAGAGTAGCTTTAAGGCCGTAAGATACTCCGCCAACCGGATGTCGTAACCCGGCTAGGTTTTGCCGAGCCAGCGGCAAGACACAACATTAGCGAACGATGCGCTTAACGGCAGCATATCAGCGCACGTTACCGCGTTCTCCAAATTCGACGTCACGATCGAACTCGGCTCCCGCCCAATCATCCGGCAGTAAACCATGTCTGACGTAGCGATGAAATGACGAGTAAGGCCAATCGGCGACTCGCCGCACCAACCCGTGTTTCATCGGATTCCAGTGGCAATAATCGATGTGATTGACGTAGTCGCGATCATCGCGAATGGCGTGGTTCCCAGAAGCGTCGCTGCCACACGCCTCGCTCGCCTTTGGCGGCACGAACCTTGGAACGCCGCTCGGTAGCGGGCAGTTTCTGCACGAAACGGATTTTGATGGCTTTCCAGCGATTGGAGAAATCGACGTCGTCCGGCGGTAACGTCCACACGCTCGGCAACTGCTCCATGCGTTGCCCTACCTCCTGCATCCCTGCAGTCGAGTGCATATGGTCCGGCAACACCACCCAAGCATCGACATGAAACGGCCGTTCCCGTTTGGTAACTCGCACCGCATCGCGCAGCACATCGATATACCGAACTAGCGTGTCCAGTCGCCGCTCCAGCAAATTCACCGTAAAAAAATACGTCCCGCCCGGAACCCGATACCGCCGATAATCCGGCATGCCGCCTCCCTCTTAGGGCGGAAGCCGACAGGCGTTCCGCCAAATCAGATTAGAAAAGTATCTTTCGGCGGAACCGCTATGCGTTCCGCCTTACGGCCTTACGTCACTGATCCGCCGTACGGCCGTATCATGAGTTCATTTTCTCATCAACCGGAACAAGGAAAGGTAAGTGCTCTGAACGAAAAGCCAAAACCGCACAATTTTGGCTAGCTTCAATCATGATTCTGCGGAAAATCAAGAATAAACGCAAGTTTAGCCTATTAGATCAATGGTTTTTGACCGATGTTCGCAGCTTGAATAGAGAAATATTTAGACTGTGTGGGTGGGGAACCGGCTCATCTGGGCAATTACCTGTTCCTACTCTGTTATCGGGTTGCACGGTTACGAACATGATGCTACCGTTGTTTTTCCATAACTTCGAAAAAGAGAGAGGTCAGTCCTATGAAAAAGCTGCTTGCATTCCTCATCGCTCTACTCGTTACTGCTCCATCATTTGCCGCCAAAACCTACCAGGCAACTGGCCCAGTGGTTGAAATTTCGGAAAATGCCATCGTCATACAAAAGGGCAAGGAAAAATGGGAAATCACCAAAGATGCCAACACAAAGATCACAGGTGATCTGCAAAAAGGCTCCAAGGTAACCGTGGAATATACGATGTCGGCAACCAACATCGAAGTCAAACCGGGAAAAGCTAAGAAATAAAGTCCGCGCGGACATGCTGTCGCTAATTGCCGTGGATTGGCGGGGGGCAGCTATTATTAAGTTTAATGTCAATAAAGTAGCCTCGATGCAGTGAAAAGGAATCGAGGAATTGATGGCTCCGATTACCCTCGATTCCGCTTCGTTCCATCGAGGCTATTTGCTGCGAGAGATGTCATTCGACAATCCATGATGTGCAATAGCAAAGCATATCGCTCCATTCGAAACTCAACTATCAGATGTAATATGGCTACCGCCTATTATGCCCTATGGGCTATGGGCCTGGTGTTGTGTCGCTATCGCGACAGATTGTTTTAATACCGGCTGCCGCTTGTATCCTCCGCTCCTCACTTTTGAACGGGGTTGCCAGAAGGGGCTTCCCAGCCCCTCCGTCAACGTGCGGCATCCATGCCGCACGTTGACGGGCAATTCCGCCCAAAAGCTCCGGTGCTCGGCGCGGCCAATGGGAAAAAACCTCCCGAACTTTAAAACTAATTGGTGTGATTTGCGGCTGTCGACCATGTACTCACTATCACACTTTCCTAAAAACAGGCTAATAAATTCGCAAAAGGTCATCAATTACAAAAGCCTTGAGCGCTTCTCATAGCGAGAAGCGCTCCAACGCATAATTAGGATTCAGTATGCATGAGTATTTCTTTTACTGAAATTTGTGCTGAATAGATACTTAAGGCCACCATCAATTCTCCAGCAATACCGCAAAAAAACATGATAAATCCTGTTGCTGTATTCAGCCCTTCCTTTATAAACAATGGAAGGAATCCTATTACTAAGAATAAAACTGCATATATGAGTGCAACCCAGAAATGTATTTTTAACTTCCTGTAGTCTGGCCACTTATGAAGAATCTTCGATAGCTCACCGTCTGGAAATAGTAACAATTTAGCTTCTGAAAAACTCCAGCAAATTAATCCCGCCGGTACGAACATCAGCCACTTCAAGACCTCATCGTTAATCTGTAATTCTCTAATGAATGTACTAACTATTTCACCATAGACACTTGATAATAAAATAGAAATAACAACAATAAGAAACTCAAACGAAATTACAAATACACGCAGCCAATACATGACCATCAATGCCTCATGTCTCGTTCGCTGCTTACTTTTTCAAATATAGCATTAGCTTTAGTCGCAAGCTCTAACGGTTCTGGATCTTTACTAGCCAAGAAACTTTTCTGATTGTCTGATGTGCGGATAATTATTTCGGTATTTCCATCATATCCCACTACTTTTCCGTTGCCGTATCCGTCTGCAGCCATTAAAAGGGCTGCATCTGCTATATCCACAGCCGTTTCAGGTTGGTAGTTCGAATTAGTCATGATATTTCGGACAAGACTTACGATTTTCGTCGTTATCCCATTACCCTCTGGACTTATTTCCTTAATTGAAACTTCAGTGGCATTTCTCATTTTGACGTAGTCATTGAGACTAGACCACAAACGACCGAAGAGCGGATTTGGCGGGTAAACTTTGGCCGAAATTTCAGTAAAAGTATCGATGTTGTAAAGCTTTTTTACGAATGCTTCGTAATCAGCAATTGGTTCAATGGCGCATTCTGCAAAAACGCTGTCAAATGGATTCTCAATGATCGCTCTGAAACGACGAGCAAAAACATCTTCCTGAATCCCATTCCACACATGCAGATATGCGATTCCAGAAAACTTTGGGAGATATACAAATGGTGAACAGGCCTCCAATAGATTTGGTTCCAAAGCCGCACGTTGCGATTTAGTTCCTTCGTCAACTACTGTAAGTTGCCCAACACGTGAAAACTTTGACAGCTTTCCAAATAAGAAAGGTATTGATTCATTTCTATGATCCTCAATATCTGTAATTGTCCAGCCAAATCGGCCTTTCTCTATTACAGGTGGATTTAGAATTATTTCTTGCAGACTCTCTTGAGTTATCAGGCCAGCTTTTACTATTCTTCCAACGTAATAACGCCCTTTACGCACATACATCTCCCTAATTAAGCTCTACAGACAGTATAAAGTTTTAGAATATCATCACTGATTGCCACACTCTAGGCAATAAACTCTGGACTTCTGACGATGACAGCCTGCAAGCTATTGTTCATCGATCCATCAAAAGTAGGTCGCACAGCAACCCGATAAAATGCACCAATCATAGGATGCTGCCGACGTAAGGAGGCGCATCGATCGCGATTGATGCGCTTCACTTTGTTCAGCACATCCTATCAATCATTTTGCCTATTGTTGTATTTATTGACTTCCGGGACGGGTCTTCTCCCGTTTGCTGCGCCGAGCACCGGAGCTTTTGGACGGAATTGCCCGAAAGGGGCGATGCACGGATGCATCGCGTGTGTGCAGGGGCTTGGAGGCCCCTTCACACACCCCGTTCAAAAGCGAGGAGCGGAGGAGAAAAGCAGCATCCGGGTCGCCTTTTCTTTCGATACTTTCTTTTGGCGACACAAAAGAAAGTATCCCGCCCGCCGGCGCGGGAGCCGGCATTAAAATATCCGTCGCGGATAGCGACACCTAATATTACTTAAAATCCCCCCAAACCAAACGTACCACCAACTTCTCAAACCCAACTACCGCATAAATCACTATGCTCACCGCCAGAACCAATCCCCATTCTTCGTAACCAATCGCCGCGCTACCAAACAGCAACTGCATCGGCGGCCAGTAGGTAAACAGCAATTGCAGCAGCGTCATGCTGACGACGCCGAAAATCACCCAGGGATTGGAAAACACGCCGACATGAAACATCGAATAGCTCAGCGAACGGCAGTTGAACAAATAAAACAGCTCGCCGAACACGAAGACATTGACCGCAACGGTACGGGCGGCCTGCAGCGACTCGCCGTGAGACAACTCCCATTCGAACAGGCCGAAGGCGCCGGCCAGCAGCAACACGCCGACCAGACAAATCCGGAATGCCAGATGACGAGTCAGAATCGGCCGTTTCGGATCGCGCGGCATGCGCAGCATCAACCCAGGTTCCTTGGGCTCGAAAGCCAGCATCAAACCCAGCAACACGGCGGTGGTCATGTTGATCCACAAAATTTGCAGCGGGGTAATCGGCAACGCCACGTTGGCAAATACCGCGGCGGTGATCACCAACCCTTCGCCGAGATTGGTCGGCAGGGTCCAGGCGATGAATTTCACCAGATTGTCGAACACGCCCCTGCCCTCTTCGACCGCCGCCTCTATGGTGGCGAAATGATCGTCGGTCAATACCATGGCCGCCGCTTCCTTGGCGACTTCGGTGCCGCCCAGCCCCATCGCTACGCCGATATTGGCCTGGCGCAGGGCCGGGGCATCGTTGACGCCGTCGCCGGTCATCGCCACCACATGGCCGTTGGCCTGTAAGGCTTGCACCAGTTGCAGCTTTTGCTCGGGTGCGATGCGGGCGTATACATCGCAGTTTTTCACCAGTTCACGGCAATCCGCTTCGCCGATCGTTTGCAGTTCTGCGCCGCTGACGGCGCGTTCGGTTTGCCGCATGCCAAGCTGCCGGGCAATCGCCAGCGCGGTGACAGGATGATCGCCGGTGATCATCTTGACCTGAATGCCGGCCTGATAACAGGCAGCAATCGAGGCGGCTGCTTCGGGACGCGGCGGATCGATCATGGCTTGCAGGCCGAGAAAAGTCAGGCCGCTACCAATTTCATGATGCTGCACGGCATCGTCGCCGTGGTCGGCGCGAGCCAAGGCCAATACACGCAGACCTTGCGCGGCCATTTCCTCAACCTGTCTATGCAATGCGTCTTTATCCAAGGCCGTCCGCTGCATCTGCGCATCGAAAGCGCTGTCGCATCGTTCCAGCAGGCTTTCCAGCGAACCTTTCAGATAGATATGCCGGGTATCCAGCGCCCGGTTGTGATGCAGCGTGGCCATGAATTGATGCTGGGATTCGAACGGGATGGCGTCCAGCCGGGGATGGCCGATGCTGACACTGCTGTGATGCAGCCCGGCCTTGTGAGCGGCAACCAGCAGCGCGCCTTCAGTGGGATCGCCTTCGATACGCCAGTTATCCGGCTCCACCAACAGCCGGGCGTCGTTGCACAGCAATCCGGCCGTCAAACATTCCAGCAAGGCCGGCTGCTGCTGTGGCTCTATGCGCTGGCCGTTTTTGCTGAATTCGCCTTCCGGGGTGTAGCCGCTACCGCTCAGTTGGAAATATTCGCCGCCGGCGTATATCGCCTGCACCGTCATCTGGTTTTGGGTCAGGGTGCCGGTTTTATCCGAGCAAATCACCGTGGTGCTGCCCAAGGTTTCCACGGCCGGCAACTTGCGGATAATGGCATTGCGTTTTGCCATCCGCGACACGCCTATCGCCAGGGTAATAGTCAGCGCGGCCGGCAAACCTTCCGGAATGGCGCCGACGGCCAGCGCAACCGAGGCCATGAACATGTTCAGCATGGTTTCGCCGCGCCAGACCCCGACCGCGAAAGTCAGTAGCGCACAGCCTACTATCACCCATAGCAGCAACTGGCTGAATTCGCTCATTTTCCGGGTCAACGGCGTTTCCAGTTCGTCGGCGCCGGCAATCATCTTATTGATCAGGCCGATTTCGGTACGGTCGCCGGTCTCCACCGCCACGCCCAGCGCGGTACCATAGCTGACCAGAGTCGAGGAATACACCATGTTGTTGCGGTCGGCCAAAACGGTCGCCGGCGGTAACTCTGACAGCTGTTTTTCCACCGGCACCGATTCGCCGGTCAGCGCCGATTCGTCGATTCGCAGTTCGCGCACCTGTAGCAAGCGCAGATCGGCCGGCACCTTGTCGCCGGATTGCAGAAACACCAGGTCGCCCGGTACCAGTTCGCTGGCCGGAATGAGCATTCTTACGCCGCCGCGCAGCACCGTGGCATTGATGTTTAACGCCCGGCTCAAGGCATCGATGGCTTTAAGGGCATTAGCTTCCTGAACGAAACCGATCAGGGCGTTGACGATCACCACGCCGAAAATCACGCTGGAATCGACCCATTCCCGTAAAAAAGCAGTGGTAACGGCGGAAATCAGCAGGATGTAAACCAAGGGTTGATTAAATTGCGATAGCAGCAATCGTAACGGTCCTTTGCCTCGCCGAGGCGTTAATTTATTCGCGCCGTACTCATCTAACCTACGCAAGATTTCCGTATCATTTAAACCTTGCTTCAAGTTGACACCCAAGGTTTTAGCAACGGTTTCCGGCGGCAGGCTATGCCAGTTTGTTTCACGATTTTTCATATGTGTTTGCGTAAAATATCAACGGATTAGCAACAGAAGAATGCATGTCGCAGTGAGTCCAAGAGTACGCAGCCACCTCGTTTTTGGAAAGCGTTTATTTTGCGCTTGTTCCCTATTGGGGATGGGGTTATAGTCCGCGCTAAGGCATTCAGCCTTAAATAAAAAATAAAAACAATTAGTTGGAGGAGGTACCTATGGGTGGAGTTATCGAACTTTGGTTCTGGATGCTGGTTATTGCCTGCTTTGCGTTTGCACCGTTGGGCTATTTTATTTATATGTATGTCGCCAAAAGCGGCGAGCCGTTTGGCGATATCGAACCGCACGGCGACAGCGAATCGGCTGTGTTGAATATGGCAGAAAAGCTGATTAATCTCGTAAAGGCCAAAGTCCTCAAAAAATAGCCATTTTGACCATGATAAAAAGCCGGGGCAACCCGGCTTTTTTATGCCCCTTCAATCGTCGATGCCGCAAGTTGGACATCTTGGGTTTTTCTTCAAGCGCATAGTCTGCCACTCCATCGTCAAGCCATCCAGCAGCAACAAGCGACCGGTTAGGGTTTCGCCTATGTCCATAATCAGCTTCATCGCTTCCAAGGCCTGAATGCTGCCGACGATGCCGGTAATCGGCGCAATTACGCCGTTGCGGGCGCAGTTTTGCAATTCTTCGCCGTCGCTCTGGTACAAACAGTTGTAACAAGGGCTGTCGTTCAAGCCGGGGGTAAACACGCTGACCTGGCCTTCGAAACGGATTGCCGCGCCGGAAACCAGTGGAGTTTTGCTACCGACACAAGCCTGATTCACCGCAAAACGGGTGCCGAAATTATCGCTGCAATCCAGCACCACATCGGCTTCGGCCACTTCTTTATCTAACAGCTCCCCCTGTAATCTGGCCTTATGCGCCAAAACCTTAACTTCCGGATTGATTTTTTTCAGGGTGTTAAGGGTTGAAATGACTTTATCCAGCCCTATATCGGGGGTGTAGTGAGCAATCTGGCGCTGCAAATTGGTTAAATCGACTTGATCGTCATCATAAATTGCGATCTGCCCAACTCCCGCAGCGGCAAGATACATCGCGGCCGGCGACCCCAATCCGCCGGCGCCGACGATTAATACCTTGGCATTAAGCAGTTTTTGCTGCCCGGCAATATCGATTTGCGGCAGCATGATCTGACGGCTATAGCGGAGCAATTGTTGGTCGTTCATATTTTTTATGTTGGCGGCTAAGGGCGTAGATGATGCCAAAGAGCTTGACAGAGTGCAAAAGCGGGATATTATTGGCACTCTATAGCATAGAGTGCTAATAAAAGTTTTTAACCTTTGATTTAAATCTGAACATAAGGAGACATTGATGAAAATTCGTCCGTTACATGACCGCGTTGTCGTTAAACGTGTTGAAGAAGAAACCAAAACCGCAGGCGGCATCGTACTGCCCGGTTCTGCAGCCGAAAAACCTAGCGAAGGCGAAGTTTTGGCTGTCGGTTCAGGCAAAGCGTTGGACAACGGCCAAGTACGTGCCCTGGAAGTTAAAGTCGGCGACAGAGTACTGTTCGGCAAATATTCCGGCACCGAAGTTAAAGTCGATGGCGAACAATATATCGTCATGCGCGAAGAAGACATCATGGGCATTTTGGGTTAATCCAATCTAATCCAACACAATCTTTTTCAACTTATCTAAAATTTCAGGAAATAAGAAATGGCAGCAAAAGACGTAAAATTCGGCGGCGACGCCCGTGCACTGATGGTTCAAGGCGTTAACATTCTGGCTAACGCAGTGAAAGTCACCCTGGGCCCTAAAGGCCGCAACGCGGTTCTGGACAAAAGCTTCGGCGCTCCAACCATTACCAAAGACGGCGTATCGGTAGCCAAAGAAATCGAATTGAAAGACAAATTCGAAAACATGGGCGCGCAAATGGTCAAGGAAGTGGCTTCAAAAACTTCCGACGTCGCTGGCGACGGCACCACCACCGCAACCGTTCTGGCCCAAGCCATCGTTAACGAAGGCTTGAAATCGGTTGCCGCCGGCATGAACCCGATGGACCTGAAACGCGGTATCGATCTGGCGGTTACTTCTGCAGTTGCAGCGATTGAAGCGGCTTCAACACCCTGTACCGACACCCACGCAATCGCACAAGTCGGCACCATTTCCGCCAACTCCGACGAGTCAGTCGGCGCCATCATCGCCGAAGCGATGGAAAAAGTCGGTAAGGAAGGCGTTATCACCGTTGAAGAAGGCACAGGCCTGAACAACGAACTTGATGTCGTCGAAGGCATGCAGTTCGACCGTGGCTACCTGTCTCCTTACTTCATCAACAAACAAGAAAACATGAGCGTTGAACTGGACGATCCATTCGTTCTGCTCTACGACAAAAAAATCTCCAACATCCGCGAAATGTTGCCGATTCTGGAAGGCGTTGCCAAATCAGGCCGTTCCTTGCTGATCATCGCCGAAGACGTCGAAGGCGAAGCGCTGGCGACTCTGGTTGTCAACAACATGCGCGGCATCGTTAAAGTCGCTGCGGTTAAAGCTCCTGGTTTCGGCGACCGCCGTAAAGCCATGCTGGAAGACATCGCGATCCTGACCGGCGGCGTGGTCATTTCCGAAGAAGTGGGTCTATCTCTGGAAAAAGCCGACATCACTCAACTGGGTACCGCAAAACGCGTGCAAATCAGCAAAGAAAACACCACCATCATCGACGGTGCCGGCGACGAAGCTCAGATCAAAGGCCGTGTGACACAAATCCGCGCCCAAGCCGACGAAGCGACTTCCGACTACGACCGTGAAAAACTGCAGGAACGTCTGGCCAAACTGGCTGGCGGTGTAGCGGTCATCAAAGTCGGCGCCGCAACCGAAGTGGAAATGAAAGAGAAGAAAGCCCGCGTCGAAGACGCACTGCACTCGACTCGCGCCGCGGTTGAAGAAGGTGTGGTTGCCGGTGGCGGTACCGCGCTGATCCGTGCGCTGTCTGCTCTGGAAGGCTTGAAAGGCATCAACCACGACCAAGATGTCGGTATCAGCATCCTGCGTCGTGCTATGGAAGAGCCTTTGCGCCAAATCGTCGCCAATGCCGGCGATGAAGCGTCCGTCGTGCTAAACGAAGTCAAAAAAGGCACAGGCAACTTCGGTTACAACGCGGCAACCGGCGAATACGGCGACATGATCGCGATGGGTATTTTGGACCCAGCGAAAGTGACCCGCTCCGCGCTGCAAAACGCGGCATCCGTTGCCGGCCTGATGATTACTACCGAAGTAATGATCGCCGACGCACCAGCCGACAACAAAGCCCCTGCAATGCCTGACATGGGCGGCATGGGTGGTATGGGCGGCATGATGTAATTGCCGCTTTTTTAGGCTCCGCGCTTAAACAAAAGCCCCGATACCGCAAGGTATCCGGGGCTTTTTTATGGACAGCTAGTTCTAATCGACTGCCTAGCAATCCGTAATGAAGAGCATAAAAGGCAAGTTACCCGCACTAGTGCTAATATCTCATCTTTATTTTTGGGCGTATTGTATTAAGCCATGACGGCACAAGCATTTTCAGTTCTGATTGCCGACGATAACGAGTTAAACCGTTGGTTATTGTGCGAGCAACTGCAGCAATGGACGACTAATATCGCTGCGGCCAATGATGGACAGGAAGCGTTACAGTTACTGCAAACTCAACAATATTCTCTGATTTTTCTCGATGTGAATATGCCGTTTTTGAACGGTTGGGATTTAATTGAAAAAATCAGGACAGGGCAAACGCTAAACAGCTTAACCCCCACTATTGCAGTTACCGCGCATACCCAAAGCCAGCAACGGCAGGCACTTATCGCTGCCGGTTTTAACGACTGCCTCGTCAAACCGGTCCTATTACAGCACTTAAAGCAGGTAATGATGCAATGGAGCACCTCCGCTAACGGAGACCCCGCATACTATGCGGCACAAATAGTTAGAAAAACAGAATTCAACCATGAATTAAGCCAATTGTTGCTGAATAAACTATTCGACGAAGTACCCGAGTATTTACTCAACATTGCTGGCGCGCTGGAACAACTGGATTACAGCCAAGCCTGGCATATTACCCACAAATTGCACGGCACCTTTAGTTTTTACGGCTTTGCCGACTTCCTGCCGATGGCGGAAACGCTGGAACACTACCTGCTGAACCGGGAAACCACATCGGCAAATACACAGTTACTAGCCATACAGGATAAATTTTCCGGATTGCTGAATAATAAATCAGCTATCTTGGCAAACGTCACCGCCGCCGCATCACAGGATTTGTAATAATCGCCACACAAAAAAAGCCCTTTACGGGCTTTTTTGCTTAAATAAACGTAAACCTATTTTAGTTCGTCCAATAACGCTTGGGCGGCTACTTTTTGTTCCTTGGAGCCTTTGCTGAGCACCTCTTCGGCTATCGATCTCGCCGCTTCAGCATCTCCCATATCGACATAGGCTTTTGCCAAATCGATTTTGGTTTCGAATTCATCCATATCGGTCAAATCGGATACACTCAGGTCAAATTCTTCGCCGTTGTTGCTTTCTACGACCGGCGCGTCGAAATCGAAGTTAAAATCGAATTCGCCATTTTCATCCTCTAGCGATTCCGTTTTTTTAGGTGGCGCTACAATTTCCGGCTCGGGCTCGGCGGCTTCAAAGCTGGAGAAATCGTAAGTTTCCAGATTCAAGGGTTGATCCAAACCCAAGTCTAAAACCGTCTCGGCTTTATCATCGGCAGCCGGCGTTTTCGGTTCTTCGACATCAAAGTTGAAATCGAACGTTTCAATGGCGGCTTGACTGTCGTCGGCCTGTTTTTTTTCTGTATCGGTATCGCCAAAAGACAAACCACCCAGATCAAAATCGATAGTTTCTATAGCTTCGGATGATGCTACAGCCGGCTCCTTATGCTCTTTCGAACTATCAGCCGATGAACCTAAATCAAAATCCAGACTATTATCGTCGTGCGTCGAAGCCTGAGAAAAATCATGTTTCAGGTCCGAAAATTCGGCATTAAGTTCATTCAACACCGCCAAATCTTCCGGAGCCGACAAGCTCAAATTGTCCAAATCGTCATCGGCAATACCAAATTCAGACTCACCGGAATCCTTGCTACTCAACGTTTCCACATGACCGGATTCAACGGCCTGCTCTATAACCTGTTGATCAGCAACCGATTGCGCAAGGGCTGGCGTACCGCCAAACAAAGGCAAATCGGGCACGATTTCCTTGGCCATATCGCTGACTTTGGTCCAGAACGCACGGTCGCCTTGCTTACCATCTTCGGCCAGTTCCTGAGCATAAGCCGCAAAGCCTTCCTTGTTTTCGCCGGCGTAGAAAATTTCAAGCAGTTTGAGTTTGAAATCGTCCCTATCGCCGCCTTCATTAATAGCATGACGAATCAATTCTTCTGCTTGTTGATAGCGACCATAAGCCAGATACACGTCTGCTTCGGAAAGAGGGTCGACTTCACTTTGATCGGTATCGAAAGCATCGAAATCACTAGGCGTAAAATCGCTGATAAACGAACTTTCGCCAACCGTGCCGACATCGTAAGCATTCGAGCTGCCCAACTCCATGACCGGCACGGACAGGCTGCTTTCCGAATCAGGCATTCTGATCTGGCTAGCGGACGCAAACATGCTTTCGGTGTTAGTTTGCTCCTCAATTCTGCGTCTACGCCACAGCAACCAGCCCAGCACGCCAAGAATGCCTGCGCCTAATCCGCCTAGGGTCAAGAAGTATGAGTCCGACGCAAAAATGCCCTCATCTTCCGCAACGGGAGTGGGTTGAACCTGAGGCGCCGGCTGGGCAACAGGAGCAACCGGTGCAGGTGCTGGCGTGGGAACCACGGGCTGCGGCACAACCTGTTCGACCGGCGGTTGCGGAGCCGGTACTAACGGCGGCTGAACAGCTGGCTCGGCCGGCGCTTCAGGCGTGGGCGGAACAACCGGGGCAGGCTTACCCGCATTCTGTAAAGTCGCAAGTTGTTGATCTTTAAGTGCCAGCAGTTGCTGCATCATGCCTAACTGCTGCTCAAGCTTGTCGATACGCGCCTGCAGCTCAAGGTCTTTGCCTTCGGCCGCCTTACCAGCTTCGCCCGCCGCAGCTTGGCCGCCCGTAGCGCCTGTATCCTGACCCGGCTTCACTTGCCCGGTCACCACAGCGTTGTCGGCAACCTTCGATTCGACAGGAGCAACCAATTCCAATGGCTTGCCGGTGGACGCAGGTTCTTTGCGCGCGGTTTTTTGCGGCAGTGCCTGCTTGTCAGCAGGCCTCAGAATCGCCTCGGTTTCGGGAATTTTCAGCGTGACGCCCGACTTAAGCAAATCCATGTCGTTCCTGTTAAACGCCTCCGGATTAGCCTTGTAAAGGGCTGTCAGCATTTGTTTGGCCGGCACCCCACGCTCGCTGCCTAGTCGTGTCGCAATACTCCATAAGGTATCCGACCTCTGGGTAGGACCGTATTCGCCACTGGTTGGCGTTTGCGGACTCACGTCGCTTGCAGCCTCTACGCTCTTGGCTTTTCTGACAGCCGGACGTGTCGCTTTCCTGACCGGTCTTTCAATTTCCTCCAAAGGTTCGACACGATAACCGCTGCTCTCGGCAACCGGGATCACCGGTTGTTCATAACTGGCAGGCGGATCGATCAATAAGGTGAACTCTCTGAATTGGCTACCCTGCGGCCAGGACACTTCCAGCAAAAAATCCAGAAAAGGTTCGGTCAGAGTTTCCTTGGAGGTTACTTTGACAATAACGGTACCGTTAGCCTGTACGACGGACTCGAACTTGATCTTGGTAAGAAAATAACTCCAGGGAATACCTGCCTGATCGAATTTTTCAGGAGGCGCCAATCGAACGGAGACATCGGCAGGGTTTTCTCCGGGACTAACGTGCAGCCTGATTTCGGCGTTAAGGTTCTGGTTCAGGGCCGAATGTAATTCAATATCGCCAATACTTAACGGTAGGCCGGTAGCCGGTGCCAATAACGACACGACCGCTAAAGCTTTAGTTAAATTGCTCACATTACTTTCCTTCACTTGTATTACCTCAGCAGGTTCTGGCAGTTGTATCAAACACAGTTGCTAAGCGTAGACTAGAAGTAATTTTTTACCAGCACTTCCGCTATCTGCACGCTGTTTAATGCCGCGCCTTTTCTAACATTATCGCCAACTACCCACAGATTGATACCCTGCGAACAGGAAATATCCTCGCGGATACGTCCAACATAAACATCATCATGACCGGACGATTCGGTAACGGCAGTCGGATAGCCACCGTCGACGCGCTCATCCAGCACAGTCACGCCCGGCGCAGCCGACAGTAATTCACGAACCCTTTCCGCGGAAATTTTCTGTTTGGTCTCGATATGCACCGCTTCGGAGTGGCCGAAAAACACCGGCACCCGCACGGCGGTCGGATTAACCTGGATATCGGCATCGCCAAGGATTTTTCGAGTCTCCCAGACCATTTTCATTTCTTCCTTGGTGTAACCGTTGTCCATGAATACATCGATCTGCGGCAGCACGTTGAAAGCGATTTGTTTCGGGTACACGCTAGGCTTAACCGGTTTAGCATTAAGCAGATTAGCGGTTTGCGTCGCCAACTCCTCGATCGCTTCCTTACCGGTGCCGGAAACGGCTTGATAAGTGGCGACGTTGATGCGGCTGATACCCACGGCATCGTAAATCGGTTTCAATGCGACCAGCATTTGGATGGTCGAACAGTTCGGATTGGCGATGATGCCGCGATTTTTGTAATCGGCGACTTTTTCCGGATTGACTTCCGGCACCACCAGCGGAATGTCGTCGTCGTAGCGAAATTGCGAGGTATTGTCGATCACCACGCAACCTGCTGCAGCCGCTTTGGGCGCGTACTCGGCAGACACCGATGCGCCAGGCGAAAACAAACCGATCTGCACTTTCGAGAAATCGAAGGTTGCTAGGTCTTCGACGACCAGCGAACCGCCTTTAAATGGTATGCGTTTGCCGGCCGAGCGTTCGCTGGCCAAGGCGTAAACTTTGCCCACCGGGAAATCGCGCTCTTCCAGGATGGAAATCATGGCTTCGCCGACCGCGCCGGTGGCACCAACTACTGCTACATCATAGGTTTTCGACATATTGATTATCCTTTTAAGGCATTGAGCACGGCATCGCCCATGCCGGAAGTGCTGACTTTAGTCATGCCTTCCGAGTAAATGTCCGCGGTTCTGACCTTGCTATCCAATGCGGTATTCACCGCGCGTTCAATACGCTCGGCGGCTTCGGGCTGATTAAAGGTGTAACGCAACATCATCGCCACCGACAAAATGGTGGCCAATGGATTGGCTATACCTTGGCCGGCTATGTCCGGCGCCGAACCGTGGATCGGTTCGTACATGCCCTTGGCGTTGGCGTCCAGCGAAGCCGACGGCAACATGCCGATCGAACCGGTCAGCATCGCCGCGATGTCGGACAAAATATCGCCGAACATGTTGCTGGTAACGATCACGTCGAATTGTTTCGGCGCCCTCACCAATTGCATCGCGGCATTATCGACATACATATGCGTGAGTTGCACATCCGGATAATCCTTACCCACTTCCGTCATGACCTGCCGCCACAATTCGGTGACTTCCAGCACGTTGGCTTTATCCACCGAACAAAGCTTTTTGTGGCGTTTCTGAGCGATGCGGAATGCGGAATGGGCGATGCGGCGGATTTCCGATTCGCTGTAAATTTTGGTGTTGATACCGACGCGCTCGCCGTTTTCGGCAACATGCACGCCGCGCGGCTGACCGAAATAAATACCGCCGGTCAGTTCGCGGACGATCATGATGTCCAGGCCGGACACCACTTCCGGTTTCAAGGTCGAGGCATCGACCAGCTGCGGATACAAAATCGCCGGACGCAGATTGGAAAACAGATTCAATTCGGAACGAATGCCCAGCAGTCCACGCTCGGGGCGCACCGCGTGTGCCAATGGCTCCCATTTCGGGCCACCAACGGCGCCAAGCAACACCGCATCGGCGTTTTTGCACAGATTCAGGGTTTGTTGCGGCAGCGGCGTACCGAAAGCATCGTAGGCTGCTCCGCCGATCAAGGCGTTTTCGAATACCAAACCCAGATCCATGTCGGTATTCAGGAAGCTCAAGATCTTGATCGCTTCGGCAACAATTTCCGGGCCAATGCCATCACCGGCCAGAACTGCAATTTTTTTGGGCATTTTTTTACCTTTCAATGGAGCTTACGCGTCTTTGAACAACCATGGGGCGCGTTTAGCACGCTCGGCTTCATAGCTTTTAATTTTGTCGGCATGCTGCAGCGACAGCGCGATATCGTCCAAACCATTCAGCAAACGAAAACGGCGATTTTCATCGACCGTGAAAGCTATGTTTTGGCCGCTAGGCGTGGTGATGGTCTGAGCTTGCAGATCGATGGTTAACTGGTAACCGTCGACGACTTCCTTGAACAACTGATCGACGGTTTCGGCCGGCAAAACGATAGGCAAAATGCCGTTTTTGAAGCAGTTGTTAAAGAAGATGTCGGCAAAACTCGGGGCGATGATCGCCCTGAAACCGTAATCTTCCAAGGCCCAAGGCGCATGCTCGCGCGAGGAGCCGCAGCCGAAATTTTCGCGGGTCAGCAGTATCTGTGCGCCTTGATATTTCGCCTGGTTCAGCACGAAATCTTTATTCAATGGCCGGTTCGTGCAATCCATTTCCGGTTCGCCTCGATCCAGATAACGCCATTCGTCGAACAGATACGGGCCGAAACCGGCGCGGCGGATCGATTTCAAAAACTGCTTGGGGATGATCGCGTCGGTATCGATATTCGCTCTGTCCAGCGGAGCGACCAAGGCGGTCAAAGTAGTAAAAGCTTTCATGCAACTTCCTCCGCGATATTAACGAAATGACCGGCAATCGCCGCCGCGGCCGCCATGGCCGGGCTGACCAAGTGGGTGCGGCCGCCATAGCCTTGCCGGCCTTCAAAGTTACGATTCGAAGTCGATGCGCAATGCTCGCCGGGTTCCAGACGGTCGGCATTCATCGCCAGACACATCGAGCAACCGGGATCGCGCCATTCGAAATCGGCGGCGGTGAAGATTTTGTCCAGGCCTTCCGCTTCGGCTTGTTGTTTGATCAAGCCTGAGCCGGGCACAATCAATACCTGTTTCACCGAGGCGGCTTTTTTACGGCCCTTGATGACGGCGGCCGCGGCACGCAAGTCTTCAATCCGCGAATTGGTGCAGGAACCGATAAAGACTTTGTCCAGCTTGATGTCGGTAATTTTTTGACCTGCTTGTAAGCCCATGTATTGCAAGGCCCGCTCGATGCTTTGGCGCTTGGTTGGGTCTGTTTCCTGGGCCGGATCAGGGACGTTGGCATCGACAGCCACCACCATTTCCGGCGAAGTGCCCCAGCTGACTTGCGGTTTTATACCGGCGGCATCAATGTTGATAACTTTGTCGAACAAATCGCCGCTATAGCTGTCGGAGCGCAGATTTTGCCAATAGCGTACCGCCATGTTCCAGTCGTCGCCTTTGGGCGCATAAGGACGGCCTTGATAATAATCGATGGTAATGTCGTCGACCGCGATCAAACCGGCCCGGGCACCTGCCTCGATCGCCATATTGCAGACCGTCATCCGGCCTTCCATCGACAAAGACCAAATAGCATCGCCGCCGAATTCGATGGTGTAACCAGTGCCGCCGGCGGTGCCGATCTGGCCGATGATCGCCAACACGATGTCCTTGGCGGTAACGCCCGGACCGGTTTTGCCGTTGACCTTGATCAGCATGTTTTTGGCTTTTTTCTGCACCAGACATTGGGTTGCCAGCGCATGCTCGACTTCGGATGTGCCGATACCGAACGCCAGAGCCGCCGAGGCGCCATGGGTGGAGGTGTGCGAATCGCCGCAGACCACGGTCATGCCGGGCAGCGTGGCGCCTTGTTCCGGCCCGACCACGTGGACGATGCCCTGGCGAATGTCGGCCATGTCGAACTCGGTAATGCCGAATTCTCTACAGTTATTTTCCAGCGTTTCGACTTGCAGACGCGAAACCGGATCGGCAATGCCTTTGTCGCGGTCGGTGGTCGGCACGTTGTGGTCCGCTACCGCCAGGTTTCTGGCGATACGCCAAGGTTGGCGGCCGGACAGGCGTAAGCCGTCGAAGGCCTGCGGCGAAGTCACTTCGTGCAGCAATTGCCGGTCGATGTAGATCAGGCACGAGCCATCGTCTTCGGTATGGACGACATGGTCGTCCCAGAGTTTGTCGTATAAGGTTTTACCAGCCATCTAAGTTTCCGATAAAGAAGTTAACAAGACCGCTCAGCCCAGGATGGCGAGCAATTTGTTGGTAATGTCGCCGACCGAACCGACGCCGGCGATCGAGGCGAATTTAGCGTTTTGACCGGGCGCGGAATAAAAGCCGACCAGCGGTTTGGTTTGTTCGTG